>Ga0181593_10002253_pt1 | contig 17752 bp, 14 predicted proteins | sample 071ome_19_FD_133756 | JGI IMG/M metagenome (GOLD analysis project Ga0181593, IMG submission 133756) | Coastal salt marsh microbial communities from the Groves Creek Marsh, Skidaway Island, Georgia - 071413AT metaG (megahit assembly) | ecosystem: Environmental > Aquatic > Marine > Intertidal...
AGGCGGAGTGAAATCGCTTTCATAACAAAATCCTTTTTGTGAGTCGCATCCTGCGATGGGGATAGCCTAACACGGGCCGGGCTTCAGGGTGGCGGGAAGGATTGGTGATATTTGCGGGGAACGGCGTTTACGCTTGGGCGAGGTCTTGAGAGACCCGGTGGGTCAGGGGGATTCAGACTTGGGGATGTGCCAGATGGGCGAACCCCAGGCGCGTTCCTGAATGGCAATATCGGCTTCGGGAAATTCGTCGCAGCGACCTGCTCGCGCGCATTGCACGGCGCTCCAGCGGGGGGTTGGTTGCTGTCGGACTCTCGGGTACCAGAGCGTGGCGACCTCGGGATCAAACTGTGCATCCTGCCAATTCACACAGCGATTCATGCTGCCTTCGCTTTCGCGCCAGATGGTGATGACCTCTTCCTGAGTGTCGCCATCTTTAAATGTAAGTTTGATGATCTCGATCGTGGCAATGGGCGCCGTGTCAGACTGAGTCTGCACAGACAGTATCGGCGGCGCCGCAAGGGTGGTGACCTCACCCATATTGGCTACTGGGCGCCATTCCGGGCTCTTGCAGAGTGACGGTTCAGTGGTGTCGACGCCAAATCGCAGGCCGATCCGAGGACCGGATGTGGCATATACCTCCCGTCGGTGTAATGCATCGAAAATGCCTTCGCGGGTATTTTCATCAGCCCAGACCCCCACCAGACCACCTGCACTCCAGTGTTTTCTCAACATTGCTCCATCGAACCCTTTCCCCGCGAGCACGCTGCCGGACCAAACATGCTCGTCCACGTACCCTGGGGTCGCCGCATGGGTGTCGGTCGATCCAATAAAGCCTAAACGCAGTGGCGCGCTGTCTCCGGGGAACGCCAGGCCTCGCCCGACTAGCGCGCGTGCGTAGGTCGAGCGCATCGCTTGCCATTCCTCGGGCGTGAATTCTTTACGTGCGGTGGGTCGCGATTGGCGCGTCAGAAATAGTTCAAAGTCGCAGTCTCCAGGGACCACATTGCCATGGGATGAGAGGCATTCGCTGGTGCCTTTTTCCTGAGTAATTTCTATGAGACGTTCGTAGTGTGCCCGCTGCCGCAACAACTTATTGCTGACATTCGTCGTTTCGAAGCTGATGCCATCCCCCATGTTGGTGTTATGGGGAATCGTCAGTGCTTGGCAGCCCTTGTTGGGTTCGCAACCCTTGTCGAGGGCGTCCCACAGTGCCCCGATGTTGGGGAAGTGGATGTAGTCGATGGCGTGCTCTGTGACGGCATCCGTGCGGAAAATCACGTTGCGGTGAGCGTGTCTGAAGTCCGGGGTATGGCTCCACTCAAATCCATGCAGTGCCGTGAATCGGCAGGGCTCATTGGCGGCATCAGTTTGCGCGCGTATGGCGTGCCATCGATCAAGCGCGAGCGACTGGCAAAGCGCAGGGTCGTCAGAGCAGGGTTGTAGCGGTTGGGGTTTGGATCCGGTAATGGACGTCACGACATATTCGCGGAACAGTGCCGAGCCACTGCCTGGCGACCGGTTTTCCAGCAGGTTGCGGCAGTCTTTGAAGTCTTCCGCCTGTCCGCTGTCGCACAGCGAGGTGAAATCGAGCCACTCGGCGTGCTCGGTGACGGCCACGAAATCCAAGGGTCGCTCCAGCTGTACAGTCGAACCATCTGCCCGGGTTAGCGGCGCCCCCTTTGCGAAGCGGTAGGCGTCTGCCGGCGTCGCCAGCGTGCCATAAACGTTTGCGTCCAGCGAATAACTTGTGTGCACATGCAGATCTCCCCAAAACAGGGATTTTTCGCCCGAATCGGGCGGTTTGCATTCCTGCGCTTGCGCAGCGGCAGACAGCCCCAGAAACGCAAGGGGTATGAGTAGACGCTTGAGGATCGGCAGGGCTGTTGGCATATCGCTACTGTAAGGCATCCCGGACTCCCTTGATGACGGGCTCATACGGGGTGATGGCACGGTATTTCGCAGGCCGAATTTTTGTCATCCGTATTGACAAATTAATGGTCGCATCTTAGCCTATGTCCAACGTTTGTCCCAGTGTCAATTTCGGCGGGACGAATGCGCGAAAATATAACAATGACGCTAAATCCTGCTCTCTAAAGGAGGCAAGCCGTGAAACTGATCCAATCTCGACAAACCCCTATGGCTTTGGCAGTGCTGATCGCTGCAGGGGGAATCACCGCTCCCCAGATCGCCTGGACCCAAGAATCAATGGCGCTTGAAGAGGTCGTGGTGACCGCTCGCCGGCGAGAAGAAAATATGCAACAGGTACCGATAGCCGTATCGGTCATTACTGGCAAGGATCTGCTTGACTCTGGTGGGCTTAAAATCGACACCATTGGAAAAATGGCGCCCAACGTGCATTTCGAGGCGGCCGGCGGCACCAGTGGGGTGAAATCCCCGATTATCTTCATACGCGGCATGGGCCAAAATGATTTCATCCCCGTTGAGGATCCGGCTGTCGGCATTTATGTCGATGGCGTCTATATGGGCCGCAACATTGGTAGCGTATTCGACCTGATTGATATCGAGCGCGTAGAGGTGCTTCGCGGACCGCAGGGCACGCTTTTTGGACGCAACACGATTGGTGGTGCCATCAATATCGTGTCGGCAGCGCCCTCGGACGAGTTTGGTGGGTCGGTGCAGTTCTCAGCGGGATCGGACGGTTATCTCGAGGGCAAGGCCACTGTGAATGTTCCTTTTGGCGAGAGTGTGGGTGGACGATTCAGCGTGTTCAAGAGGGAGCGTGACGGGTATGTCAGGGCGCTGCAGTATGACGACCTCGAATTGGGTAGTGACGACAGTTGGGGTGCGCGGGCGCGGATTAATGCGGATCTGACTGATAATTTTAATCTCGATATTGTTTTCGATTACACCGAGGCGAATGAGACCCCCGGTGCTATCTCGCCAGTGGCGGGAATTGGCGGATTCAATGGTTCCACCATTCAGCTGGGCTTGCCGGTACAGCCGTTTGCTCACTTTTACAACGCGATTTGGAGTGGCAACGCAGCATCATGTACTACTGCTGCGGGTCAGGCGGGAGATGCCTCTTGTTACGGTCCTGTGTGGAACACAGGTGACCCCTACGCCGTAAATTCAGTTTACACCGATAATGCCGGTAACAAGATCGTGCCCGAGCAGGATGTGGAGGTTATGGGTGGAGCGGTCACTCTGACCTGGAACGTGGGCAATCTGGAGCTCAAGTCAATCACCGGATACCGAGAATTCGACATCGGTTTTTACAATGAACTGGACTTCTCTCCGTACATCTTATTCGCTAACAACCACGACAAGTACGAGCAAGATCAGTTTTCTCAGGAATTTCAGCTGTCAGGGTCGGCCATGAATGACCGCTTGAGCTACGTGCTCGGACTCTTTCACTTTGAGGAGGAGGGCCACGAGGCCATCTTTAACCAAATATCCTTTGCGCCCCCGCTAGCAGCGCCACCAGATTTCTTTTTCCAATATCTGGATCGGTTTATCGATAACGAGAGTCAGGCTGTTTTTGGCCAGTTCAACTTTGACATCACGGACCGTCTGACCTTGACCGCAGGTCTGCGGTATACCGAGAGTGAGAAGTACTTCAACCTAGTCACAAGGCGACGTGTGGGTCCTATATCGGATCAATATGGAGCGCTAACAACTGAAGAAACGACGCCCCTAGTGTCTTTATCGTGGGACCTCAGCGACGATGTGATGTTTTATGGCTCCTATTCGGAAGGATATCGGGACGGCAGTTATGCGGCGCGTTTTACTGGTGCTGTACCCACGCCATTGCCCAACTATGATCCTGAGTATGTCACCAATTTTGAAGCCGGCATGAAGTCTATCCTGATGAATGGCCGCGTTCGCCTGAATGTCGCAGCCTTCACGATGGATTACGAGGATATGCAGGTAAATGCTGCTTCGAACGAAGTGGCAACCTCCTCGACGAAGGAAAATTTGGGAGACGCAACGATCTCTGGTCTTGAAGTTGAGATGAAAGCGCTTGTCACCGACCGGCTGACGGTCGGCGTAAATTTGGGTTTGCTGGACGACGAGATTGACAGCCTTAAAGGGGTGCTGGTCTCCAATACGGTGACCATCACCAAGGACAATGATCTGCCGAATACGCCGGATTACACGCTGTCTCTCATGGCGCAGTATGACATCCCGATGGCAAACGGATCTAATCTGTCTTTGCGGGCTGATTATGTGACCAAGGATGACTACTACAGCCGGCCCGAGAATCTGCCGGAAAACTTCATCGACAACTACAAAAACCTAAACCTGCTGGCGACGTTTAGTTCAGCCGACGGAAAGTGGCAGTTGTCGGGCGGTGTTCGTAATGCAACCGACGAGTTTTATTATGAGTCGGTAACACCGTTTGCCACCTTCGGGCTGAGTTTCGGGCAACCGGTCAGGCCCCGCACCTATTACGGCGCAATCACCTACAACTTCTAATTCGAGGTCTAGAGAGCCCCGGCCATTGTGCCGGGGTTTTTTTTTGGGGAGTCGTGAGTTGCTTTATCGGTTGGCGGAATCGGGTCTCGGCGGCTAAATCAGTCGAGTTCTGTTACTGTCAATTCACCCCAGTCGGCCTCTAGGGCATCTTTTAGCTGCCTCAGGCGACGCTGACCTATGCGCTGTTCCAGCGTGTCCTCGAGTTGCGAAAGAATCTGCGAGGCGGCGTCCTGAATGGGTTTCCCCCTGGGGCTATAGTTAACGATCGTGGCACGACGGTCCTCGGGGTCAGGTACAACGTCTATCAAGCCCATCTTCGACATATCGCTGAGGGTTTTTTGAATGGCTTGCCTACTGACGCCGATGTTGCTGGCAATCCGAATCGGCCGCTGTACGCCGTTGGCAACATTAATCATGACCATGGACCACGTGCGAGGTATGCGCTCAAAGCCGTTCTGACGGAGGCTTTCTTGCAGGCTCTCATCTACCCAGTAGACAGCTTGCAGTAGCGGACCCAGCAGGGAGGGTCTCTTGTTCGGAGGGGTGGGGTTCATCGAGCGCTCTTTTGGACACCAACGTCGACAGTATATATCAGATGTCGTAGCGCTCCCGTAACACTCGCTTTAGTACTTTATTAATTGGGCTGCGCGGCAACGCTTCTTGGGTGAAGTCCACGCTGCGCACGACTTTGTAATCGGCAATTTTGCCTCGGCAGAATTCCATGATTTCATCGGCAGACAGCGAGGCACCGGGTTTACAGCGGATTACTGCATGAACCCGTTCTCCCCACCGCTCGTCGGTCAAGCCAATCACGGCGCATTCTTCAATGGCCGGATGGGTATACAACACTGACTCGACTTCCCCTGCGAAAATATTCTCGCCGCCGGATATGATCATGTCTTTGACGCGATCGACGATCGTCAAAAACCCTTCCTTATCAACATGCCCGACATCGCCGGTGCGCATCCAGCCATTGCGAAAAAGCGCCTCTGTCTTCTCAGGCGCTTGCCAGTAGCCGGGGGTAATGGACGGCCCGCGGATGACCACTTCGCCGGGGGTGCCGACGGGTAGCGGCGAGCCGGTTTCGGGGTCGCAGATCTGAAAGTCCATACCCATTGCAACCTGACCCGCCGTATTACGCTTGTCTGCGTCTGGCCCTTCCATCACGTGATACCGGGCCTCGAGAAAGCTCGTGATGCCTCCGCATTCTGTTTGACCATAAATTTGATAAAAGCTGACTTTGGGTAAAGCGTTCAGAGCACGCTCGAGAATGGGTGCGGGCATTGGCGCGCCTCCATAGGAGATTCTCTTCAGCGAGGAAGTGTCGGCGTCTGCAAATTCTGGTGTGCGGATGAGCATGTCTAGCACAGCGGGTACAAAAATCATCATGCTGATTTGGAGTTTTTCAATACGCTGCAGCAGGCGAGGGGGGTCAAACTTGGGTTCGATAGCGACCAGGGCGCCAAGGAAAACGCCGCCCAGCGCACTCAATCCTGCGGCAAGATGGAACATGGGCAGCGCGATCAGAATACGCTCGTCTGACGGAATTTTCAGGCACTGGGCCCAGATAATTCCACCGCTAACAAGTCCGCCATGTGTAAGCATAACGCCTTTAGGCGCACCGGTTGTGCCTCCGGTGTAAAACAGCACAGCGGTATCGGAGTGTGCCGCGGGCTCCGGCGGGGGAGCTCCATCCAAAGGCGCCTCTTGAGATGGCGACGGTATTTCCATGTCAGAGAAACACAGCAGTTTTGATACGCCGGTCATGGGCGTTAGTAATGTGGTTGCCTGCTCCGAAAATTCCTCGTCAGTAATCAACACCCGAGTGCCGGCGTCCTGCAGTATGTACTGCATCTCGGATTGGCTGAGTCGGCTATTGAGAGGCAACGCGATCGCGCCCACCCATGGAATAGCGAAGTAGCAAGCCAGGTAGTTGCTACTGTTGCCGGCCAAAATAGTGACGCGGTCTCCCGGCGAAACGCCCGCAGTCTTAAGTGCTAGGGCAATACCCATGACGCGAGCACCAAAGGAAGCCCAGGTGTCTGTCGTTTTATCATCGATAACCGCAGGCGCTTGGGGTTGGTGCCTGAGTACGCGTTGTAGCTGCTCGGTTAGGGTCAGCATGGTGAAGTCACCTCAGACAGGGGTCGCCGGCTCCAGCCCGAGCAATAGGCGCCCATGATTTTCTGCCGCAGCATCGACGTCAAACACTGTATGGCAAGAGAGCATATTCAGATCCCGCTGTATCCGCTGCAGCGGGCTGTTGGCCATGTGTGCACCAGCGCCACTGGCCTCAACGAGGGTCATTACGGCGTCTCGACAAGCGCGCACAATCTCGGCCACGCCGAGCCGAAGTCTCGATCGGATAAGGGGAGGGCAGATTTCGTCCCGCTTACCCCAGGCTTCCAACTCTTGAGCGATAGCCCGGAGCTGGGATTCCAGAGCGGCAATTTGACCTGCTATACGGCCGAGCCGGATATGCGCGGGCGCTTGCTCGATTTGTTTTGCTCCAGAGCCGTAAAGCGTTCGCGATTCCAACCGTTTTTCAAACAGCGTCAGCGCTCTGCGCGCACCCGCCAATGCGGGGATCGACGCTGCGATGGCAAGCAAGGGCATCATGGGGTAGCGGTAGCTGGTGTCGGTATCTTCAACGCCGCTACCTCTGCCCACCGACATACCGCGCAGCGGTTCACTGAAGGCCTCGTCTACCTGCACACGATCGGCGAGCATGTCGTTACTGCCTGTGCCTCGCATACCTGAGGTCTGCCATACATCTTCTATGGTGATTTGCTCTCGGGGCACAATAAATAGCCGCGGCTCGGGCTTTTCTCCCGCGATGACGCCGTTCAACATCACCCAGTCCGCGTGCATGACCCCTGTACCCCACGCCCAGCGCCCCGTGAGAGAATAACCCTGCTCTTCACGTTGCGCCCTGCCATTGGGGCTGATACTGGCAGGAGCTAGGACAAAAGGCTGTTTGCCAAAGATCGCGTCCTGCGCTGTGCGGCCAAACTGCGCCAGTATCCAGTTGTGCTCCATGTAAAAGGTAGTGACCCACCCGGTGGAGGTGCAACGCTCACCAACCGCGATACCCAGATCGATGAAGTCGTTGAGCCCGATTTCCATGCCGCCGTAACGTTTGGGCACGAATGCCCTGAAGATCCCGGTTTGTGCCAGCCCTGCAATTACTGCGTCTACAGGCTTGCGTTGGGCTTCTGCTATTTCTGCGGCGGCTTCAATATCAGGCAATAATTTTTCGAGTCGCGCCTTCACCGTAGCAACATCAAGGCCATGCTCGGTATTGAGTGTGCGTTGTGCCATATTCATTTCTTCACCTCGCCCTTTAGGCGGCCGCATTGCAGCCCCGACTCTTCACATTAAGACTAGCTTTACAGTCACATAAAAGTCAACTATATTGACAAAAATCTGGGTTAGAGTTGAAAATGTGTCGAGACTCCTGACATAAAAATTAGCGCCTCGGCTTTTGCTGGCTCACCCTGATCTGCCGACATCGTTCGGAATCAGTGTCCGACTGAAGTTCGAGAACACGCGGTATTTTCTATCCTTACAATGCTCCATTATTTATCATTTTAGGAGATGGGCCCTGAATCTCATGGGGTGTTTAGCGAAGCATCAAAGAAGCCACTATTGGCTCAGCATGAATCGCGGCGGGCGGGGTGCAGGAGAGTCGGTGGCGGCCTAATTACGTGCCGAACCGCCATGTTATGGCGTGCAAGAGTGACGCGAGCAGTTCTGTCAGAGGGTGTGAATATGAGTGAAGCAACGGCGCAGGTACCGAAGCTAAAGCGGTTGGGGAACGTTCACCATGCGGCTTACCGGTGTCGCGATGCAGAGCAGACGCGATGGTTTTACGAGGACGTATTGGGTTTGCCACTAGCCGCGGCCATGGTGTTCGATGAAATCCCGGGTTCAGGTCGCAAGAGCGACTATATGCACCTGTTCTTTGAGTTGGGAGACGGCAATTTCATTGCATTTTTTGATGAGCCTTCGACGGCCACGCCCGATCATTTTTTGAAAAAAGAATCCTTCGATGTACACATCGCCTTCGAGGTGGAGAGCCGAGAGGCAATGCTTGCCTACCAGGCGCACATCAATGCTGCAGGGAAGCGTTGCCTGGGACCCGTGGATCACGACTTTGTGGAATCGGTCTACATGTACGACCCCAACGGTATTCAGATAGAGATCACGTGCAAGACGGCGGACTATGATCAGATCATGTCTGATGACGCCGCGCAGGCGCACGGTCAGCTACGACAGTGGACCGCGAAGACGCGCCCGGTAAAAGAGGATTTATTTGGTGCCGGCGCGTTGGACCAGCGCGGTAAATAACGAAGGGAAAAAGGACTGTTTTTATGGCGGGTTATGAGCGTATTCCCTATCTCATTATGTTTGAGGACAAGGGGCCCTATAAAGATACCTATGCAGGAGAAATTGGCCGAACGGTGCTCAAGTCGCACCTGTTGAAGCCAGCCGATAAGCCCTCGGATACGGTTATTATCCTCATGCATCCCATTGGTAGCGGTGAGTACCTGCCGATGACGATCGCGCTCGCAAAGGCGGGACATCACGTAATCTACTGCCAGTCCCGGTACCCCAACAATGACACCGCACTGATCATGGAGAAGGTGGTCGTGGATATGGGTGCATGTGTACGCGACGCGAGAGAACGACTGGGCTATAAAAAGGTTGTGCTAGCAGGTTGGAGCGGTGGCGGATCGCTGTCGTTGTGTTACCAGAGCCAGGCAGAGCAGCCTACGGTAACGTCTACTCCGGCGGGTGAGCATCCTGATTTAACTCAGGCAGAATTGATACCGGCAGATGGGATAATGCTGCTTGCGGCCCATATCGGACGTTCTCACACGCTAACACAGTGGCTCGACGCGTCCATTCTGGATGAGTCGGACCCAGAGAACAAAGATCCCGAGCTCGATCTTTATAATCCGAACAATCCCAATCAACCGCCCTATAGCGCCGAATTTATAGAACGCTATCGCGCGGCTCAGGTGGCGCGCAACCGTCGCATTACGGCTTGGGTTCAGGAGCGGCTGGCAGCGTTCAAGGCGCTCGGTAAAGATAAGCAGGAGTTCGGCTTTGTTGTACACGGCACAATGGCCGATCCCAAGTGGCTTGATGCCACCCTTGACCCCAATGGCCGAAAGCCCGGGTGGTGCTTTTTGGGTGAGCCCGAGGTCGTGAATAACAGCCCTATTGGTATCGCGCGCTTTACTTCATTGAGGAGCTGGCTCTCCCAATGGAGCTATGACCTGTCGAATGCCGATGGCGTCAGGTGCGCACCCAGCGTGACGATCCCGGCATTGGTACTGTCCAACAGCTGTGACGATGCCGTGACCCCCGAGGATAGTCGCGCCATGAGTGACGCGTTAGGTAGCCAAGACAAAACTGAAGTCGTGATCGAGGGTGCCAATCACTATTACTTCGGACAGCCTGAAAAACTGGCTGAGGCGGTGTCGGCCTGTTCTCGCTGGCTGGCAGCGAAAGGGTTCAATTGACGCAGTAACTATGGCGCTTAATGGGTGAGGCGTGGTCGTCTGGATGTGTCAGGCGAAACGTTCCCGCAATGCGACCTTCAACACCTTTCCCGTAGCGTTACGCGGCAGCGCGTCTACTTCGCGATACGACCTGGGAATCTTGTAGCCCGCTAGCTGCGGTCTGAGAAAGTCGATCATGGCGGCTGGATCCAGGGTTCTCCCCTCCCGCATGACCACGATGGCGAGGAGCGATTCACCCCAGCGAGGATCCGGAACGCCAATGATGGCCGCGTCCAACAGGTCCGGATGCGTGTAAAACACCTGCTCAATCTGCGCGGGGTAGATGTTCTCGCCCCCACTGATCACCATGTCTTTGATGCGATCGACCACATACAAGTAGCCAGTTTCGTCGACGTAGCCCGCGTCCCCGGAGTAGTAGCCCCCGTCGCGCAGGGATTCTTCAGTCGCCTCGGGCCGCCGCCAGTAGTGCGACATGAGCCGGTCTGAAAAACACACGATCTCGCCAACTTCGCCCGCGTCGCATTGACTGCCATCCGGCCTGCGTATTTCGATACGAGAAGATGCCATCTCTTTGCCCGCCGAGGTAAGCCGCTTACCGGCGCCTTGCACACACTCTTCAGGCCCAAGGTAGGTGATGCCACCGCAGGTTTCGGTACTGCCGTAGGACAGCGCGAAACCACAGTCGAAAGTGTCTGTCGCGCGCTTGATCAGCTCCTCTGCGATACCAGACCCTGCCACCAACATCGTTCTCAGAGCGCTAAAATCTTTGTTAGCGATGTCGGGTAATTCGAGCATGCCGTGAATCACCGCTACGGGAAGCGGTACCAGAGAGTTGCGGTGAGTTGACAGCCAATCCGCCACGAATGCAGGGTCAGTCTGATTAACAATATCGACCCTTGCGGATCGCAACAGCGCGGCGAGACCGAGGTTGCACGCCGCGATATGAAAGAGAGGCATGGTCGCTAATACTGAGGCGCCGGGCTCATCGAGAAAGGGCCAGACAGCGTGGCCGGCTTCAGCCGCCTTCATCATGGCCCGATGAGACAGTACAACGCCTTTCGGTAAACCGGTTGTGCCGCTGGTGTACATCTGAACCGCGGCATCGTCCGGGTTGACGTCGGGCGCAGCGCCGGATGCTCGCGTCATCAGCGTATCGGCTGACAACGATTCCATGACGACGAGTTCACAAGCTGTTTGCACCGTGTCGGAAAGGGTCGCAAGAAAGGCGTCCCCTACGAACAGCCATCGGCTTTGGGAGTCCTGAATGATGAAATCGACTTCGGGCGGCGCCAGCCTGAAATTAACGGTAACCAGCACCCCACGCGCTTTGACTACGGCGAAAAGTACGACAAAAAACCACAGAGAATTGCGGTCCAATATGGCGATGCGATCACCCGGTTGCAGTCCCTGCTCAATCAGCTGATGAGCCAATCGGTCGCTGAGGTCCTCCAGGTCACAAAATCGGAGTGATTGTGCCTCGTAGACCAGTGCGACTCGCGTCGGCTCTCGGGCAACCGCGTGTGTAAGGGCATCCGCCAATGTGCTCATGGTGTTTTTTCTTCCGCCATGTTGCGCTCAATGGCCTCTCCAATCGCCGGTAACCCCGCCCATATCAACGCGCAGGCGACAGGAATCAGCAATGCGGCGCTCAGGGCCAGAGACTGGCCAATGGCGGCATCGTCAGCGAAAACGAAGTCGGTGAGCAGGGCAACAACCGTGGGGCCCAATCCAATACCGATCAGATTGGCCAGCAGAAAGTAGAGTGCGGCAACTTGAGCGCGCATGGCCCCGGGGGTCATGAGTTGCAGGGTGCCGGCAGCTATGCCTCCCTGAAAGGCCGAAAAAAAGGTGGCGCCGGCGAGGCAAATGAGCCCCAGACTTGCCTCGGTCGCCCACCCCAATCCGAGCACAAAAGGCAGCATGCACAGTCCGGAGATCAGAATTACCGTCGGGTAGGCATTTTTTCGGCCTCTGGCAAACCAAGCGTCCGCGATAGCGCCGCCGGCAAGCAGACCCGCAGTACCCAGGATCATCATGATGGTGCCAAAGCTCAATCCCGCATCAGCGGGAGAAAACCCGAAAGTACGAATCAGGTAGGTGGGACCCCAAATGTTGATACCGAACACCACCATGATGAATATCGCGACGCCGATAATGTGACATCCCATGGCACGGCGCCGCTCTAAAACAAATCGCAACACGTCCCCCAGCGGAATCGCTTCGCTGGTTTGTCCCGAGGGGCGGGGTGGCTCTTTAACAGTCGCCAGGAGGAGGGCAATCAACAAGCCTGGGATGCCTACGATCATAAAGGTGAGCCGCCAGCCCTCCATTGCGCCAAGCCCTGGCAAGGAAATACTACCGATCGAAGCGGCCCAACCGATGACCGCTCCACCGAGCATGTAGGCGAGCCCCGAGCCGAAGGTCACTCCCATGGTGTAAACGCTGGTAGCGAGGCCCAGTGTTTTCTTGGGAAACGCGTCGGTAATCATGGAATACGCTGCTGGTGACAGCGCGGCTTCTCCCACTCCGACCCCGACCCGGGCGAGAAAGAGGGTCCAGAAGCCTTTCGCGAGGCCACACAGTGCCGTCATGACACTCCACAAGCTGATGCATATCATGATCAGTTTGCGGCGGTTTCCGCGATCTGCTATCCGCGCTAACGGTAACCCCATCAGCGAGTAGAAGAGGGAGAAAGCGAGACCTGCCAACAAACTGAACTGGGTGTCAGAAATGCCAAAGGATTGCCGAATCGGGCCCACCATCAAGCCCATAATCATTCGATCGATGAACGAGCAAGTTTGTGCCAGCATTAGAATGCCCACCAAATACCACGCGCTATTCAGTCGCTGCTCAGCCGCATCAGTCATTGTTATCGTCCCTTTCCACCTATTTATCGCGTCACGGTAATATCAAATTTGCGGAATGGATAAGCCGCCATCTACCGTCACTACCGAGCCCGTCATATAGCCTCCCGCCGCAGATGCCAGTAGCAAAACCACTCCCTCAAGCTCATCGGGAACGCCGGTGCGCCTAAGCGGCGCGCGGGCGATCATTTTTTTTCCGACCTCGGAGTCAAGAAAATCGTCGGCCAGTTCGGTGCGGAAGTAGCCGGGTGCAATGGCATTGACGCGTATGCCATAGCGCGCCCACTCCACCGCCATCGAGCGCGTGAGTTGAATAAGGGCGGCCTTTGCGGAAGCATAGGTTGCCGTCCCCTTTTGTGTGGTGTACCCCAGTATCGACGCCATATTAATGAGGTTGCCACCCTGCTGATCTGCAGACATTAAGCGGGCCACGGCTTGAGATAGAGTGAAGATCGCACGCAGGTTGGTGTTATAGATGCGGTCCCAGTCCGCTTCGGCTTCATCGATCAACATCTGGTCGCCGACAACACCAGCATTGTTGATCAGTACATCGATACGTCCTTGCTTTTGCGCTTCGGCGAGTACTTGCGAGATGCTCTCAATGCTGGAGACATCCAAAGATACGCCACAGGCGCGCCCGCCCGATGCTTCGATTGCTGCAACAGAAGCGGCAATGCGGTCAGCTCTTCGAGCTGCCAATATGACCTCAGCACCATACCGGGCCAGCGCCTTTGCGGCAGCCAACCCCAGGCCAGTGGCTCCCCCGGTAATGAGTACCCGCTTGTCGGTCATATCGAATATGTCAGTCATCTGCCTGTGCTCCCATTAGTTGTCAGCGGCTGTTGCTGGTAATGGCTTGTCTCACTTTATTACTTACTTCATCGGCGTGGTCTGCCAAGCCACCATTTTGAGAGTGCCATTTTCCTCGGCCCAGGCGCTGAGAAAGCGACCCTGCAACGATTTTTCGACGCCATCGCGCACGGCGCGTCCCGATAATTCACCCACGCACAACCAGCCGCCTCCGAGGGGCATGACTTCCATGTCAGGTACATCGAGTGTCAGATACTGCACCGCGCCTGAGGTGATGCTGGCGATAAACGCGTCGCGGTGCTCAAGCTTGCCCGAGGAGTGAGTCCATCGCAGTCGATCAGAAAAAATGGCCTCCAACTGTGCCTTATCTCCTGACACCATCGCGCTGCGCCTTTTGGCGTCAGCGGCATGGATATTCTGGTCTGCGGTCATATCAGTCTCCTGTCGTCTTGCGCGCGCGGCGGTTTTCTATGGCCCTGACGAGCGCGGTGAGCGCGGCGTTAACCGGCGCATCGCGGCCGATGCGGGCCGCCTGAAGTGGGATACTGCCGTTGATGACCCCCACCTCTGACGGCTTTCCTGACTCGATGTCTAATAGCACAGAGGGTTTGGCATTGGGCATGCGGCTGGCAAACGCCCTGACGTAGGCAACGGGGTCATCAAATGAAAGCGGGATTTTTAGTGCGCGAGCAATGTCGCAGGCTTCTCTGGCGGCTTCCTGAGTCAGCGGACCCAGAGCACTATCTTCCATGGCCTCACCCACCGTCATTCCCGTGATGGCGCAAGGTGCACTGTAGGCCACATTGCAGATGAGCTTTTCCCACTGGGCCGCCAAGATGTCTTCGACGGCTGCAGCGTCAAACCCCGCATCACGCCAAAGCGCTGCGGTGGGTTCCGAGAGATGACTTGCCTCCGCAGTGTGGCTTCCAAGACGAATCGCTTTCATGTCGTTGTGGTGGGCGTGTCCCGGCGCTACCAGGGATGCACCAAACCCCTGAGCAATCCCAACCAGCAAGCGGTCAGAGTCCAGAATTTCCGCCACGATGTCAGCGCTGCCCAAGCCATTCTGAATGGTGAGCAGTGTGCTAATGCGATCGAGCTTGTCGACACAGGCCTGTGCGGCTTCAGCGACAGCGCTCGCTTTGACAGCGATTATCAACAAATCGACATCTTCATCCGGCACCGTTTCCCTGACGATGGGATTAACAGTACGGTCGCCACTGGCGCCCGAAATACGAAGCCCGTGTTGTTGAATCGCTTGCATGTGCGCACGGTGACGTCCGACCACAGACACTCGGTTTCCCGCCGCGCAAAACAGACCGGCATAGATTGAACCCATTGCGCCGCAACCGAGCACACAAATATTCATCGTCGATGTCTCTGCCTTAAGCCAACATTTGAATCGTTCAGGAGTTGCTCCAGAATGGGTGTGAGACCGCGTTTTTGTTCGAGACCAAAACCGGGGGCATCGCTGAGGGTAATCTGTCCATTGGTAACCGATGTCGCCTCATCAAATCCTCCCACCGGTTGAAACACCTGTGGATATGCCTCGCAGCCGCCCAGTCCAAGACCCGCCACCACATGAAGGTTTATCAGGTGTCCGCCATGGGGTATGCATTGGGTGCGGCTAAAGCCTGCGGCTTCGAGTGCGACGAGCATGCTCAGATATTCAGTAACCCCGTAACTGAGGCCCGGGTCCATCTGCACGATATCCCGATCCGGGCGTAGCCCCCCGTAGCGCAATAAATTGCGGACATCCGCGGTGCTGAAAAGGTTTTCACCCGTCGCCACGCGTCCGTGGTAGTGCTCGCACAGTCGTTTATTTAGGGCGTAGTCGAGAGGATCGCCGGGCTCTTCGTACCAGCGCAGGCCGAGTGGCTCGAGCGCAGCGCCAAAGGTCAGGGCCGTATCGATATCAAACCGGCCATTGGCATCGACGGCGACATATTGACCCCCGCCCGCAACCGATATTGCTTCTTGAACGCGACCAATGTCTTCGGATAGCGTCAGTCCGCCAATTTTGATCTTGAAGTGGCGATAACCCTGATCTGCATAGCGCCTGAGCTCCTCTGTCAAACGGGCCTCGCTTCCTGGCGGCGGATAGTAACCGCCCGCGGCATAAACGGGGACTCGTTTGGTGGCGAGTTGAGTGCCCGCAGTGCGTGCCAGAGTTTGGGCTGCGGGTTCCTCTCGCAGTTTGGCATTGAGGTCCCAAATGGCGAGCTCTATTGCTGCTGCTGCCGAGGCGCGGTCCCCGTGGCCGCCCGGTTTCTCGCCTGCAAGAATACACGCCAGTACGCGAGCCGGATCGAGGCAGCCCGCTTCGTCCTGAAGGGTCTCGGGGTTTGCCTTTAACAAGCGGGGGATCATTCGCTCTCGGAGAATACCCGACTGTGCGAAGCGACCGATGGAATTAAAGGCCACCCCTGATACGGGTTTACCCTGGCGAATTCGATCTGAAATCACGGCCACAAATGACACCGTGTGCCCCTCAAAGTTGACCACGGCGTTAGCACCCCCCGCGGTGATGGGGACCGAAATTTCCCTGACATCAATTATTTTCAAGGGTGTCTTCCGATGAGGCGCGCCCGTGACGCGAAAGGCTCGAGCCGAGTGTAACCCACCACCCCGGGGCGGGACCGTTATCCGTTATAGTATGTCAACAAAGTTGTCATTATTGAAGAGAAGTAATCGAGAGATTATTCTTGCGACCTCAAACAGAGGGTTGATCAGGTTTGGGTCGCCGTCCAGGCTGCGAGCAAGGGGTTCCCACCTCGCCCCTAAATTTTTTACGGAGTGATTGCCTAGCATGCATGCAGAACAGGTTGAAACCCTGAACATCTTTCGCCGCAGTATGGCCGCATTTTTGGACGAGCATGCCTCGCCGCAACATGTTGCGCGATGGACGGCGCAAAAGTGCGTCGACCGAGAGACCTGGCGGGCTGCCGGGGCCTTCGGCATGTTGGGTCTGTTGGTGCCCGAGGCCTATGGCGGGCTGGGAGGCGATTTCCGGCACGAGCGGGTCTTGATGGAAGAGTTCGCGAAGCGAGGGCTCGAGGGCTGGGGTGTCGCTGTCCACAACATGATTGTCGCGCCTTACCTCATCCACCACGGCACGCCGGCACAGCGTGAGCGTTGGCTGCCGCGGATTGTTTCCGGCGAGACTGTATTGGCGATTGCGATGACAGAGCCGGGCGCCGGTTCGGACCTGCAGGGTATGAGAACCCGCGCCGTTCGATCGGGAGACGGCTGGATCGTCAATGGCAGTAAAGTCTTTATTTCCAATGGACAATCTGCGGATCTGGTTTTGGTCTGCGCCAAGACCGAAATGGACGATGGTAAAGACAAGATCTCTATTTTCTTAATGGAAGGCGATGCCGATGGCTTTAAACGCGGCCGAAATCTCGACAAGATCGGCCGCGATGCTCAGGACACTTCCGAATTGTTTTTTGAGGACGTGCGGCTCCCGGGCGACGCCATCCTCGGCGGTGAGCCGGGTCGAGGCTTTGCTCAATTGATGGAGTTGCTTCCTCAGGAACGGCTGGGCATCGCTGTAATGGGGCTGGGTATGCTCGAGCGCGCTCTAGCCCTTACCCTAGACTACGTTAAAGAGCGCGAAGCCTTTGGCCAGCCTCTGATAGATTTTCAGAACACTTCCTTTGCGCTGGCAGAGGTAAAAACCGAAGCCACCATCGCGCGGGTGTTTGTTGATCACTGCACGGAACTGTTAGTACAGGGCAAGCTGGACGCGGCCACTGCCTCGATGGCGAAATTATGGGTCACCGAGCGAGAGGTCGATGGCATTCATCGGTGTCTGCAGTTTTTTGGTGGCTACGGATACATGAACGAATATCCAATCGCGCAACTCTATCGGGACGCGCGCATTGATACCATTCACGGTGGCACTTCAGAAATTATGAAGTTGCTGATCGCGAGAACGCTGTAATTGACTGGGCGAGTGGAGGCCTGAATCATGGAGCAACAGTCTCCGATATTACTGAGAGAGGAGCGGGGCGAGGTGCTCTGGTTGACCTTGAACCGGCCCGATCAGCTCAACGCCCTGAATCCGCCCTTGATTACCGCGCTGCGGGAAGCCTTTGAGTCTCTTCG
>Ga0181593_10002254_pt1 | contig 17750 bp, 13 predicted proteins | sample 071ome_19_FD_133756 | JGI IMG/M metagenome (GOLD analysis project Ga0181593, IMG submission 133756) | Coastal salt marsh microbial communities from the Groves Creek Marsh, Skidaway Island, Georgia - 071413AT metaG (megahit assembly) | ecosystem: Environmental > Aquatic > Marine > Intertidal...
GCCAGTTGGCGATAACGTCTTAGTGCCGGGGTGTCATTGGGAATTATCATGTCGTCTACTACGTAACGAGTCGGAATATTGGATCGCTGCTATCGGGGGTTTGGCTTTCACTTCTTTTCATGACCCGCGAACCGCAATCCGGTCAATCACGCAAGGATTCAAGAAGTATATACGTGGCATAGCCATCCTGTGGCATATCGGATTGGCGCTGATAGTCCCTGATGGCGGTCCGAGTCTGCCCGCCCAGGATTCCATCTACAGGACCTGCATCGAAGCCCTGCTGGTTGAGCAGTCCCTGCAATTCCAGCACGTCGCTGCGACTTAGCGCTTGTTCATTTGGCGGCATATTCTGGATTGGCGCGCCGCCGACAAACCTGTCAGCAAGATGCCCCACGGAAACCGCATAGAATGTCGAACGATTCCACACCAGGGTGGTTCGATAGTTACTGTAAACGAGAAATGCAGGGCCCGTAGCTCCAGCCGGGATTACAATCGATCCCTCCATATCAACCTGCGGCAATGGATCGCCACTAACCTGGACAACACCGAGTTGACGCCAATCGCTCAGAGACCTGCGAACGCCAGTGCCCGATTGAGCATAGTCAAAATCAGCGGGTAGCTGGACTTCCCTGCCCCAGCGCTCATCGCCGCGCCAACCGGATTGGGATAGAAAATTGGCCGCCGAATTAAAAATGTCAGGCAGGCTGTTCCAAATATCGATCCGACCGTCATTGTCGCCGTCAACTGCGTAGCGGTCGAAGGTGGATGGCAGAAACTGTAACTGCCCCATCGCTCCCGCCCATGATCCCGTCATACGCTCGGCGGCGATGTGCCCTTCGTCAATGATGCGAAGTGCGGTCAACAATTCGCGCCTGAAGAAATCTGCCCTCCGGGGGTCGTATGCCAGCGTAGCCAGAGCAGAAACAACCATGAATCCCCCGGTCGCAGCCCCATAATTACTTTCGAGTGCCCAAAACGACACCAGATAATGTGGTTGCACCCCGTATCGCTGCTGTACCTCGCTTAACAGGCCCGCGTGCTGTCTGAGCAAAGCCCGCCCCCGATCTATCTGCAACGGTGTAATCCGCAGACTGGTGTAGCGGGTGAATGTCTGCACAAATTCGGGTTGGCTACGATCCAGCTCCAGTACCCGCTCAATGGGCTCGAGCTGATCCAGCGTGATGGTCAGAGTCTGCTCGCTAATACCCTGGGACCTCGCCTCGAGTCGCAGTTCGGCCAGCCACTCTTCAAAAGATGGCTGCTGAGAAACTGCTAACGAGGGGATCAAGATTAGGATTATCAGGAGGGCGCAATTCAGGAGCTTCATGCGCTGAATCATAATGGAAATCAGTGGAAATTTGAACGCACGGGAGCTTGTCTGAATTAAATGTTTCACTAAAATAAGCCGATGATTCGACAGTATAGCCTGATGCTTCTCTCATTGGTGGCTGCTGGTTGTCTTTATTCTCAAAGTGACCATGCTACCCGGCTCGCAGCGCAAACCAGTAGCCTGCCTGTCGCGGTAGTGCGGGAATACGTGGAGATGGAACAGCGCCAGCTATTCGAGACGCTGCTGGCGGAATTCGGTCGTAATAAAGAACTGCCTGAGGGCTTTGAGCTGCAGGCCCTGGTCGCCTTGAGTCACTTTCCCGAGCTCAAAAATACTCGCATTCGGTTTATTGTTGACGACGTTGATATTCCATTGTCCTCTCGACCTTACTGGGCCAGCATGCTGCGATCCGCGGGCATGCGAACTTACCTGGTCGTCATTGATTCAGAGCGTGACGGGGAACGAGATGAAGTGCTGCTCAAGAGACAACCCTTCAATGCCCAGATAGGCATCATAGGACACGAGCTCGCGCATACCGTTTATTACCTGGATCGTTCGTTTTTCGGTATTATCAACGATGCCCTGTGTCAGCTGAGTGACTGCCGAGTAAATTTTGAACGACAAACCGATCGACGCACCGTGGAATACGGTCTGGGCTGGCAGCGCTTCGACCATTCCGTATTTATCCGCACTAGCAGAGGCTTGGACCCCATGGCTGAACCGAATTCAGCCAGCACCTATCTGGGACCTCCAGAACTCCTGAATATTATGGAAGCTGACCCAGCCTACCGGGCAACGTTTTCTCAACTCTAGTAGTGTTCGACCTCTAAGTATTGTCTCGAGCAGCTCGATCGAACGCTTGTTGCGGTTCACTGGATCTCAGATCAATATCTAAGGGAATAGTTGGGTCTGATAGCGGCTATTGGAATCCGAACAAATATCCATAGAAACGGGTTTCGAGTGTAAAATCTCCTCGCAGAGAGTAGGATGTTCCATCTTCCGGGAATTCGATGTAAACCAACTGCAGGAATATCTACCATGAATTTTCAGTGTTTTGATGTGACCATCGAGGACCGAATTGCCCACATCAAGCTTAACAGGCCAGACAAACGAAACAGCATGATTCCCGAATTCTGGGACGAGTTGCCGGAAATCATTGCCGACATAGATAATCAAGTCAAAGCCAGAGTCATAGTAATTAGCTCCACCGGGCCCCATTTTTCGGCTGGCATGGATCTGGCTACATTCGCGCAATCCAGCGTAAACGAAGCAACTTCTGACGGTCATGCACGACGGGTCCGGGGCGAGGCATTTTACCGAAATGTAGAAAGGTTGCAGAACACCTTTTCTTGCCTGGAAAACTGCCGCCTGCCCGTGCTGGCCGCAGTCCAGGGTGGCTGCATAGGCGGTGCAGTGGACATGACTACCGCCTGTGACATGCGCTACGCGACGCAGGATGCTTTTTTCACTATCTTCGAAGTGAACATTGGAATGACCGCCGACGTAGGAACCTTTCCAAGGCTGGTAAAATTGATTCCTGAGGGAATCGTTCGGGAACTCGCCTACACTGGTCGTCGAATGTCAGCTGAAGAAGCAAGGCAGGTAGGTCTGGTAAATGCCGTTTTTCCGGATCAGCAAACGATGCTAACCCAAGTTATGACAATTGCGGCCGAGATAGCGAGCAAGGCTCCACTGGCCGTTTACGGTTCCAAGCGGATAATCAATTATTCCCGAGATCACACCACTGCCGACGGATTGGATTACATTCGCACCTGGAATGCCAGTATGTTACAACGAGAGGAGATTGCCGAAGCCATGAGCGCCAGCAGGGAACAGCGCGAGGGTGATTTTGCCGAGTTACCTGAAATCCCTGGCAAAACTGTTGGCATCTAGATAAGCAGTTCATGCGGGTGTAGCTCAGTTGGTAGAGTCCTAGCTTCCCAAGCTAGTTGTCGCGAGTTCGAATCTCGTCGCCCGCTCCAATTCCCGTCAGGCCTTTCGCTGGCGATGACGCTCGAGAGTTCCCCCTGCCAGAAATAGAAAGAGGCCTGCCAGGCCTGCGGCGGCCGCGATCATGTAGGCGGCGCCGTAAACTCCATTGCTTGCCGCGTAAACCAAGCCTAGTAGAGCAGGACCTGATGCAGTCCCCCAGGATGACATGAAGTTACTGACGGCAAAGATGCGGGGGTATTCGCGGACTCCAAAAGCTTCGGCCACCAACAACGGCTGCAGCATGAGAAGATTTCCAACAGTAACACCAAAACTTGCTAGCCCAAGGCACAAAGTCAACGGCGTGAATCCGGCAGACAAGAGCATCAGCGACACAACCTGAAGACTCATCATGCTGATTGCAAATGAACGAATCGACGTTTGCTCAATTAACCAGCCACCGGCAAGGCGTCCAAAAATGCTAGCAATTGGCAGAATGGCAACGGCCAGAGCGGTCTGACCTTCAGTGAGCAACTCCCGAGCCAGTCCGTATTGATGAGATATCCCTCCAACCTGAGCCATCATAAGAAAAATGTAAGCCGTGCTGATACACCAGAACAATTTTCCCCTCCTGGCATCGCGGAATGAGACTCCCTCCGGCAACCGTATCGTTGCCTGCTGAGCATCGACCCAGCGGGCTGGTGAGCTGTCCTCTCGATTGGAAATCGACAAAGTACCAGGTATCTCATTAATGTTAGACTGTTCACCGTCTGCACGCATCCCCAGTGATTCTGGACTAGCTCGCAACCAGATCAAACAAACCGGCACTACGCCAATCAGATACATGACACCCATCACGGGCCCAGCTTTTTGTAACCCCAGATCTTCCACTAGCAATGCACAAACCGGTGTTACCAGCACTCCCCCCAGCGAGAGACCGGTAGATGCAATTGACAGAGCCCTTGCACGCTTTTTATGGAACCATCGGGTCACCAACGTGGTAGCTGGAATCAGGTTGGACGCGGAAAATCCTACCCCAAAAAACAGGTACAGCAGGTAGAGTTGCCACACAGCCGAAATCCATCCGAGAGCCACTAGCGAGGCACAACAAATAGCTGCCCCAAAACAGATGCAGAATCGCGGGTCATAGTCATTTACCCATCTGGCGACCCATAGTCCTGCGAAACCACCGCTGAGAAAAAAAAGCGATACTGCAATCGATGCAGATTGGACCGAAAATTCCGGTTGGCGCGCCAGAGCGTTCAAAATAATGGCATGGTTGTAGAAACTTAGACCGCTCGCAAAAGTCAGCATCACCAGCAACGCAATGATTATTTTCCAACCATAAAACATCCCGGATGAGGAGGCGCTTACCATGTCACTGTCGCTAATAATTGATCGAGGCCTGTCGCCCGAATTTTTCTGGAGTATGAAGTATAATAACCGCTTTTCTTAAATCCAGAGCCAGAAACTGCATGTCAGATCAGACCGCCTCAATCGTGGAAACCCGGGTGCACGTGCGCTACGCGGAGACGGACGCCATGGGCGTCGTTCACCATGCTGCCTATCTGGTTTACTTTGAAGAAGGCAGAAGTCACTACATGCGGGAAATGGGCAGCAATTACGCAGATATCGAAGCCAGCGGCTATCGCTTGCCCGTCACCGAAGCCAATCTCCGTTACACCGAAGGCATTGCCTACGGCGACATTGTCATCATCCGCTGCTGGATTGAAGAATCACGCAGCCGACAATTAACATTTGCCTACCAATTGCTTTCTGCAAATAGCGGTAAAAAACTGGTCACGGGATATACCCGACATGTCTGGACCGATTCCGAAGGAAAGGTAACCCGGTCCCCCGATATATGGCAAAAGCTATTGGAAAAAAGATCCTGAATTAAATCAGCATACAACGGCTGTCAGCTTACTCTATTCCGCTACACGTAAATTAAGCTCTGCGGTAAAGAGCATACTTTTGTCCAGGTCAGTTGCCGCCCACTTTAGTAGAGTCTGCGGGTCTTGCTGTACCCGTTCACTACGCCTCAGTGAATCATTGATGTAAATTGCCACGGGCCGCGTGAAATCTATTTCTTCGGGGCTGAGCAGTAGAGTAAATGCCGCGACAGATGCAGTATTCACGTTGATGATATTGCCATTGCGAGACACCTTGACCATTCCCGGCGCGTTTTCCCGAGCCAGTTCATCAATAATCAGCCAGTGACTGCGATTGAAGCGGTCTGTGCTGTCGGTCACCCATTGCACACTGTCGGGCAGAGGGTCGCGCGGATTGTCCAGCTTGAACTGTTCGATTGCCGCCGTTTCATCCGGCAACCAGCGGGTATTGTGGCCGCCTTCTTCTATTTCGCGAAAGACATGATCGATCTCGGCTTCCCTCAGCACGTTGATGAAGGGCGCCAACGATGCAGCTGGATAAAGCGGATCATCCTCACCATTGACGATATATAGTGGTTTGCCGATCAGGTTTTCGAAATACAGTTGATAACTGGCCTGCCCAGCTGGGTTACGCAGCACTCCGGGATGCCCTATGTAGGGCATAAAAGCTGCCCACTCGGTATGCTGCTTGAAGGCAAAGAAATAGGCGCCAGTGCCACCATCAGAGATGCCTGTCAGAAAAACCTGATTGTCAGCAACATTGTACTCACGCTTAACGTCCCTCAGGATTGCCTGCAAGTTAACCGCCTGATTCGGAAACCACCAGAACGCTTCATTCCAGGCGGCAGGCACAACTATGATCTTATCTTCGCTTCGCAGTGAATCGATACCGCCGCGCCACCAACTGCCGGCCTCGGTCGGGTATGGTCGGCTGACGCCACCATGCAGCATGAATTCGACCGGATAGCGGCGTGTCGCGTCGTAAGATTCTGGCACCAGCAGTATATAGGGAAAACGAGTCCCATCCTCAGCGAGCCTCTCAAGTTCCCGATAACCGACCTCCACATCAGGGGAATAATCGGGCCCATTTTTTAACCAGCTGTAGAGGGTATCTACATTGCTGCTGCCGTCGAGCAGCCGCTGCATTGCCGCTTCTCGTACGTCCAGTGATCGCGCTAACCAAAATTCCGTGACGAGAGCGCTATTTGCGCCGTTCTCAGCGCCAAGAGCCTGTGGCGCAATGCAGCTAAAGATAAAAATTGCGACGAGACTTGCTTTCATGGCTTATCTCCCGTGACTAACGTGATTCTTCGACAAAGTGAAAATCCGCAGGGCCTGCCCGCCGGACCAGAATTATCACATCCTCGCTATCGGGCACATCCCAGTAATGATTTACACCCCCCGGGATCACAATGTAGCTACCCGTAGTGAGATGGTGTAGCTCCAACCCCAACTGCAGATCTACCTCACCCTGAACCACAGCCACATACTCATGGTGAGTGTGCCAGTGCAAATCAAAATGTGAACCTGCAGGAAACTTTGCGTAGTAAGTGACCCCCATAGTTTGAGCGTCAATCCCAAGACGGACTGTCTGCAAGCCCTGGGGGAAACCATTACCACCGCCGGGCGCACCCCACTCTACAGTATTCAGATCAGCGACGAATGCGTGCTCCTGAGCAATCGCTGAAGCGCTAAGTGTCAGAGGGCTAGCCAAAACTATCAGCAAGTAAACACGGTGTAATTGAAAATATGAACGAAACATCTCGAGCGCCGCCAGTGGACAATATCGAATTCCGCAATTGAGCGAATTCCATCGGTATAGATACCAACGTCGACGCAGTATAGCACCGCAACATGAGGAAGACCGCAGTATTCGGCCTTAAGATGGAGAGCTGCCCCGCAACAGATCAGGCTTAGATAGCGGACAGGAACGGGCCGTCCACGCACAGCCTCCGCCCATCTGGCGACCCGCATGCCCCGCAAATTCCAACGCCACACTTGGTCAAGTAATCGATGGCGTTGAATATCTGCTGCGGTTTGCAATACTTTCGCTGCACAGCCTCGGCTGCATGTACCATCGGGGCGGGACCGCAGTTGTAGAAAACAAGCTGGCCCAACTCCTCCACCGACAGTTCGTTGAGGCGCATCTCTAGCAATTCGGTTACCAATCCATGATAGCCGCGACTACCGTCATCAGTGGCAATATGGAGATTACTGACCGCCTGGCACTCGTCCACGAAATATAGCCGCTCGCTGTTTCTGGCTCCCATAAAAATCTCGGTGTTTCCAAAATCTCTGGCTATCTGGTATACGGCGGCCAATCCTGTTCCCCCGGCGACGGCGAAAATCTTCTGATCCGATCGTGGCGCTACCGGAATCCCGTGCGGTCCGCGCACATAGCATTCTGTGCCCGGCTCGACTTCCATCAGCGCTTCAGTGAATTCCCCCAGATTGATCACGACCAGCTTGAATGGGTCATCCAACAGCGCTGAGAAAGGTTTTTCTCCCAGACCCGGAATCCATAAAAATATGAATTCCCCCGCTCGCACACTGACCTTGCGATCAAAGGTTAATACCGCAATATCATTAGTGACCAGCTCATTTTTAACCAGGGTTACCGGCCTGAAACTCATGTCCACGTCATACCGCACCAGTTTTTCAGCCTGCTCAGTGCCATCCTTCAGATCCGCGCTGAGTACGCGGAAGTAATTGGCAATCTCATCGGTAGTCATGCCCACAAGGGCGGAGCCAATTCCGATGATGGTAGATCCAGCCTGCTGGAAGTCGCGCACATTCTGAGCGCTACTGATTCCGCCGCAAGCAATGATCGGGACATCAACCGCAGCTGAAATCCTGCTTACACAGTCCAGCGCCGTCGGCAACACATCCTTGCCCGACATTCCCCCTTTGCCATTACTGAGCACATCATGACCATCGACTCGGTATCGATCCGGCCCCATGGTGTTTATCGCACAGATCGCATCAGCCCCGCCTTCCGCGGCAGCGACGGCGATTTCATCTATGTTAGGGACGTTGGGAGTAAGCTTTGGTACGACCGGGACTTTTACAGCCGCCTTGACCGCACTGACGATCTCCCTGACCAGATCCGGATCCTGCCCCATAGCCATGCCGTATCCCTTGGCGTGCGGACAGGACAAGTTGAGTTCCAGTCCGTCGGCGTAAGGTGCCAGTTTGCGAGCAACTTCAACATATTCATCAACGCTGCCGCCAAAAATCGATATCAAAAGAAACCGATCATCGGGGATACGCAATGCAGCCATCAACTCGACAGATTTATCTGCGCCCGGATTGGTCAGGCCCACAGCATTGACGAAAGATCCCGGCTTGTATTGCGCGAGAATAGGCTCGCGGTATCCCAGTCGGGGTTCCGGGCCGATGCTCTTTGTTGTCAACACTCCAACTTCGGGCATGGTATCCATGAAACGCTGAATTATGGAGGTTGTGCAGGTAACGATCCCGGACGGAATGGTGAAAGGTCCAGATAGCGACTTACCAAGAAATTGCGTTTTCAACGGGCGTTACTACTCGAGTTTGTTGACTAATCAGTTGACGTGGGATTTTACTACGAAATTGAGTTGCGAGGGGCAGGTTTGAGTCCTGCCCCTCGAGATTCGTCGCTACGGAACGATTATTACTATCGCAAATTTTGACTGCGGCATTGAGCGCAGCCAAGGCGTTCAGTCTTCTCCCGCCAGTTCGGCGTAAACCGCAGTGAGAAAGCGCTCTGGATCTCCCCACTTTGCTTCGTAGGCGGCAGTTGGCCGTGCCGCCAGAACCTGTTCATAACTCATGCCCCGCGCAACCATCGGCTCCACCTGAGCTTTCACATCGAGTACCATGTCGCGGAACTCCATAACATCCTCGCGAGTTGAAACCTCGCCGTGTCCTGGCACGATTTTGGTGTTTGGACCCGACATCCCAATCAGGATTGCGAGCGCGTCAATGGTTCCATCAAGTGTTCCTCCGTTACCCTGATCGATAACGGGAAATGCCACTGTCCGAAACACGTCACCGGCATGCAATACATCGGCGTTTCGGAAATAAATATAACTATCCCCATCGGTATGGGCCGGCGGTACCGGGATGGTGGTCACCTCGTCATCATTTAAATGAATGGTGACACTCTCGCTGTAGGTCAGCACCGGCAATGCCGCTTCGGGCAACTGATCTGCAAGCCTGACGCGCACTTCGTCCCGAGCCAGTATCATAAGGCCCATGTTGCCCAGGTTTTCATTGCCGCCGGTGTGATCGGGGTGGACATGGGTGTTGATGACGAAGCGGATCGCTCCGTCACTCACGGTGCGAATGGCAGCCAGAATCTTGTCGGTAAGGGGTGCAAACTGGTCATCGATCATGATCACACCATCATCGCCGACCGATATGCCAATATTGCCGCCGGCGCCCTCCAGGTAGTAGTAGTTGCCCTGTACATGGTTGGCAACGACCTCTACATTGCTGTAATCCCGCTGTGCATGCACTTGCAGCGAGGCTAACAATAGCGTCGCGGCAAACATGATCGGGGTCAAAATATTACTCGTGGTTGTTTTCATCAGACACCTCCAGTGAGCTAAGGATGGGGGTGCCACAGTCACAAAGCCGACACCCTGCATGACATGTATGGTAGCGCCATTAAGCGGTCATGTATCGAAAAAAATTTGTGACGATTCGTAGCATGGCTAGACTCTTGCAAAAATGGCCATTATGCTACGTGCCTTGGAATTTTAGGGCCCCTCAGCCCGATCTGACAAGAACGCGCTAACCCATCTGGATGACTGTGCAAGGACGACCAGTAACGGCGCTGTAAAACCAAACTACCGGAGAGCAGCAATGACTCACACATATAGAACAGTAATCAGTATTGCCTTCGGGCTGCTTTTATCTGTTTCGCTTACTACCCAGGCACAGACACCGCCACGGTTTCTCACGCTGAATCCGCCAGAAGGCTTTCCCATAATTCCAATTCTCGAAGGTTGGATCGGGCACTCCGACGGGTCGCGCGAGCTTGTATTCGGATACATCAACAGGAATGAAATAGACGTCCAAGTAGCTATTGGTGATGACAATTTTATCGAACCGGCAGAATTTAACGGCCTGCAACCTACTTACTTTCCATCTGGCGATCGTGGTCATCAAGTATTTACAGTAACTCTGCCTCCCGATCGCGCCGACGAAGATGTCTGGTGGAATATCCGATCAGGCAGTAATAACGAACTGCTAAGGGTTCCAGGCCGCGCACGCGACAGTGCCTACGAGATTGACTTTGAAAGGCCTCGTCCTCAAGGTGCATTGAGCCCAATGGTAGGAGTCGGAGAAAGTGGCGCTCAGGCTGTCGGCCGTATCGCCGTGATAGCCGATTATTCTGGCACTGTGAGGGTTGGCCAGGAAGTTGAAATAGCGGTCAATGCCTCTGACCCATCGGTACGCGATACTAGCGACCCACGTTTTTCGGAACCGCTGGATCTTGGAGTGCACTGGGTCAAGCATCAGGGACCCGGTGATATCACTTTCTCCCGTCACCCCGATACTCCGGCTCCAGAGAATCCCTTTGACGAGGGAGACCCGCGACGGGAGCGCTGGTCTGGTGACAATCCTGCAGAAGGCAGTATCGAAGCTGGAAGTGGAGTCGCAAAAGTGCTCGCTTCATTCTCAGAGCCCGGGCAGTATATCATCCGTACTCAAGTGGAAAACTGGACCGCACCTGACAGCTCGCAGGGAGATCAGTGCTGCTCGACCACTGTTTATCAGCGGTTTAACGTCCAGTAACAGCGCTTTTTGCTAACTCAGCATAGGCCGGCCCATGAGCCGGCCTAATCATTTTTGGCAACATCCAATTGTCCACAATATCTAGTAGCAGAATCTCACGATTCCGCCGATATATAGATAGTTAGGATGTTGCAATTTGTTGCAATAAGGGTCTTAAATCGGAGACCAAAAAGTGGACTTTTCGGGCGGTTAGATTTACCCTTCGCTCGTTGTCCATCCACATTCCAATTCGAGGAGACACGTATGAAAATTACACAAGTGCGCAAAGCCTGGTTAGGTGTCGCAACGGTTGCGGCTCTGGGCTTTCAAGCACAGGCTTCGGCTCAGGATCACAGTCAGCTAACTTACACTGGCGAGATCGGCCGAATCATCAATGATAATTGTGTGGTCTGCCACCGAGAGGGTGGAGTTGGACCTATGCAGCTCACAAATTACGAGCAGGTACGTCCCTGGGCACCGCTGATTTCAATGCGGGTAGCTAGCAGAGAAATGCCTCCCTACGCGTATGATCAGCATATCGGTATCCAGGAACTGCAGGGCGACTGGCGACTGGAACAAGAAGAAATCGATCAGATCGTAGCCTGGGTTGAGCAGGGCTCCCCTCTCGGCGACGCTGATGTAGTCGTCCCAATGCCGGACATGCCTGACCCCAACCAATGGACCTTTTCCGATCAGTTTGGCGAACCGGACCTGATTATCCCGTCTTCTCCCTACGACATTCCGGCCACTGGTAATGACCTGTGGAGTAAAGAGTATACCCAAACCGGCTTAACTCAAGACCGCTGCATCAAGGCGGTTCAGGTGAAGCCTCGCGGTGATGCTGCGGCGGTCGTACACCACGCCAACTCCTCCGTCTACATTCCTGATGAAAATGGTGAACTGCAGCGTTACGGTCAGCTGACTGAATACGCTATGGGCAAGTGGGGAGAAATTCCCGGAGACGGCGTATGTCGTTCACTGCCTGCCAACGCAACCGTTCTCTGGGATATTCACATGTTCCCGGGTGGTGTTGGCGCGACAGCCCAGGGCGAAATGATCAGGGATAATGTTGTCGAAATCGGTCTTTGGTTCCACGAGGAAGGCTACGAAGAGAAAGCCTATAACCAAACGCTAGCCCTCTATGGCCTGCGTGAAGGTTACCAGAATGGCTATCTGCTTGTTCCCCCTCATGGCACTGCCATGACTCAGGGTTTCCACTCTTTCGACCACCCTGTCCGCATTGACAGCTTTCAGCCTCATGGACATCTGCGCATGCGTGCCGCATCTCTGGAGATTTACTACCCGGAAACCGGTCGCACCGAGCAGATCAGCCAGATTTCCAACTGGAGCGCCACTTGGCACCACAGCCATCTGTACGAGCGTGATGTAGCGCCTTTGCTGCCAGCTGGTGCAGTGCTGGTAGTCAAGCAGTGGTACGACAACACAGCCGATAACCCCAACAATCCTGACCCAGATCAGTGGGTGTATGGAGGCAGCAGGACCGGAGATGAAATGTCCCATGCCTGGATTGCCATAACTCACCTGGATGAAGAGGGCTACGAAGAAGCACTGGCTGAGCGTATGCAAGCCAGTAATTAAGCAGATCTCCAGGATCTTAGCTGAAAGGCCGGTTGAGCAATCAACCGGCCTTTTTCGTTATCAGGCTGAGAAATGTCAAACAGCCACCAAATTAATGGACTTTTAGCCCTCGGAGGGTTAAATTCCTTACGACCTGTATTACCAAACGAACTAACCGTACTCTGACGCAAGGAGAACAAGATGAATAGCAGCAAGGTATTCAAAGCCTGGCTTGGCGTCGCAGCTGTTGCGGCCATTGGCGTCCATGCATCCGCCTTGGCCCAGGATCACAGTCAGCCGACCTACACTGGCGAGATTGGTCGAATCATTAACGAGAATTGTGTGGTCTGCCACCGAGAGGGTGGAGTTGGACCTATGCAACTCACCAATTACGAGCAGGTACGTCCCTGGGCACCGCTGATCTCAATGCGGGTAGCCAGCAGGGAAATGCCTCCCTACGCTTACGATCAGCATATCGGTATTCAGGATTTAGAAGGCGACTGGCGCCTTGAGCAAGAGGAAATCGATCAGATCGTAGCTTGGGTTGAGCAGGGATCTCCGCTGGGTGACGCTGATGTAGTCGTCCCAATGCCAGACATGCCCGATCCTTCCCAGTGGACTTTCTTTGATCAGTTTGGCGAGCCGGACCTGATTGTGCCGTCTTCTCCGTACGACATTCCGGCCAATGGTAATGATCTGTGGAGTAAAGAGTACACTCAAACCGGCCTGACTGAAGATCGCTGCATCAAGGCAGTTCAGGTGAAGCCTCGCGGTGACGCCGCGGCGGTCGTACACCACGCCAACTCCTCCGTCTGGATTCCCGATGAAAACGGGGAATTGCAACGTCATGGCCAACTGACTGAATACGCAATGGGCAAGTGGGGAGAAATCCCTGGGGACGGCGTATGTCGTTCACTGCCTGCCAACGCAACCGTTCTCTGGGATATTCACATGTTTCCGGGCGGCGTTGGCGCAACTGCGCAGGGGGAAATGATCGAAGATAATGTAGTTGAGATCGGTCTGTGGTTCCACGAACCAGGATATGAATCCAATGCGTACTCCCAGGATCTAAGGAACTACCGCATGCGAGAGGGATATCAGAATGGCTTTTTCGTCATTCCGCCTAACGGGACCGCTATGACTCAGGGTTTCCACTCCTTCGACCATCCGGTACGAATTGACAGCTTCCAGCCTCACGGCCACCTGCGAATGCGCGCTGCATCAATGGAGATCTACTATCCGGAAACCGGTCGCACCGAGCAGATCAGCCAAATTTCCAACTGGAGCGCTACCTGGCACCACAGTCACATCTACGAGAGAGATGTCGCTCCCCTGTTGCCAGCTGGTGCTGTACTGGTTATCAAGCAGTGGTATGACAACACTGCCGACAATCCAAACAATCCAGATCCGGACCAGTGGGTATACGACGGTAGCAGGACCGGAGATGAAATGTCTCATGCCTGGATTGCAATAACCCACCTGGATGATGAAGGTTATGAACAATTGCTGGCCGAGCGCATGCAGGCTAGCAATTAAGAATACTGACACTTCAGTTCCACAAATATCGAGGCCGGTTGGAACACCAACCGGCCTTTTTATTGCCGGTGCGATTCGCTTATATTCCCTTAGAAAGCACCATTAACCACGCCGATTAGCGGAGCCACACGTATTGAAAGAAGTGGACATAACACCTCAAAAGCGCTAAGTTTCCTTCCGGTGCATCCTCTGCAACCACAGATATCTCGAGGAGATAAAAATGCCTAAATCCCATGATCGTGCAAAAAATCTACGCGCACTGTATTTCGGATTGATCGGTGCAGTGTTGACTGTATTCGGAATTCAATCGCAAGCGCAATCGCCGGACGTCCACGAAGGCGTATACAACGGTGAAATCGGCCGCATCATTAACGAAAACTGCGTAATCTGCCACCGCGAAGGCGGAATTGGCCCAATGCAATTTGAATCTTACGAACAAGTTCGCCCTTGGGCACCGCTGATTTCTCTCCGGGTCGCCAATCGCGAAATGCCGCCATATGCCTACGATCAGCATATTGGCATTCAGGAACTGGAAGGCGACTGGCGTCTTGAACAGGAAGAAATCGATGCTCTGGTCGCCTGGGCGGCAGCTGGTGCGCCTATGGGAGACGCTGACGTTGTGATTCCCGCTCCGGAAATCCCGACTCTTGGTGAATGGAACTTCGCCGACAGATTTGGTCAGCCTGACCTGATTATTCCGTCGTCTCCTTATGACATACCGTCCAGCGGCAACGACCTGTGGAGCAAGGAATATGTCGCATCAGGCCTGACTGAAGATCGTTGCATCAAGGCAGTTCAGGTAAAACCACGTGGAGATGCTGCAGCGGTCGTACATCACGCCAACTCCGACGTCTTTGTCATGGGCGAGGACGGTGAACTCGAACGATATGGTCAGCTAACTGAGTACGCAATGGGCAAGTGGGGAGAAATTCCCAATGAAGGTGTTTGCCGCATGCTGCCTGCTGATTCCCAAATTCTCTGGGATATTCACATGTTCCCGGGCGGAGTCGGCGCAACAGCCCAGGGCGAAATGATCGAAGATAATGTAGTAGAAATCGGTTTGTGGTTCCACGAGCCAGGCTACGAGGAATCTGCGTACAAGCAGGACTTGCGTGCCTACGTGCTGCGAGAAGGCTATGAAAATGGTCAGTTCGTCATTCCTCCTCACGGTACGGCGATGACTCAAGGTTTTCATTCATTCGACCATCCGGTTCGAATAGACAGTTTCCAACCTCACGGACATCTGCGTATGCGTGCCGCATCACTGGAAATTTACTATCCAGAAACCGGTCGCACCGAGCAGATTAGCCAAATTTCCAACTGGAGCGCCACGTGGCACCATAGCCACCTCTACGAGGAAAGCGTGGCACCCATCCTTCCTGCGGGAGCCGTTCTGGTGATCAAGCAGTGGTATGACAACACTGTAGATAATCCGAACAACCCGGACGCAGATCAGTGGGTTTATGATGGCAGCCGCACCGGGGATGAAATGTCTCATGCATGGATTGCGGTGACGCATCTCGACGATGAAGGGTACGAGCGACTGCTGGCAGAGCGCATGCAAGCCAGTAACTGATAAGTTGATCGGTATCAGAGAAAAAGGCCGGTTGGCGATGCCACCGGCCTTTTTTACTGCCCGCCAGATCAAGAAAGAAGGCCGCGAATGGCCCTCACCCGGTGACTCTCGCTATCAGTCACGTAGACAATTCCCTCATGCACGAATACCCCGTGGGGCCGGTTGAGCTTGCAACCTAGAGGGTCTCCATCGGGCCCATCTCCTCGATCGCCATTACCCAAAACCGTATCGATAATCCCGGAATCGAGATTCATGCGACGTATTACATGATTTTCGGTATCGACAATGTAGAGGCTATTGTCACCAACCGAGTACGCGATACCCTTGGGACCGTTAAAAGTGGCCTGCGACGCAAGCCCCCCATCACCTGTGTAACCCTGCTCTCCCGTTCCCGCGATGCGCTCCAACCGGTCAGCGCGAATGTCCAGACGAAAGACCGCATTACCCTCTCTCAGCACCAGATATGCATTTCCATCGGGATCCGTATCAATGGAACGCGGCCCCAGCAAGGGTGTCCCTGTTAGCGGCGCTGAATCCGGAGTCGCGACCCGCTCGCCGGTTCCCGACAACGTGCTGATCAGACCAGTACTCATATCCACACTGCGAACACGGCTATTGCCGATGTCACAAATCAATAGATTGCCATTGGCATCGAAGGCGATGCTATGGGGCTGTCTCAGTTGCGCTCGGGTGGCTACTCCACCGTCACCTCCATAACCCGCCTCACCCGTGCCTGCCACGGTAGAAACGAGGCCCGTAGCGGCGTCAATTTTGCGCACAACATGGGCGTCCCGCTCCACGACGTAGAGGTTACCGGAATTATCAAACCGAATTTCGTGGGGGGCAGAAAAGCTGGCATTCATGGCCCCCTCTCCGTCCCCTGCATAAGCTTTTTCGCCGTTACCCGCCACGGTTGTGAGGCGCTGCGACTGCAAATTCATGCGCCTGGTCCGCCCGGTGTCAACCTCGCAGAAATATAGGGCCCCGTCGGGTCCGACCACCACGCCGTACGGATTATTGACCAGTGTTTCAGTAGCTACCAGGCCGGAAACGCCCTCCGGCTCGTAGCCAGCGACACCCGTCCCGGCAACTGTTTCGACTACAGCGGTCGTCTGCGCTAGTGCACTCGGTGCTCTCGACAGTATTGCTCCAGCTATAACAGAAAGCCTGAGAAACCCTCTCCTATCAACTCGTCGCACTAACATTTTGGATTCCTTTTTCATTCTTAGCCCTTGGCCGGACATTCAGCCAAATTGTTCATCTAATAACAAATGTGCCTAGTATCCAGATTAGGTAAATAGGGTAATCAGCCTCATCGGGAAAGTCCACGTGTAATAATCTGCAAGCTACCCGAACCAAGCGGAGACAATCAAATTCAGGTGCACAGTTGGTTCACCCGGACCAGCTTCTCAGTCCGGATCCACGTTCTGGTTTAATGTGTCTCTCTTGCCAGAGTCGAGCAGGCGCACATTCCCGCTTTGAAACAATCCGGACCGAAGCTCGGTTAATTCGCGCCGGCGAAATCTGTATAATTGCATGCCCGGCACACGATCCATCTCTTCTAAAAATTTCTTTGCTCTGGAGCGATTACCCCGCTTTTGATGAAGCTGTGAAAGGTTAAGACAGGACTCCCACTCACCCAATTTCGCACCAGTCCTTCGAGAAATTTCAAGCGCCTTCGTAAGGTCTCCTAGTGCAGCTTCATAGTCTCCCACTTCCAGAAAATAACTCGCTCTTGCGTTCAATCCCGATGGCAGATAGAGCCACTCGTCCGCCTCCTCCAACAAGCAAACTTGCCGATCAAGGTAAACCTTGGCATTAATTTTATCGCCCACTGACAGATAGCATAACCCAAGGACCTGCAGATCGCTGGCGAGCAATGAAGTGGTATCTACACTGGTCTGCCACGCTCCTTTAGCCCGCCAGGCCATCGTTTGTAAAGATCTCTGCAATGCCTTGTCTGCACGACCCGTTTCTAACAAGAATTTGCAGTAGTATGAACTGATTGTTGGGAAAGACACGGGTGAGATCGGGTCGTTCCGTGTGAGGATTGATTCAGACCTTTCAAAGAGAACCTCTGCTTCAATATCTTTGCCCATTAAATGGTAAATATGAGCTCGAAAGCACCAGCTCATTGCTTCGATAA
>Ga0181593_10002255_pt1 | contig 17747 bp, 13 predicted proteins | sample 071ome_19_FD_133756 | JGI IMG/M metagenome (GOLD analysis project Ga0181593, IMG submission 133756) | Coastal salt marsh microbial communities from the Groves Creek Marsh, Skidaway Island, Georgia - 071413AT metaG (megahit assembly) | ecosystem: Environmental > Aquatic > Marine > Intertidal...
ACACCAGCAGGTTTTGTCCAAGTTCCGTTAGATGTAAATTCTTGGAAATCAAGTGAAGAACCACCACCAGACCCAGTAATACCTTGGGTGCCTTGTGTTCCAGATCCAGTAGTACCTTGAATTCCTTGAACTCCCTGGGAACCAACAACTCCCTGAGTACCTGTGGTTCCTTGTCTTCCTTCAGTACCTTGAATCCCGTATCCCTGAACACCCTGAGTTCCTGTGTTTCCTTGAATGCCCTGAGTTCCTTGAGCACCATCGGAAGGTCCTTGAAGACCCTGCACTCCTTGAATCCCTTGGACACCAGATGAAGGTCCTTGTGTTCCTTGAGTACCTTGAGTGCCTAGATTCGATCTAACCCAAGACGATCCGTTCCATTGCCAGGTAGTACTATTCGCACTATAAGTTTGATTTAAACTTGGATTATCTGGAAAATTAAGTGCAGGCATTATTCAACTTTTTAGAAATATTTATTAGAGAGCAACTGCATATGCAATTGCTATGGCTTCAGAAACTCCACCACCACCGCCACCTGCTCCAGAAGGACCTTGAACACCCTGAGCACCTTGAGCACCACCAGTGTCACCCTGAATACCTAAAATACCTTGAGCACCCTGAACGCCAGCGCCCGTAATACCTTGAACACCCTGAGTACCATATGTACCCTGAAGACCTGTTATACCCTGTGTTCCTTGAGTACCAGCACCTGTAGTACCTTGAGCACCTTGAGCACCATCAATACCTTGAATTCCCTGAGTGCTGCCGCCACCACCACCAGAGAATATCGAACCATTTTGATAAAGGTCCCCAGTGAAATATATGTCTCCAGCAACAGTTACACCAGTACCAATAGTTTCAAGTTTCTTAGTATCCTTGTGATAAAGTTCGGCACTTCCAGATCCAGTGAACACTGCCGTTCTTCCACTGCTACCAAGATAAGTACCAGATACGCCACCACTTGAGATAACTACATCACCAGAGGTTCCACCAGAATCATTAGACTGCAGATGCAAATCATTACTAGCATTAGCAGATACCTTGAGTGCTGATGATTGTGGAGTTAATCTCCCTTTTAGAGAACCACTAAATTTGACATCTAAAGCACTATTAGTGGTAGATCTATCAATAATAACTCTATCACTAAATGTAGAAAGACCAGTTGCAGTTACACCACCAGTAATACTTACACCAGCACCAGTTGTTCTGATTCTACGAGTATTATCATAATAAAGAATACACGATCCATCATCAATATACTGTGCTTTTATTTCCGTTCCTGCTTGATTATTGAATATAATCTGATTTGCCTTAATAACTAAAGACCCGCTGGCATCTTCTTCCGAGAAGACAGTGTGACCACCTTGGGCTGCTGGCAATTTATAAATTTGCATTCGATCGCCAGCACTAGATCCAATGTTCAAAACATTGTTATTATTTCCATCTAGTGTTCTAACAACAATATTATTACCATTGGTATCTAAATCACCACCGAGTTTTGGTGTAGTATCTTCAAAAATACTAGAGATTCCAGATCCACCACCGCCGCCGCTTGAAACATTAGAACTGGTGAAGACCGCATTACCCATATAATCATGGGCTGAGCACTGATAATGTAGAACTGCTGGTGTGGTATCTGTGATTGTTATCTCAGTATATGCACCAGAACTTCCTGCAGTTCCTGCTGTTGTTACGTTAGTTGTGTATTGAGTGGTCTTGTCTGCAGTGGTATAAAAACGTAGAGGGTGAGTACTATTAGAAGAATGACTTTGATCAAATCTATAAGTTCTACCAGGCTGAAGATATAAGAAAGGAGATTCAAAACCAGTCTCTACATTCCTTCTTAAATAATAAGCACTAGAAGATCCTTGGCCACTATATCTGTGATTACCACTCTTAGATTGTACAGATACATTAAAAATTACAGTACCACTGTTATGTTTTGCTGCAATAAATTCTGAATATGATAGTTGAGAAGCTGATGCTATGCCAGTTACATTAATTCCATCAAATGTAGTTTCTAATTTTATCGATGATGAAGTGGGGTCTCCATGATAAAGTGTAACTCCATTATCATTATCAATAACTAATCTCTGTTCATAAAGTCCTACACCTTGTCCAGGAGTAGCTCCCCGCCCAAAGGTAAACGTACCGCCTCTACCATATAATTCCCAGTCACTATTTCCACCGGTTTGATATACATGTGCGGTTCGACCAACGCCTAGAATTTTACCATGAACAAGAGAATCCGGAATTAAAAATGAAAGTCCATTACCAAATGTAGAAACACCAGAGACATTTAATTGCTCAAAATTACCATCTAGAGCATAAGCAGTCCTCCACTTATTACTGCTAGTACCAAAATCTACTTGCTTATTTACTTGTGGAGATAAAACTCCTTGGTCTGATAGACTAATTAATGCTGTGGAAGTTCCGTTATATTTTCTTGCAATATTTAATGCAACTGACGATCCAGAAGTATTCGGAACTGTAAAAAGAAATCCGTTTGTAGCAGGACCAGAAACGTCTCTGGTTAGTTCAATTGCAGGACCAACTGATCTAAAAAATGTAGTGACACCAGAAACATTTAATCCAACAACACTCGCATCACCCTTAACATCGAGTTTTGCTATTGGATTTGTCGTACCTATACCAATATTTTTACTGGCAGACGTGGCAATTATACTTGCACCGACACCAACGTCTAAACCATCTTTTACTATAAAATTCTTATAATCGGCCAAGGTACTGTTCCCCCATATATTCTGGGTTTTTATACTTTCAAGTATTTAGTTAATAATTATATGTGTAAGTTCCTAGCACTCTAACAACATAACTGTCAGAATTTCCAACCCCAGTATTATTAACAAGAAGTCTTATAGAACCTGAGTCTCCATTCGAATCAAGATCAAAAGAAGCAATCGGAGAAGTTAAATTCTCGCCTTGACATACCGTTCCATATTCAATAAATGAAATTCTATTGGATCCTTCACTGGCGACTAGAAGTTTTGATATTTGTTGATCATTTCTACCTCCAAAACTGGTATTAGTAGGATAGATTGAAATAATCATTTCAATTGTAGATGGCAATGTTCCACTTGTACCAACGAGAGATATTCCCGTTGATCCTACTCCAACACCACCTTTCCATGAAGAAGTGGAAAACTCAGTTGGGTCGTACTGACCAGCACCAACAGAAAAATATCCAAACTGGGTTGCATTTACACTATTGTCAAAGCCTTCATAACGATAAAGACTACCATATACTGAACCAGTTACTGTTCCACTTAAAGAAGATATTAATCTATTGTTAGTAGCATCATATTTAAGAAATGCATCGCCATATAAACTCTGACGAGAACTTGCAGTAATATCTCGTACAAATGGAATATAGCAACTAGTATCAGTAATATTGGTGCCTGCAAGTTTAACAGTATCATCAAATGCAAATGTTATTGCTTTAGAGAAAGTAGTTCCAATTCCAGCAGAAGCAACTGATTTTGTAGTAATTGCTATTCCAGCTCCAGCAATTATCTCAATTGGTTCCTCACCAGATGCAGAAAGAGTGTCTTCCCCATTAACATACCAAGGATTAAATGTACTTCCAAGATCAACAAAGGCAGTTCCACCACCCTCATCAGTAACATTAAATCCACTACCATTATTAAATTGAATCTCGCTTACATTACTTACTGTTACGTTTGTGGCACCACCTTGACTTGCAACTTCCTTAACAGTTAAGGCAGTACCGCCTCCACCACCCTGGAAGAATACGGTAGCAATACCACTATAATCTCCAGATCCAAAATACGCTGTTGAAACACCAGGACCACTAAAATGTATTGATGTAGCTGCAACTCCTGCTCCAGAAATCGCATCCGTGCGAATTCCAATAGGAGCTGTAGGTCCTGCAGATTCAAATGTTATGATATCAATAATATCACCAACAGATGCTCCAATATCAAGAACTACACTTGTTCCATTAGTTGCAGTATAATCTGCCGGTGTTAAACGAACACCATTTAGATATACATCAATGTCTGTACCATCAACATACGTTGCTGCAAATGTTTGTTGTCCAGCAGTTGCAGTGTAATTAAATTCAGATCTATTGTAAGTAGTTCCCTGAGTACCTTGAGTACCCTGAGTACCCGTTGTACCTTGAGTACCATAAGTACCCTGAGCACCAGTAATTCCTTGAATACCTTGAGTTCCATCAGTACCTTGAGTACCTGTCGTTCCTTGAGTTCCTGTTGTACCCTGTGCTCCAGTGGTTCCTTGAGCACCATTGGCACCTTGAGTTCCATCAGTACCTTGAGTACCTGTCGTTCCTTGAGTACCTGTGGCACCTTGAGTACCATCAGTACCTTGAGTACCTGTCGTACCTTGTGGTCCAGTGGTTCCCTGAGTTCCATCAGTACCCTGAGTTCCATCAGTACCTTGAGTACCTGTCGTACCTTGTGGTCCAGTGGTTCCCTGAGTTCCATCAGTACCCTGAGTTCCATTAGTACCTTGAGTACCTGTTGTACCCTGTGCTCCAGTGGTTCCCTGTGCTCCAGTGGTTCCCTGAGCACCATTGGCACCTTGAGTTCCATCAGTACCCTGAGTACCTGTGGTGCCTTGAGCACCCGTATCACCTTTGTCTCCAGTTCTAGCAAAGGTGATAATAACGTCATCATCATTAGAGAAAGAAGTTACGCTTCCAGAAACATGTGAGCAACTGACTGTAAAGTATCCAGTATTCTCAGTGACACTAGAAATAGTGAAAAGAACAAAATTGTCTGCATTTAGACGAGTAGAAATTCTAAAATGACCCTTTATAGTAGAAGTAGAATCATCAATAGTTCTTAAGAATGGTTGTATATCGGTTTGATTATTGTCGCTATCATCAATATAAAGGTTTGTTGAAGAACTAAATGGAAATCCATTAACCTTTAATTTTCCTGTTCCTGGATCACTATTAGAAATATTAGTACTAAAAGTGTAATCAAAGGTAGCACCACCAAAATTTCCATCAGTACCTTGAACCCCCGTCGTACCTTGAGTTCCATCAGTACCTTGAGTACCTGTTATACCTTGAGTACCATCAGTACCTTGGATTCCAGTGGTTCCTTGAGTTCCATCAGTACCTTGAGTACCTGTTGTACCCTGTGCTCCAGTGGTTCCTTGAGCTCCAGTGGTTCCTTGAGTTCCATCAGTACCCTGAGTACCTGTAGTACCTTGAGTTCCATCAGTACCCTGAGTACCTGTAGTACCTTGAGGACCTTGAGGTCCTCGAAGTCCTTGGGAACCATCCGTACCCTGAACTGAAGGTGCCCATTCGACACCCTACCAGTCGATGTAAGAACAGAAGCGGCAGCACCTACACTTCTGTTGTTATCATAAACTATACCAGGAAGATTAACAGGAGACTTACCTTGATATCCCATTTAGTGTATCCCCCTATCAAGTTTGTTCAAGAACACTTACGATAACATCTACACTTGATGCAGTGCTTGAAGTTACTTGTATTTTATCACCCGTCTGCAAAACAATCTTATTTCCGGCATTAAAATCATATAATGACCCATCAGGAATCAAAATTCCCTTTACAATATAAACATCATCAGCAGAAACATCTGCTTTATCAATCTGAACATCAGCAGTTACAGAAGACCCAGTTCTATTCGAAACGCAGAAGCCAATCACAGTAGCAGTTGTTGCACCCGGAACAGTATAAACGTCTTGCGTTACGGTGCCAATCGATGCTTTAGTATAACTTTTAAAAGTGTTTGCCATTTTTTATTATCCTAATGCGATTGCCAACGCGATTGCTTCATCACTTGCAGTAGTAAGTACACTGACTCCATCTATCTGAACATCCGTCGAACTATTTATACTACCGTTTGCGTCTAGACCACCTGTAATGGTTACACCAACACCAGTGGTTTCAAGTGTCTTATTATTATTGTGGTAAAGTTCTATAGCACCACCACTAAAGAATTTAGCTAAAGTAGAAGTCTTGGTGGTAAATAATATATCACCACTTGTAGTATTATTCTTAATGGTAAGATCACCACTTCCATTAAAAGTCAAAGCATCAGAACTGAGAGATGTTCTATTTGAACCTCCTGTAGCATGAACTTCAATCCTATTTTGGAAGTACGAAAGACCAGTAACACCGAAAGTACCTGCTACTGATACGTTGTCATGGAACGTAGAAACACCAACAACATCTAATCCACCACCAGTAACTCGAAGACCAGCACGAGCAGTGGCAATACCAATCGAATCTTGGTTGGTAACATTCTCATAAGTAAGATCACCAAGAACTGTTACGTTTCCACTGAACTCGGCACTAGTAGCAGTAAGAACACCAGATACATTTACATTATCTAATTCGGTATGACCAGTTACATCAATACCACCAGCAGTGGTTTCAAACTTAGTAGAACCATTATGATTTAACTTAACTGATCCTCCACCAGTTGCATAGATTGCCGTTGTTCCACCAGCAACCTGAACTTCAAAATCATCTCTAGATTTAATAACAATATCATCTCCACCAGGACCCTCACCAGCCGTAGTGGTTTCAATAATAAGATCTCCTTCTCTATTAGTAATAGAACTATTAGTTCCGTCATGTTTAATGGTTAGATCCTGCGAAGAACCGAAAGTTACATAAGAACTATCTGGAAGCGAAAAATATCCAGGAGATGAATTCCATGATGCAGTATAAGTATCACCCCTAAAAGCAACATAACCCTCAGCGTTAATTCCTTGAGAGAATGTAGAGATTCCAGAAACACCTAATTGATTTGAGAAAGTAGTTCCAGTGACAGTAACACCAGCACCAGTGGTTTCAAATGTTTTACCTCCACCATAATATAATGATACGCCAGCATTATTGGCAGCGTACAGCATAGTGGTGCCATCTTCATCTGCTAGATAAAGATCACTACCACGAATCTCTAATCTCCCAGATCCAGATTCGTTAATATAACTGCTATTTGTTGCAGAGTCATGATAAATCTGTAAGTCTTGACCAGCACCAAATCTTAGTCTGTCGTCATCACCAAGATTTACATTACCTTGGAATGTAGAAACACCAGTTACATTTAACTGACCAGTCGTTGTGGTTCCAACGATGTTGACACCCGATGTAGCAGTTTCAAATTTCTTAGAGTTGTCGTAGTAGAGTTCTACTGCTCCGTTTGTGGTGAATTTTGCTTTGGTTTCCGAAATTGACCCATCAGTAATAACAACATCATTATTACCACCAATATATAAACTTCCAGTTCCAGCATCAGTAATATTACTGCTTGATCCATTATGCCAAATCTGTAAGTCATTACCATCACCAAGATTAATCTTATCATTATCACCAAGGAATACATTGTCATTAAAGGTGCTGACTCCAACTACATCTAATCCACCACCAGTAATTCTTAAACCAGCACGGGCAGTAGCAAGACCAACAGAATCAACGTCAGTAACGTCCTCATAAGTCAAATTACCAAGAACGCTTAGGTCTCCAGTAATTACTGCACTAGCAGCAGTAAGAACACCAGATACATTTACATTATCTAATTCGGTATGACCATCAACATCAATGTCAGCATTAAGATCAATATCACCAGTGAATACTGAAACTTGCTGATTGTTAATTCTAAATGCTTCAGATCCATCAGTATTAAATCTAATAGTTCCATCAGATCCAGTATCATCAAGAGAAATCGAAGTATCACCCTTTTGTAATGCAGATACTTGGAGAACGGATGCCGTTAGAATTCCACTAACATTTAAATTACCAGTAATATTAGTCTCACTGGATCCACCAGGATCAATAGTGATGTCACCAGAAGTCGATGAAAATGTGTTAGCAGCAAGTTGAAGGTTGCCAACAGTTAAACTAGTTGGAGTAATTAAAGTCTGATTGGATCCACCATCAGTAACGACAAGGTTTCCAACATTCTCTAGGTCGTAAGATGTAGAAGCAAAACTTACTTGACCTGTTTCTTGATTAATGTAAAGAGAATCACCTACGCGGAAATCTCCACCTTGGTCAATACTTACAAAAGAAACTTGACCACTGTTAAGTTCAACTACCTCGTTTGCCTGAATAACTGTGGTTGGATCATTGGACATATCCTTTCCAGATCCAACATGGTTGAAGTTCATGGCAAAGAGTCTTAACTGAACTCCTACACCATCAGCAACTACACCCTGAGATCCGTATTCAACAGCACAACCAACCGAGCGCATTTCTGCACCAAACATGGTGTAATCAGCAAAACTGATTGCACTAGCAATACCAGTGAAAGTAGTACCATCAGACTGATAAAACTCAACTCTTTGAGTGGTTCCAATACCTACCGAAGTAAATGTCCCATATCCTTTGCCACTAATCTTGGCATAAGGATCATCATAATTTGTAATTGTTCCGACAGCAACTACAGAACCACCAGAATCAAACAACTTAACAACATCATTAACTGATGGTGTAACACTTGGTGTTCTAAACTTAAGTCTTGCTTCGGCAGTTCCAGCAATACCAACTGTTCCCGAAGTACCTACAATAGCTTGAGAAGAGAAATAATGGAAGCAATTCAAATACTCTGCACGAGCACCGTTCGTGAGAACAACACCTTTATTATTTGGAGTGAAGAAGGTAACCTCATTAAAGAGCATACCTGCTTCTAATGAATTACTTGCTACCTTAGATCCATCAACTAACGCACCACGACCAGCAATGTAACTAGTTGGTGGTGAATCTGCAGTATCATAACCATAAGGATCAGTGAAACTAGTAGATGATCCCTTGTTTAAAACAGTTACTCTCTGGATATAAGGACTTCTAGTCGTGATTGCGATACCAGTTGCATAAGAGAATACATAACCAGTATCATCAGTAGAATTATAAAATCCATCTTTGACTGTAAAATCTTCAACTGTGGAAAGATCATTTAGTAAGAGAATATTATTTGTCTTTGTAGCATCGGTTGGTTTAATAGTTGTTGCTCTAAGACCCGCACCCTTTAGAGTAACTCCTCTAGGAACTGTAAGGGGAACTGTCTCTTCATATGTACCAGAAGAAACATTAATTATATCCCCATCTGCTGCTACACTTAATGCTTGAGCAATAGTAAGATATGGTTCATTTATATTATCACCACTATTCGAATCGCTACCTGTAGTGGCAACATAATAAGTCTTTCCAAGTGCATTGAGATCCCCATCAAATCTGGTTGCAGTTGCAACACCAGATACATTCAATGCATCCAACTCAGTATGACCATCTACATCTAGATCAGCATTTAGATCAATATTATTATTAAAAGTAGAAACTCCTACTACATCTAGACCACCATCAGTAATTCTTAAACCAGATCTAGCAGTAGCAATTCCTACAGAATCGACATTAACTACATCCTCATACTTAAGAACACCACCTACTGTAAGATCACCACTGAAAGTTGCGCTAGTAGCAGTGAGAACCCCAGCAATATTAACGTTATCGAGTTCGGTATGACCATCAACGTCTAAATCACCATCGACATAAAGATCACTTTGGAAAGTACCAACACCAACGAATGTGGAAACACCAGAGACTCTTAGAGTATCAAGTTCAGCATGACCATGTACATCTAGATCAGCATTGAGATCAATGTTTCCTGAGAATGTAGAAACACCAGAGACTCTTAGAGCATCAAGTTCAGCATGACCATTTACATCCAGATCAAATGTGGTAACAATACCACTAATATTAACGTTATCAAGTTCAGTATGCCCATCTACATCGAGATCACCATTGAGATCAATGTTTCCTGAGAATGTAGAAACACCAGAAACGTTTAAGTTATCAAGTTCGGTGTGTCCATCTACATCTAAATCACCATTAAGGTCTGTGTTTCCTGAGAATGTAGAAACACCGGATACTCTTAATTGATCTACTTCAGCATGACCAATTACATCAAGCGTATCAATACCATTATTAAAAGTAGCAACACCAACTACATCTAGACCACCATCAGTAATTCTTAAACCACTTCTCGCTGTGGCAATACCGATGGCATCAACGTTAATTACATCTTGATAAGTAAGAGTTCCACCAATTGATACATTACCACTAAACTCAGCACTACTAGCAGTAATAACACCAGTTACGCTCATGTTCGTAACTGTTTGTTGATTAACCTGGAAGGTTGTTGCAGTAAGTAATCCTACGTTAAACTGGTCAGCTTCAATACCAGTTGAGTGAAGGAAAGAACTACCAATTCTAAATCCATCACTATCAATTGTTGCTGCAGTTCCTACAGTAATTTTATTTTCATTTGGGTCAAGAGTAATAGTTCCCGATCCAACGGAAAGAATGCCTACTACTCTTGCATCACCATTAACATATAGTTGTGTTCCCGCAGCACCAACAGCACCAACTTCTAATGTGTATCTTGGCAGAGTCGTTCCGATACCAACACTAGTGACTCCCACCGTAGCAGAAATGCTTACCTGTGAGACATCACCCTGTTTATCGTAATTTAGAGCTCTTGCTACTTGAGATAACTCAGAAGGAAATGCCATGGAAGGTTTTTAGTTATTTATGGTTACTCAGTATCAAAGAAGAACATATGAAATAGTCTAGAATCATACTTATCGTATCCAAAATATTTAGATGCTGTGTGGGGACACTTGGCATCCCAGATTACCAATCTATTAAAAACATTGGCGACAACATCAATGTGATCCCATGGTGTGGGATCTAAATGTTTGTTCCTCCAAATGATGTCGGATCCCTCAGTACTTACATGTCTAATGCGTGTTTCTTTATGAGAAAGTAAAGAAGTGCCACATTCATACGGTGCATCTGGTGTCAGATAAACAGTCGCTGCCCAAGTCTGAGCATCGGCATGATAAACCAGAGCATCTTCACAAGTACAGTGCTGGAACCTAGCACACATACCATGAACATCTGTCCAATTAGTAATTCTCCTCCCCATAATGGATTCAAATTTTTCTTTAGTTCCAGTAACTTCATACTGATGCTCAGTTCTCCTACCTCGGTGATAATCACTAAAGTGATAGTCTAAGGAAAGAGCAAAGTTTCGAATAGCAATTGGATCTTCATAAAAGTTTTCAACAACCCAAAGAGTGGGATTTGGGTTTTGATTTAATTTTGCATCTCCTAGGAAATATTTCATGTCAGTTCTGGGGGTTTAACGGCATTCTCACAAAAACGGCAGAGATTAAAGCATTGGAAGTTATCTGGGATAACATCTTCATAAGATTGTTCATAGAGATTTCCAAGAATATGCTCAAGACCATAGTCCATACAACAGAGTGATACATCACCATTTGGGAGCATCACATTGTGATACATCTTCTCAAGACAACCACAGGTCATCTCTTGCTCACCATGATAAATGGAACGATACTCATCCTTGCGATTGAGTAGTTCTGGTTTCATAATACTTTCACCAAGAAGATTTCCTGCTCTAGACCACATAGCATATACGGGAGCATCCGTGAAAACATGTCGCACACTTTCATGTACTGTTCCCATACACATAGTAGTAAAGTTATTGATCTGGGGCCAAACTTTACTGAAGTGTTCGATCACTTCAATGTATCTCTTAGTGATAGGATGCTTTGCTTTTCTTTCTTGATCGGGTAAGTGAAGAACAAATCCACCATTTGGTCCACCAGCAAAAGGAATGTGTTTGATGCGATCAATATCCTCAATACTCATGCCAATACCAGTGGTAAAGATTGAGATGGGATGACCCTTTTCATGAGCATAAAGAACCATATCAGTGCAGTTCTTATTCAACCAAGGTTCAGTAAATCCAGCAAAGGTTACACGAACTTCTTGTGGAAGTTTATCAACTGCTTTCTTGAAGTTATCGAGCGTCATAAAACGCTCACCTTTGTAAGACTTTTGAAGAGTTCTTTGTGGGCAGAAGACACAATCAACTACACAACCGTTTTGAGTGTCGATAGAAGTGGTGAATTCCATCGTTGGGGCAATAGAGTTTTTCCACTTGTCTTTTGGTTGCTCTCTATTGTCAATGTATAGATTGATTTGTTCATACTTTTCAATGAACCAATCATCCCATAAAGCCCACTTCATATCAACATAGTCGATAGAATAGATTTCATGTTTTGGAAATTCTCTGAGATAAGTATCCCTAAACTTTCTAAACTTAACTTTGTTTTCTGGAGTATCTAGGTGCCACTCACCAGCAATCTTACTGACATTTTTGCGAATCCAATCCATATTTTCATCATTGAAAATATCATACTCACCACCTTCACAATCAGTCTTAAGAAAATCAATTTTTGGAATATTATTTTCCCTAACAAAATTCATAAAATTAACAGATGGAATTGTATTCTCATTTTCATCCTCAGAGGCATAAACAAGACTCTGATTAAAAAGACCACATGTTTTTAATGAACCATCTTCTGGTCCAATTGCTTTATTTGTAAGAACAGTATTACTATCCTGCACATTTTCAACAAGATCTTTGAAAAGATCTGGGTGTGGTTCAAAGCAATAAACCTTTGCTGGATTTTGTTCTTTGATTAAATGTACAAATGGACCAACACTCGAACCAATATCAAAAACAATATCTCCTTCTTCTACCTTAAAGAATTTTTGATAGACATTATCAACAAAAATTTCTTTTTCGACAGTTCTCTTAAACCATTCGTTATTTGCAGCATGTCCCCAATTGAAATCTCTCAATCTCTTGGGTAGATAAACTCGATGGAGATCTTTTCCAGTATCTCCCAGTTTTTGGAGATTGTTTTTAACTGCAGTTAAATGAATTTCATCCAGAGGATAGTTCAAGAAAAGATCTTCAAGAATATCTCTAGCTTCATTGCACAGTCCAACCCACCATGCTGCTACTGCTTTTTCAAAACGAATACCATAATATCCAGGATATTCAACATCAACACCAAGTTTTTCTTCTGGATCTTTATCGGCAACTTTCTCACCGATAGAAGCAATCAAAAATGCATCGTGATAGTTCTCTTCTCTTTCATAAAAGCGACTCAGAAGAAAATACCCTTCAGGACGATTTGGCATAATTGTCAAACCATGCTGATACAATCCCTTAACGGTAAAGTTTCTACACCCCTGCTTACTGAAACAAATGCCAGCACGAAGAATACATTGATACTTAATAATATCTTGATCGGTTCTCTCTGCTGCTCTCAAATAGTAGGAGACTGCAGATGCTGTTTGATTAAGTTTATCGTAATAGATTGCCAGATTTAAATTGTTATCAACATTTTCTGGATCGGCAATAAAACTATAAAGCAAATTGCTCAACATTTTATCATTCATTAGTCAAAAACTCCTCCAAAACAGTCTCAGGAAACTTAAGCAAATAGGCAGCATTATCTTGGAATCCAAAAGTCATGAGCATATTTTCCTTATGTATGGCAAGACCAACGCAGAACTCTACGTGACCACCCATGATAAAGAACTTGTTTGACCACTTCACAAGATTAAAATCTTTATCCCAGAAAAGAACTCTGTGATAATAAACAGCATCTTTTCTACCAACTTCACTCTTGAACAAATCAACTTCATGAGTGATAGCAACATACCCACCTTTCCAAGGAATGACCTGAGATCCTCCACGAGGATACCCATCCATGTTTTTACCTTCCCTTGTGAATAGTTGTTCAGAAGTTCCAGTTGTAGGATTAACTTTAACCAGTTCTGTCGGATTGCTCCACTTAATATAGTGGTATGGCATATCAGTAACTGGCATCCAATTCTTTTCACAATAAGAATTTGGATCTAGTGGTGGTTGAATTCTTGTTTGTGATACTTGCTTTACGGCATTGTTCTCAACAACAAGTTCGCACAATTCCATTCTTCCTGTTCCAACAGTGTCCTCATCTCTACGGACACCAGAATAGAATAGTTTGTTACCCCAACGGAAAAGACGAGCATCTTCTAGACCAACAAAATCCCAGAGCTCCTTGTCTGGAAACTTTGATGTATCTACTTTGTTGCAGCGAACAACATCATAATTATCATTCAATTCCAAATAATAATTCCAAGTTCTAAGATGAATATCATCCTCAGGATGGACATAAGTCAGAGGACCATACTGATGTTGAAATAATTTTTCTTCGGAATGGTAGAAAGTATAATTAACAGATCTAAGATTAACCATAACCTTATCACCATCAACAAAAACTGATGGGTTCATCAAACCCAGACCACCAGTTAAGTTGGGATCAACAATTAAAGGATGTATAGATCCACCCTGCTCAATGGCAGATTGTGCGAATATCTTCATTCAATGAATACTATTTCTCAGTCACATTATATATTAGATTATCAAAAGTGTCAATCGCGTGGAGTTTCTGGTTCTGGATCTGGAATTACTGGTTCTACTTCACCTCTTTCCAATCTAGCATAATAGTCCTGATATTCATTAACTCTTGCTTGGAAAGCATCCTCAGTTTCTTTAGCATATCTATCTTTAACTGCTTGAATTCTAGCAGTCATTGCATCAGAAAATGCACCAGCTTTGAAGAGATCGTCCAGTTGTTCGGTGATATCTGGATACTCTTCTTTTCTTTTTTCACCATATCTCATCAATCCCGAATTTTCAGGAATTGATTTTGTTCCAATCTCTTTAATCAAAGAATCTTCGCCTTCATCAAAGTAAGCCATTTGTTTTCTCCTCTGTATGGTTTATTAAATTATTTAATTAGGTTAATCTCCAACGGATCATTACACGTCCAGGAGCACCATTTCCACCGAAGTTTGGATGTCCATAAGATGGACCGTTGTGATAACTACCAGCACCACCACCAGCGCCTGTTCCAACAATAGCATCAAGTTCTTTAGATCCAGCACCGTTTCCAAGTGGTTCTACACCTGTTACCATATTGGTATAAGGTTGTGTAGGAGTAGATCCAGATCCTCTACCACCACCATATCTTCCGTTTCCAGCAACCTCAGAAGAGTTTCCTCCTCCTCCGCCACCACCAGCGATATATTCTGCAGATCCTGTTCTCCAAGGTACTGCAACACCAACGCCACCCCATCCTTGTCCTGGAGATGCTGTAGGAGCAGAACCACCAGCACCACCAGCACCACCGCCACCAGCACCAGTCCAAGTGTTTGCATTATTTCCGCCCGCATTCCCATATCCCTTAACAATACCCGTGTTCATGTATGGAGTATTATTAAAGGCAGTGATAGGCATTGGGGATGGGTCATATCCTGCCTGAGTTGGGTTCCATTGACCACCAAGATAAGTTGGGTTTGTTGGAAGTCTATATCCTTGTGCAGCGCCGCCGCCAGATCCACCTCTTACATCAATTCTCTGATAGGAGCTACTGAATCCACCCTCTGTAGATCCACCACCACCACCATCAGCAACATATGGTAGTGGAGATGCTGGTGGTCCTTCAATGTAAGAAGGAAGTCCTCTTTCTCCAAATCCACCAGGATAATATCCTCTTCCTTTACCACCACGTCCTACTCTAATATAATAGTTTCCAGCAGGTAAATCAACACCTCTACCAATAACAACTCCGCCTGCTCCACCGCCACCATTTCCATTTGTGGAGTGGAACATGCCGCCGGCACCACCACCACCAATAATCATGAAATCAACTCTGATTTTACTATTAACTGTTAGTGTTCCATCACCCCAGAAAGTTCTCGATTCATACTGATATCCATTTTCAGTATAGGTATTAACTTCACCACCAATAACACTAGCAGCGTATCCAACTGGTTGAGTAACTCCACCAACCGTAATACCATTACTATAACTAACACCACCAGCAACATCCAGTGTTCCATCAACGTTTAGAGTTGTTCCTGATGGAATAGTAACCTGAGAACCAGTTCTGCCTTGGATACTATCGACTCTTAATGTAGACATTCTTTCTTCCGTTTACGGCAATTTTGTTAAAACTATTTATAATTATAAAACTAATACACAGGTATCGTCAACCGTAACGGTGACTCCATTTTCAATATCATATGTAATATCATCTTGCAGATATGATGGAATTTTTCCATATCCGACTTTTTGCATTCCACCCAATGTAATACTAGTTTGGAACACTGAGCGAATGTTATCATCAAAAGAGTCACCTCTAAGTAAATTAGTTCCACCAATTTCTCTACCATAGTAGTTCATATCAAAATCAGTTTTATCTGTTATGGCAAGAACACATCCATCATCAACATAAACAGTAACACCACTCTCAATATCAACTGTCGATGATGGGTGAGTAAAGACTTCACCAAACTTTTGGGGAGATCCGATCGTGGTATTAGTATCAAACCCACCATAGTGAGTGAATAATACCTTATTAATTTGTTCTATGTTACGAACATCAGGATCAATGGTAATATCAGCTCTCGATCCAGTAATTGCAAATGTATTTCCAACACCAAGGAAGTTTAGTGTTGTCAGTGGTCCATAAGAAACAGGAGATCCATTAGAACTAATACCAATATTATATCCTTGAGTTGCTGTTACATAACCAACCAAGGAGACTTCATTGGAAGAAGCAAAATATCTCAGATTATTTGAACCAGTTGCAACGTTAGATGAGTTCTTGAAAAGAATCTGGTTAGCACTAGCGACAACTGGTCCAGGAATACCTTGAGTACCCTGTGTTCCATTAGTTCCTTGTCTTCCCTGAACGCCCTGAGCACCGGTAGCACCCTGAGCACCAGATGTTCCCTGTCTTCCCTGAATACCTTGAATACCTTGAACACCCTGAGTACCAAAAGCACCCTGAGCACCAGTTGTTCCTTGAATACCTTGAACACCCTGAGTACCCTGCCTTCCTTGTGTTCCCTGAGAACCTGTAATTCCTTGGATACCCTGAGTACCCTGAGTTCCTTGAACACCTTGGATACCTTGAGTACCTTGAGAACCTGTAATTCCTTGGATACCCTGAGTACCCTGAGTTCCTTGAACACCCTGAGTTCCTTGAACACCTTGAGTTCCTTGAGTTCCTTGAACACCTTGGATACCCTGAATACCTTGAACACCCTGCAGAGCTGCATTAGAAATAGTCGCTTTTTTCAGATCACCAACATCAGCATCATAAAGAAGAATATAGTCACTTCCAGAAGGTTGACCAACAGTCAATTCTGCACGATTATTAATAACTCCAGCACCAACCGTAGTTAGAGAAGAATTAGTAACTCCTGCACCAAGAGTTGTAGCAGAGAGAACATCGGTGCTATTAATTTGATAAGAGTTACCACTGGTGACATTTACATCATCATTAAATGTAGAAACGCCAACTACATCCAATCCACCACCAGTAATTCTTAAACCAGAACGGGCAGTGGCAATACCAATAGCATCAACATTGACAACGTCTTCATATTTAAGAGTTCCACCAACAGTAACATCACCACTAAATGATGCAGAGGTTGCTGTTAGGAAACCAGTAATTCTTGCATTATCAAGTTCAGTGTGTCCAGTGATGTCAACACCACCAACAGTGGTTTCAAATTTCTTGGAGTTGTTGTAGTAGAGTGATACTGATCCATTGGGTGTTGCTACTAACTGATTTTCATTTCCTGTTCTCGTCCTTAAAAGAATAGAACTATCAGACCTCAATACAAGAGAACCAACATTAACATCGTCAATAATACTATTAAGTCCATCGTGGAAAATCTCTAAATCTCCACCATCACCCAATCTTATCTTATCATTATCACCAAGATTTACATTACCTTGGAATGTAGAAACACCAGA
>Ga0181593_10002257_pt1 | contig 17735 bp, 14 predicted proteins | sample 071ome_19_FD_133756 | JGI IMG/M metagenome (GOLD analysis project Ga0181593, IMG submission 133756) | Coastal salt marsh microbial communities from the Groves Creek Marsh, Skidaway Island, Georgia - 071413AT metaG (megahit assembly) | ecosystem: Environmental > Aquatic > Marine > Intertidal...
GCCGCATCGCAACGCGATACGACAAGCTCGGCTCAACCTTCCTCGCCATGGTAAAGCTCGCCGCGATACGCCTAAGATTGCGCGTTTGTGAGTCTACGGCCTAATCATCCTGTCGTTGATCGTCGGATTGTTACTGAACTGGTTCGATGTGAGCCCCCAGGATCTGCTTGGGAAAATCTTCGGGAATATCGACGCCATCCTGCAATGGAGCGTCGGCGCCTTCGGTTCCGCCGCGTCCTATATCCTACTGGGCGCGGTGATCGTCGTGCCGATTTGGGCGATTCTCTTCATCCTGCGCTGGCTGAAGCAATCGAAATAGTTCGAAGTTACCGGCCCATATCCTCGCGCGGTTGATCGGTATTGGCCTCGGGATAGGGCGAGGGCTCGCCCGCGGGCACTTGGTCGAGGAACCAGCGGATCACGCCCTTGGCGGTTTCCGCCGATTCCGACGGCGATCCGTCGGCCGCGTCGCCTTCCGTGACCTTGTCGATGACCAAGTCGGTGATCTTGGCCAGAACCTCCAGCCCGGTTTCGCTTCGCGTCGCGTCGACACTGGGCGTCGGCAATCGGATCGCGACCGGCTTCGCCGCCAGGGCCGGGGCCATGAAGGCCCGCCAGGCCCCGGTTGCCAGACCACCGCCGGTGACGCCGCGCATCGGCGCACCGTTGTCATTACCGAACCAGATTCCGGCGACGGTGTCCCCGGCGAAGCCGACGAACCACGCGTCGCGGCTATCCTGACTGGTGCCGGTCTTGCCGCCGACCCCCACATTGGCGATCGCCGCGCCGCGACCGGTTCCGTCGGAGACCGCGCCTTGCAGCATTCGTTTCATATCCCCCGCCACCTGACGGTGGATCGCTCGCCGACCCTGGCTCGGCCCATGACGATAGAGCCGCCGGCCATCCGTGGTACGCACCTCGATGATTCCATAGGGCTCGGCCGCGAGGCCACGGTTGACGAAGGGCATGTAGGCCTGAGTCAGCTCCATGACACCCACTTCCATCGAGCCCAAGGCCAGGGACGGTATCGGCTTCAGCTCGGAGGAGATTCCGAGCCGCCGTCCGACATCAATGACCCGGTCTCGACCGATACGTTCCTGCAGACGGACCACGGCGGGATTCACCGATCTGGCGAACGCCTCGGACATCGACATCAGCCCGTTGTAACGACCGTTGAAGTTGACCGGCGACCATCCCTCCACGGTGACCTTGGAATCATCGACGGTACTGTCGGGGCGCATGCGGGATTCGAGGGCCGCGGCATAGACCACCGGCTTGAACGCGGAACCCGGCTGTCGGCGCGCCTTGGTGGCCCGGTTGTACCGGCTGGCGCGATAGTCCTTGCCGCCTACCATCGCGCGTACCCGACCGTCGGCGGCGAGCGCGACCAGGGCGGCTTCACCGACGCGCCGGCTCGCATTGGCCCGCAAGGCGGCGGCGATGGCGGATTCCGCCGCCCGCTGCACCGCCGGCTCAAGCGTCGTGGTAACCACGAGATCACGATCCGTCGCCCTGAGACCGTCCGGAAGACGCTCGATCACCCAGTCAACGAAATGCCGGGCGCCGCCGACATCCCTGGGAGAGACCACCCGCGCCGGCCGGTTGCGCGCCTGATCGGCGCGCGGCGGCGCGATATATCCGGCCGCGACCATGTTGGAAAGCACCACCGACGCGCGTTCGGCGGCGGCTTCGGGGTTCTGGGTCGGCGCGAGCCGGGAGGGCGCCTTCAGCAGTCCGGCGATCATCGCCGACTCGGCCAGGGTCAGGTCCTTGACCGATTTATCGAAGTAAAGCCGCGCCGCCGACGACACCCCATAGGCCCCGGCGCCGAAATAGACCCGGTTCAGATAGACCGTCAGAATTTCCTGTTTGGTCAGCCGTGACTCGAGCCATATCGCGAGAAACATCTCTTGGATCTTGCGGTTGAAGGTCCGCTCGGAGGAGAGATAGAGATTCTTCGCTAGTTGTTGGGTCAGCGTGCTACCGCCCTCGACCACGCGTCCCGCCAGCAGGTTTCGCCACGCGGCGCGGCCCAAGCCGACGACATCGAGGCCGAAATGGCTGAAAAATCGGCGATCCTCGGTCGCCACCACCGCGTTCCGCAGATCCTCGGGAAATTCGTGATAGCCGACCGGCTTGCCGGTGAACCCGCCGAGTCGCGCCAATTCCGAGCCGTCGGCGGCGAGCACGATCGTCCCCGGCCCACGATCCTGACGCCAGATCTTCGAGGTATCCGGCAGGTCCGGAGCGAAAGCGATGAACAGCAGCGACCATCCGAGCAGACCGAGAACGATCAGAAACAGAATGAAATTGATGAAGCCGCGAAAAGGCGAGCGTTCTCGGCCCTCCCCCGGCAGCTTTTTCTGCGCGCGGCTCACGGGCGTGGCCTCGCGGACCGGGCATTCCCGGCTTTCTCGTGTCGGCGGGTCGAAACTGATCGCGGCATCCCGGCCCTCTTGGCAAACCTTCCATCCCGAGGCGTTCAAATACCGTGTTATCGACTAAAATGCGATACGAACGTGACCATCCTTGGGCGAGACAGTGAAAATGGCCGAGAGACTAACGCTCAGAACAGCCGGTTTGGATGACGTCTCGACGCTCGCCGAACTGAATCAGCAACTGCTCGAGGACGAGAACAGCCAGTTCCAACCCGGGCTCGGCGTCTTGGCAAATCGACTGGCGGACTGGATTTCCGGCCTGGAATGGTCGGTGGATATGTTTAACGACGAGCGCGGCCAAATTGTGAGTTACATAGCGCACGGCAGGCGGTTCAACCAAGCCGCGCCGGGCGGCGACGAGATGTATATCCGGCAATTCGTGATCGACCGAGCACATCGGCGGCGGGGTTATGGCCAGGCCGCGATCGCCCTGTTTCTCGAAACCCGCTGCAGACCGGGTATGCGGGTCATGCTGGATGTGCTTGAAACCAACCCGGCGGGCCGGGCGTTCTGGTCCGACATAGGTTTCGCGCCCTATGCGACAATTATGACGTTGAACGCGCCCCACCCCACCGAAACCGCCGACCGGAAGCTCCCCTCGGACAAGTGATCACGTCACGGCGACAAGAAGCGTTTCCCCGGGCCCATCGACTAGACTAATGTCCGCCGCGATGGCGAGCTATGATTCAACGACGGGACTACCGAAGACCACCGCGTTCGAGAACGGGGTGCTTCTGCTTACCCTGACATTGGTCACAATGCTCTACGCGATGTCGGTCACCATCGCCAATGTCTCGCTGCCGCAGATCAAGGGCGCCTTGTCGGCGACCACCGACCAGATCGCTCTCATCGTTACCTTCAATATCATCGCCACCGCCGTCGCCACCCCGATGACCGGTTGGCTGACGGCGCGTTTCGGGCGTCGAAGCGTGATGATCTGGTCGGTGGCGGGCTTCACCGTCGCGTCGTTTCTTTGCGGAACCGCGACGTCACTGGAGCAGCTTGTCGTCTATCGCTTCATGCAGGGCGCCTGCGGGGCGCCGCTGGTGCCGCTCAGCCAGGCGATCGTCGTCGACTCCTTTCCCAAGGAGAAGATCGGCTCCGCCACCGCGATCTATGGGATGGGCGTCGTGCTCGGCCCGATCCTGGCCCCGACGATCGGCGGGTATCTGAGCGAGACCTATAGTTGGCGATGGGTTTTCTTCATGATCGTGCCTTGCGGGCTCGCCTCGCTTGTCGGGGTGATGGCGTTCATCAAGCGCCGACGATCGCGACCGTCGGCGCATCTCGACTGGACCGGCTTTATCGCTCTGGCGCTCAGCATCGCGGCGTTTCAGTTCATGCTCGACCGCGGCCAGCGTCTCGATTGGTTCGACAACTGGCAGATCGTCGCCTGCTGTTGGGTCGCGGTGCTCGGCTTCTACATATTCTTATCCCATTCGCTGACCGCCGAGCGGCCGTTTCTCAATCCGCGCCTCTTGACCAAGCGCAATTATGTTCTCGGCCTGTTGTTCGCCTTCGTCTTCGGGCTTTTGAACTTCACGCCGATCACCTTGCTGCCGGCCCTGCTGCAAACCCTGCGTGGCTATCCCGACTCGATCGTCGGGATCATTCTCGGAATACGCGGCACCGGTACCCTGCTCGGCTTCACCTTCATGTTCTTGCGTGGCAGCAGGATCGATCCCCGTATCACCATGTTCGCCGGCTTCTTCCTGCAAGGCGTGTCTGGTTGGTACATGGCTCAGTTCAACATCAATCTGACGACTTTCGATGTTCTGTGGACAGCCTGGCTGCAAGGGCTCGGCGTCGGACTGATCTGGGTGCCGCTATCCATGGTGACATTCAGCCAGTTGGACGAGACAGAAACCGCCGAAGGCTCAGCCGTTTTCCATCTCATGCGCAATTTCGGCAGCAGTGTCTTCATCTCCATCAGCATCGCGATCATGATCCGGACCGGAACGACCAGCTATTCCGAGCTCTCCGAGAACGCGACACCACTGAACCAAGGTCTGGCCTTTCAGGACTCACTTTTCACGATCTGGTCGCTCGACAACTCGCAAACCCTCGCGGCGTTGAGCGGCGAAATCGGGCGACAGGCGATCATGATCGGCTATCTCAACGCGTTCTACGCCTTCGCGATCACCGCCTTCGCGGTCTGCCCGTTCCTGTTTCTGGCGAAAGTGAAGAAATAACTCAAGAGTCACGCCGACATCGCATTTCCGATAAAACATTTAATAATGTACAAAAATTATGGATTTCTTAATATTTGTCCACCACCCTAATTTTTATGCTAACGTCAATCCAAACAAATAACTTCAACCATCAATGAGTTGAAACCCATCCCTCCCTGTCCTCGATAGAGCGGCGCCACTTCGGCCCACTCTTTTTTTTTGAGAGACCGAGAAAGATCGAGAAACAGCTCGGCGGGCCGGGAAAGCAGTCGAACCCAAACCGTTCGAGACGTCTTCTCGCGGCTACTCGGAGTGAGCGAGACTAGCGCAACATGCTGGAATCAGGAGACAACCTCGTCCCGCGAAACACGAGAAGCGCGCTTCTAAACCGTTTGTTTCCGCGATTTTCAACAGCCTGCTATACCTTGCGCGAACCAGCGGTGACTTTCTCGAAGGCTCGAAGCGTCGCGTCGCTGACATGGTGCTCCATGCCTTCCGCGTCGGCCTCGGCGGTTTCCGGGGGCACTCCGATCGCGTGCAGGAACTCCAGGACCACCTTGTGCCTAGCACGCGACCAATCCGCCAGTTCGCGCCCCTTGTCGGTCAGAAAGATCGAACGATAGGGCTTGGAATCCACATATCCTTCTTTCTGAAGCCTTTGGATCGTCGCGTTCACGGTCGGTCGGCTGACCCCCAATTGCGAGGCAAGGTCGACCAGCCGCGCCTCTCCATTGATTTCGATCAGATCGGAGATCAACTCGACGTAATCCTCGGCGATCTCGACGCTATGATCGTCGCGCACCCGCTGAAACAGCGCCGCCCTGCGATACGCGTCGCGCAGATCGATAACCGGCGCGTTCGCGCCGCCGTCGCTCGGACCGGACTTCACTGGATCTTTCGCCACCCGAGGGTCCCCGTCCCTAAGTCATGCCCGCGATGGTGACCGCGGGCTCAGCTGAGCTTCTCTGCCCCACTTCGACAAACGATGGCCCACGAACCATGTAAGGGAACAATCAACCGACCGGTTCCAGGAAGCGCGACGCGCACTATAACAAGAACCTGCGGCTCAAGGCCATCGCGTGAAACAGCGTTTGTGTCCATTGCATTGTCGCGATCGAACACGGATGCGTTTACAGGGGCACCGTCTTCCGAGACGACACGAGCGGCGCTATCCGGACTCGCATCCGCCGCGTCCCGGCGTTAATGTGCCGATCCAGTCGGGACCCGAACGTGATCTCGGCGACGGGGTAGCGCGTCCCTGGGCCGTCCGATGCGGTCCACGGGATCCGTCACTTGAATGACTCAAAGCCCAGGGATAACAGGCGGCGTGAATGTCGACCGGTCGATCGGTCCTAATTGTCGATGACGAGCCGACCATCGTCGAGATGGCCAAGCTGATTCTGCAGGACGAAGGCTATACCGTCTTCACAGCCAGCAGCGCCGAGCTCGCGATCAAGCGTCTCGGCGTGATCACGCCGTCGATCATTCTGTTGGACGTGAACATGCCCGACGAGAACGGCTATCAGCTTTGCAGCCGGATTCGCAGGGACTATCCCCATGTCCAATGCCCGATCGTGTTCTTCACCGGCAACAACACCGCCGACCATCTGCGCATGGCGCGCGACGCCGGCGGCGATTATTTCGTGATCAAGCCGTTCTCAGCCATCACGCTGGTGACCGGCATCAAACGCGGCTTCATGGCCTGGGGCAAGAAACGCCGCGGCTGACTCCCCTTCGACGCCAAATCCGATCATCACGGCTGTTATCGGGGCGGGACAAAAGCCGCCTGGGTGCCGCCATCGACGGGAATCGTCGCGCCGGTGACATAGGCCGCGTCCTCGCTCAACAGAAAACGCATCACCCGCACGATATCGCTCGGCTGCGCGATCCGACCGACCGGCGAGGGTCCGGACGGACGCCAATTGCCGCGTTTCGCCGGATCGCTCTGATCGTTGACCATCGGGGTATCCACGGTCCCCGGGGCAAGCGCGTTCACCAGGATACCGTGTGGCGCGCATTCGACCGAGAGGACCCGGGTAAGCTGACTTACCGCCGCCTTGGAGGCCGAGTAGGCGCCGCTGTCGATCTTGGGCCGCAGGGCGGATACCGAGGACAGCAGAATGATCCGCGCCAGCTCGCCTTGATCGGCGGCCTTGCGCAACATGCTCATCGACTCGCGGGCCGACAGCCAGAGACCGCGTACATTCACGCCGAACACCAGATCGAAATCCTCGACGCTCATCTCCGCCAGGGGGCCAAGCTTCAAGATGCCGGCGCAGGCGATCAACGCGTTGACCGAGCCCTCTTCGGCCTCGATCGCGGCCATGGTATCGACGACCGCCTTGGCGTCCCGTAGGTCACACACGTGATGGTGAAAGCGATCGCTCCCGAGACTCGCCGCCGCCTTGGCCATTCCGTCGGCGGTCACGTCGAGACCGTGCACCGACCAGCCGCGTTCTAGAAGATCCCGGCACGCCTCCAACCCAATTCCCGACGCGGCCCCGGTCACGATGGCGGTATTCGTCATGCTCGGTCTCCCTTGAATGAAACTCTTCACTATCCGCAGCTTACGAGATGCAAGCCGGGCGGATCGAGTCATCCATGTGATCGATCCACCCGGCGGTCATTTTCACGTCAAGGAAGGCAATCCGGCCATCAGTTTGTTGAGCTGGCCGTTGGTCATCGCGTTCGTGGCGAAGTCCAGCCGACCTTCATCGCGCATGGCGGTAACCACATCGCGGGTATAGGTCATGGCGGCGAGCATCAGGCTGCCGCCAATGCTGATCCGTCGCACGCCTAGGCGCGCGTAGTCCTGGACCGAGAGCCCCTGCCGTCCCGCCAAGCTCCCGAGGATGTTCAAGGGGCCCTCAACCGCATTGACGAGCCTTCCAACGGTTTCCGAGTCGCCCGGTCCCGGCACATAGGCGCAGGTCGCGCCCGCCGCGAGATAGGCGTTGCAGCGCTTGACCGCCTCCTGGAAATTGTCCTCCGCGTCGCCGACCGGCTTCAGATACGGGTCGGCCAGAGCATTCAAAACAAAGGGCACGCCGAGCGCGTCGGCCGCCGCCCGGCCGGCACGGACCCGTTCAACCGCGTCCTCCAGCGAAAACAGCGCGCCGGTCTCCGGGTTGGCATCCTCGATATTGCAGCCGACCAGCCCGGCATCGATCGCGCCACGCACGGTCTCGGCCACGTCCTCCGGCGCCGGACCATAATCGGCCTCAAGATCGGCGGTTACCGGCACCCGGCTCTGACGCGCGATCTCGCCGCAGATCTCCAGCATCGCCTCGCGGGTCATCCGCTCGCCGTCCGGAAAGCCTCGTGCAAGCGCGATCCCGGCGCTGGTCGTGGCAATCACCGGATAGCCGGCCTCCACCATCAGCGCCGCGCTGGCGTGATCCCAGGCATTCGGCAACACCACCATCTCGCCACCGAGATGCATCTCGCGGAATCTCGCCGCGTCCTCTCGTAATGTGTCAATCCGTTCCATCTCACCCTTCTCCTGTCTCGTTGGCCGAGCGCGATCGGTGAAGAGAGAGTGGATCAACGCCCAACATAATTCCAATGCATAGTATTTCTTGATATCATCAGTTAAGCTGATGAAATGGATATCAAGGAAATCGAGGCCTTCGTGGCCGTCGCGCGCCAGGGCGGGGTTACCCGCGCAGCCGACCACCTGCATCGCTCGCAGCCCGCGATCAGCCGGCGCATGCGGTTGCTGGAAGATCGTCTCGGCGCCCCGCTGATAGAACGAGTGCGGGGCCGCGCCAAGCTGACGGAAGCGGGGGAGGTTTTCCTGCCCCACGCGGAAGCCGTGTTGGCGACGATCAAGGACGGCGCCGAGGCGGTACGCGCCCTGTCCGACAGGACCCATGGCTCGGTCATGGTCGCCTTGGTCGGCACCCTGGCCAGCACCGGCATCATCGGCCAAATAAGCGCGTTTCGCCGTGCCTATCCCGGGGTTCGGGTCGAGCTTTGCACCGCAAGAAGCACAGAGGTAAGCGACCTCGTGCGACAGGGAGAGGCGACGTTCGGGCTCCGCTACTACATGGACACAGCCCCGGACCTGATCTCGGAGGAGGTTGCGGCCGAAGCGATGAGCGTCGTCTGTTCGCCCGATCACCCCCATGCCGGCGAGGCGTTGGACGAAGCGGCGGTTCTGAGCGAAGACCGCTGGGTCGGATTTCCAGCCGATCGAGGCCAAGGCGCCAAGGGTCAGCCAGACCGCCAGGCGGCGCTGTCCAGGCAACTCACCGCCGCCGGTCTCGGTCACGCGGAGATTGTCCTGATCGATAGCCTCACGGCCCAGAAACGCCTGGTGGAAGCCGGGTTCGGTCTGGCGCTGATGCCCGAAAGCGCCATTCAGGAGGAGTTGCGCCTTGGCACCCTCGCGGTGATCGAGGTCCCGGATCTCCGCGTATCCGTGCCCGTGGCCGTCGTGCGCCGCAAGGGCGGTTTCCTCGGCGGCGCTTCCCTGGCCCTGTTGGAGGCGATCAGCACCGGCGGCATCGGCCCGCTCTGAGTGGCGCTTGAACATATCCCGCGACGGAGAGGAGAGCGGCGCCCACCACGTCCCGCGCCGACGGGCTTTGTCCGACATCTCGGAATATGCGACAGTCGCGAGGCCACCGTCACAGTCTCGGACTTCGCCGCGCGATGAGCGTTCCGCCCGACCCCTCCCAGGATATCGAAACCCCGGATCCAGGCTATCGGGTGCCCGCGATCCTGGTGACCGCGGCCGGCGCGATGGTTCTCGTCATCACCGCGTCCTGGGCGGCGCTCGTGGGCCGCTCCCACGGTGTCGGCGACGGGCCGCTTCCCGAGGCGATGGTCCATTCCATGCTGGTCATGAATCTGGGCGGCCCCTTGATCATCGTTATCGGCCTTGCCCTGCGCCGGGTTCGCGACAGCCCGGTGCGCAAAAGCCTGATCGCTATCTGCCTGACCGGACTCTGGTTTTACGGCAAGTTCATGAGCGATCTGTTCTTCTAGGAAAATCAAGTGAGACAAGCATGAGCCAGTTCATCAACGCCCGCGAGACCATCGTCACCGACGCGATCGACGGATTATTGGCCAGCTCGGGCGGAACCCTCGCGCGGCTCGACGGCTATCCGCATATCAAGGTCGTCACCCGCGCCGATTGGGACCGCTCCAAGGTGGCCCTGGTTTCAGGCGGCGGATCCGGGCATGAGCCGTCCCATGCCGGGCTGGTGGGCAAGGGATTGCTGACGGCCGCGGTGTGCGGCGAGGTCTTCGCCTCGCCCTCCGTCGACGCGGTGCTCGCGGGCATTCTGGCGGTGACCGGGCCGGCGGGATGCCTGCTGATCGTCAAGAACTATACCGGCGACCGGCTGAACTTCGGCCTCGCCGCCGAACGGGCGCGGGCCCAAGGCCTGGATGTGTCGATGGTGGTCGTCGATGACGACATCGCGCTACCCGACATACCCCAGCCGCGCGGGGTGGCGGGAACCCTGTTCGTGCACAAGATAGCCGGCGCGCTGGCCGAGAGTGGCGCGGATCTGGCGACGGTGACGGCGGCGGCCGAACGGGTGATCAAGTGTGTCGCCTCGATCGGCATGTCGCTCGATACCTGCACCGTGCCAGGCTCGGAGAAAGAGGCACGCATCCCGGAGGGCAAGGCCGAGCTCGGTCTCGGCATCCATGGCGAGCCGGGGGTAAGCCAGGTCGATTTCACGGATGGCGGCGAGGCGGCGCGACTGGTCGCCGAACAACTGGCGCCGCATATGGCCGAAGGGTCTCACGCGGTGCTGATCAACAATCTCGGCGGCGCGACGCCCCTGGAGATGTCGATCCTGACCGGCGCGCTTATGAAAACGCCGCTAGCGTCCAATCTCTCGATGATGATCGGCCCGGCGCCGCTGATGACGTCGCTGGATATGCGCGGCTTTTCCGTGTCGGTTCTGCCGCTCGGCGAGGGCGACGCCGAGGCCTTGCGCGCGTCGGTCGGCCCCGCCGCCTGGCCGGGCGTGGTGGATATAAAGGCTCCCACCGTCGCGCCGCTCCCGGACGGGCTCTCGCCGGAGCGTCCGGCTCCCTCGGCCCACGACGAAAGGCGCGCGTTCCTTCTCAAGGCATGCGAGATCCTTATCGCGGCGGAGGCGGATCTCAACGCGCTCGACGCCAAGTCCGGCGACGGCGATACCGGCTCCACCCTCGCCGGCGCGGCGCGGGCGCTCGCCGGCGCCGTTGACCGGCTGCCCTTGGCATCCTTGCCGGAGCTTTACCGGGCGGTCGGCATGGAGCTGTCCCAGACCATGGGCGGCTCTTCCGGCGTCCTGCTGGCGATCTTCTTCTCCGCGGCCGCGGTTGGCGCGACCGAGGACGAGCCGGTCGGCGACGCGCTGACCCGCGGCCTCGAGCGCATCAAGCAGGTCGGCGGCGCGCGCGAAGGTGACCGCACAATGATCGACGCCCTCGCCCCGGCGCTCGCCGCGTTCCCCAGGGGCCTTCCCGCCGCCGCCGGGGCCGCCCGCGCCGGCGCCGACTCGACCGCCTCCATCACCAAGGCCAAGAGCGGCCGCGCCGCCTATGTCCCGGAGGCGAGTTTGCGGGGAAACAATGATCCGGGCGCCGAGGCGGTGGCGCGGCTGCTGGAGGGGTTGGCGAGTCGTCCGTGAACGACAGATTCCGCATGTAACATCACGCCGGCAACACCCGAACCCGTCAAGTTATCCCACCGATGCTTGGCCCTGCCTTGCGCCAGGGCGACGGGAAAGATTTTTCACGGCGACCAGCTTCAAGCCCAACATTTCCTATGCTCACGGTCTTTGCCGGGGTTCCCAGGGGACGTCAAACACACCGCCTACCATTCACCGTCGCCCTGGCGCAAGGCAGGGCCAAGCATCGGTCCGACAAGCTCGCGTCAGGAACTCGGAAAGAGCTGTTGGAAATGAAATCCTCCCCCTTCCCCCGTTCCGCCACCGCGCCTAAACTCGGGGCATGAGCACGCAAACCATGACACGGGCGGATTCCTCCGCCGAGATGCAGGCGCGGCGGCAGGAGCGGAATCTGGCAAAACTGGTCGGGTCGGAGGCGCCGGATCTGAAATCCGACGTTGCCGCCCAGGATGCCGGACAGGCGCTGACGGTCGTCTCGGAATACAAGCCCGCCGGCGATCAACCCCAGGCGATCTCGGAGCTTGTCCACGGCTTGAACGACAAGGAGTGGGACCAGGTCCTGCTTGGCGTCACCGGTTCGGGCAAGACCTTCACCATGGCCCATGTGATCGAGCAGGTCGGGCGTCCGGCCCTGGTGCTGGCGCCGAACAAGACCCTGGCGGCTCAGCTCTATGGCGAGATGAAGAGCTTCTTCCCGAATAACGCGGTGGAGTATTTCGTCTCCTACTACGACTACTATCAGCCCGAGGCCTATGTGCCGCGCACCGACACCTATGTGGAGAAGGAAGCCTCGATCAACGAGCAGATCGACCGGATGCGCCACGCCGCCACCCGGGCTCTCTTGGAACGCGAGGATGTGATCATCGTCGCCTCGGTCTCCTGCATCTACGGCATCGGCGCGGTCGAGACCTATGGCAAGATGACGGTGGTCCTGAAGGTCGGCAAGACCATCGACATTCAGGACCTGATGCGCCGGCTGATCGAACTGCAATACCGGCGCAACGACACCGCCTTTCACCGGGGTACCTTCCGGGTACGGGGCGACAGTCTGGAGATCTTCCCGGCGCATTTGGAGGACAGGGCCTGGCGGCTCTCCTTCTTCGGCGACGAGTTGGAGGCGGTGCACGAGTTCGACCCGCTGACCGGCCAGAAGACCGCCGAGCTGGATCAGGTCCGGGTCTTCGCCAATTCCCACTACGTGACGCCGAAGCCGACGCTGACCCAGGCGGTCAAGCAGATCAAGGTGGAGCTGAAGGAGCGCCTCGCCCATCTGCACGAGCAGGGCAAGCTGTTGGAGGCCCAGCGCCTGGAGCAGCGCACCACCTTTGATATGGAGATGATGGAGGCCACCGGCTCCTGCGCCGGGATCGAGAACTATTCCCGCTATCTCTCTGGCCGGGCCGCGGGCGAACCGCCGCCGACCCTGTTCGAGTATCTGCCGGAAAACGCCCTCTTGATCGTCGACGAGAGTCACGTGACGGTTCCCCAACTCGGCGCCATGTACAAGGGTGACTTCGCGCGCAAGTCCACCCTCTCGGATTTCGGCTTCCGCCTGCCCTCCTGCATGGATAACCGCCCCCTCAAATTCGAGGAGTGGGAGGATATGCGCCCGCAGACGGTCTTCGTCTCGGCCACCCCCGGCCCCTGGGAGCTTGAACGCACCGGCGGCGTCTTCACCGAACAGGTGGTGCGGCCCACCGGCCTGATCGACCCGACCTGCATTATCCGCCCGACCGAAAGCCAGGTCGACGACGTGATCGCCGAATGCCTGGATTGCGCCGCCAAGGGTCAGCGGGTGCTGATCACCACGTTGACCAAGCGCATGGCGGAGGCGCTCACCGAATACATGGCCGAAGCCGGGATCAAGGTCCGCTATATCCATTCCGACGTGGACACGCTGGAGCGGATCGAGATCATCCGTGACCTTCGTCTCGGGGTCTTCGACGTGCTGATCGGCATCAACCTGCTGCGCGAGGGGCTCGACATCCCGGAATGCGCGCTGGTGGCGATCCTGGACGCCGACAAGGAAGGGTACCTGCGCTCCAAGACCTCTCTGGTCCAGACCATCGGCCGGGCGGCCCGCAACATCGATGGGCGGGTCCTGCTCTACGCCGACAAGATGACCGACAGCCTGCAATACGCCATCGACGAGACCAACCGCCGCCGCGAGCGCCAGCAGGCTTATAACGAGGCCAACGGCATCACGCCCGAAAGCGTGCGCAAATCCATCGGCGATATCCTGGAAAGCGTCTATGAGCGCGGCGACCACGTCACCGTCGATACCGGCGAGGATGACGGCGCCTTTGTCGGCAAGGACATCAAGGAAATCATCCGCGAGCTCGAAGCCCGCATGCGCACCGCCGCCGCCGACCTGGAATTCGAGGAAGCCGCCCGCATGCGCGACGAGATCAAGCGCCTGGAAGCCGCCGACCTCGGCATGACCCCGGAAGGCAAGCCGCTGCCGAAGGGCGCGGTGGTGCGGATCAAGGCCCCGGTCCAACCTCCGAGTGGCCGCCCGCCGTCCAAGCAGGGGCGGAGCGGGAAGCGAAGACGGGGGCGGTGATTGCTAGATCACCTGGAAAGCGGGAAAGTGAACTGGAGGAGAAAATCTCGGCTTCGCAACAAAAATCCGAACTCCTTTCAATCCCTGACAACATCGGGCGGAAGATTGTTGAAAATTCCCGGTTGATCGCCTGTCCGCTTCTAGGGACCGATGATTTCGTCAAATTCTGTTCCTCGCGTGGTTACGCACTCACGCGAGATCGCCTTCTGGGTTTTGAAAAACTTGGATTGTTTTCACCCGTTTTTCGCGTGAAAGCCCCCAGGAAAGTGGGAACCACGAGGCATGGCCTCGCCGCCTGTGCATTGCCATCCCCGCGGTTCCGCGTCAGGCTCCCGCTGGCCGCGCGCCCGCTCGGGACAGGACAAGGGGGAGGACAAGATGGCGGCGAATACCGGGCAAACGGCGCCGGATGACGCCTGGTTGGCCAAGCACGAGGAGGCGATTCTCGAGCCGGACCTGGCGATCATCGACCCTCATCATCATCTCTGGCTGCGCGGTGGCTACGGCTATCTGATGCCGGAATTCGCCGCCGATCTGGCGAGCGGTCACAATGTCGTCGCCACGGTCTTCGCCGAGTGTCATTCCATGTATCGCGAGACCGGGCCCGAGGCGGAACGGAGCCTCGGCGAGACCGAGTTCGTTCGCGGCCAGGCGGCGATGAGCGCCAGCGGCGGCTTCGGGCCGGCCCGGGTCTGCGCGGTGATGTTCGGCAACATCGACATGACCCTGGGCGCCGCGATCGAACCTTTGGTGGAACGGCATATCGAGGCTTCCGGCGGTCGTTTTCGCGGCCTCAGGCTGTCCTCCGGCTGGGACGCCGATCCGCGCATCCACAATGTCGCCGAGCGACCAGGCCTGCTGCTGGAGCAATCGGTCTCGGACGCGGCGGCGGTTCTGGAAAGGCTGAACCTGTCCCTCGATCTCTGGCTCTACCATCCGCAACTCGAGGAGGTCGCGGCCCTGGCCGACACGCGTCCGGACCTCGTGATCATCCTGAACCATGTCGGCACGCCGATCCTCGGCGGGCCTTATCGCGGCCGGACCGAGGAAGTGTTCGAGGATTGGCGCGCGCGGCTCCGGCGGGTCGCCGAACGCGAGAATGTTTTCGTCAAGCTCGGCGCCTTGCCGATCCGCATGCCCGGCTTCGACGGCGACCGGAGCTTGCCGCCAGGCTCCGAGGAGGTCGCGGCGGCGTGGCGGCCCTGGATCGAGACCTGCATCGACGCCTTCGGCGCCGAGCGTTCGATGTTCGAGTCGAATTTCCCCGTGCAGAAGCGCTGGTGCAGCTATCAGGTCTGCTGGAACGCCTTCAAGCGCCTGGCCGCGCATGCATCGCCGGACGAAAAGCGCGACCTGTTCGCCGGCGCGGCGACCCGGGCCTATCGGATCCCGGATTTGGATTAGATTTTTACGGATGAATGGGAAGCCGTCTGTCGGGAAAAACCGAGGGAGTCGCCCACTAAGCTTCGAGAGATCCAGCACGAGCCCGATGCCGTCGCGCGGACGCTTGAAAGGGTATGGCGGTTTGCGCTTTGCTAGCTATCCAAACCGCGAGCCCACAACCCCAAGGACCCGTCCCATGAAATTCGGTCTCGGACAATCCGCTCCCCGTGTCGAGGATCTTCGTCTGTTGCGCGGTGGAGGCCGCTACACCGACGACATCAACGTCGAGGGTCAGGCGCATGGCTATCTCCTGCGCTCACCACACGCTCATGCCCGGATCAACGGCATCGAGACCGAGGCGGCGCTGGCCGCGCCCGGCGTCTTGGCGGTGTATATCGGGGCTGATATCGCGGCGGCGGGGCTGGGGGATCTGCCCTGTTTCGCGGCCAAGGTGATGCCGCTCAAAAGGCCGGACGGACAACCGATGTTTCAGCCGCGGCGACCGGCTCTCGCCGGCGAGAAGGTGGCTTTTGTCGGTGATCCCGTGGCTTTCGTGGTGGCCGAGACCAAGGCCCAGGCGCGCGACGCCGCCGAACTGATCGAGATCGACTACGAAAGCCTCGCGGTCAACGTCGACCCGAACCACGCCTTGGCACCGGACGCGCCGGTGCTGTGGAAGGATTGCCCGGACAATATATGCTTCCGGCACGAACTCGGCGACAAGGCGGCCACCGACGCGGCGATCGCGGGGGCCGATCATGTGACGCGGCTCGAGTTGCCGATGCCCCGGGTGGCGATCAACGCCATGGAGCCACGCGCCGCGATCGGGAGTTATGACCGCTTCGAGGATCGCTACACGCTGACCTCGGGCAATCAGTTCCCGCACGATATCCGCGCCTGGCTATCCGAGGAGGTGCTGGGCGTGCCCGAAAGCCATGTTCGGATCGTCAGCCCGGACATGGGCGGTTCCTTCGGGCTCCGGGCGACGATCTTTCCCGAGTTCCCGCTGGTTCTGTGGGCGGCGCGACAGTTGGGTCGGCCCGTCAAATGGACCAATGAGCGCTCGGACGGGATGCTGGACGAGCAGGCGCGCGACATGACCATGACGGTGGAACTCGCGCTCGACGCGGACGGGACGTTCACCGGTCTCCGGGTCGGCTGCGTGGCGGCCATGGGAGCTTATCTCTCGAATTTCGGCCCGTTGCCGGCCTTCGGCAATATCGGCGGCATCGCCGGGGTCTATACCACCCCCGTGATCCACGCCGAGATCACCGGTGTTTTCACCAACACCAGCCCCACCGGGCCCTATCGTGGCGCCGGGCGGCCAGAGGCGACATCGGCGATCGAACAGGCGATCGATCAGGCCGCGCGGGAACTCAACATCGACCGGGTGGAGCTTCGCCGCCGCAACATCATCGCGCCCTCGGCGATGCCGTATCAGACACCGCTCACCTATCACTATGATTGCGGCGAGTTCGAGGCCAATATGGACCGGGCGCTGGAGCTCGCCGAAGCCGGCGGTTTCGAGGCGCGGCGAGAATCAGCGAAGGCCGAAGGCAAGCTCAGAGGCATCGGGATAATCAACGCCATCGAGCAGGCCGCCGGCATGTTCGACGAAGGTGGCGAGATCCGTTTTGACCGCCAGGGCAACGCCACCATCTTGATGGGCACCCATTCCCACGGCCAGGGCCACGAGACCGTGTTCCGTCAGCTCCTGGCCGACAAGCTCGGGCTGGATTTCGACTCCATGCGCTATGTTCAGGGCGATACGGATCTGGTGAATTATGGCCATGGAACCGGCGGTTCCCGGGTCTCCGGCCTCGGCGGCGGGGCGCTGGCCGGCGCGGCGGTGAAGATCATCGACAAGGGCCGCCTGATCGCCGCCCACGCGCTCGAGGCGCCGGAACAGGATATCGAATTCGCCGAGGGAAGCTTCACCGTGGCCGGCACCGACCGGGGGATCTCGCTGAAGGAAGTCGCGGCGCTTGCCTTTCAGCCGGCGATGCTCCCGCCGGGGATGGAGAGCGGGCTCACCGGATTCGCCACCTTCAAATCACCCGGGCCGACCTTCCCCAATGCCTGCCACGTGGCCGAGGTTGAGATCGACCCGGATACCGGCGTGACCCGGATCATCCGCTATGTCGCCGTCGATGATGTCGGCACGGTGATGAACCCGATGCTCCTGAAGGGTCAGATGCATGGCGGCATCGTTCAGGGGATCGGTCAGATCCTCGGCGAGCGGATCGAATGGGACGAGAGCGGTCAGGTACTGTCGGGCTCTTTCATGGACTACGCGATGCCGCGGGCCGACGATGTACCGTTCTTCGAAATCGAGGCCCGCTCCGTGCCGAGCCCGCGCAACCCACTCGGCATCAAGGGCGCCGGCGAGGCCGGAACCGTCGGCGCGGTCGCCTGCCTAACCAGCGCGATCCTCGACGCCCTGGCGCCGCTCGGCGTGAGCCATCTCGGCATGCCGGCCACGCCGGAGCGCGTATGGCGGGCGATCCGGGAGGCTTCGACCACCTGAAAGAAAAAGGCGCCC
>Ga0181593_10002259_pt1 | contig 17729 bp, 14 predicted proteins | sample 071ome_19_FD_133756 | JGI IMG/M metagenome (GOLD analysis project Ga0181593, IMG submission 133756) | Coastal salt marsh microbial communities from the Groves Creek Marsh, Skidaway Island, Georgia - 071413AT metaG (megahit assembly) | ecosystem: Environmental > Aquatic > Marine > Intertidal...
ATTTCTATTGCGCCTTTTCGTGCCAGCGCGCGTAGGTGCTCCTCGGCAGCATTGGCAGACTTGAACCCCAGTTCGCGGGCGATGTCGGCCCGGGTAGGGGGATACCCCGTGTCCGCGACGTACTGCCTGATAACGTTGAGCACCTGTTCCTGTCTGGCGGTGAGCTTCATATTATGTCCTCTCGTGAGTCTCTGGGACTGTCCACTATCGCTGATGATATATACAGCCTGTCTTTTTGTACAGCATAAGAATGAGCGGAGAGAGACTATTGCGGTACGATAGCGGGCGAACTCCGCCGGACAGACTTCGATGCCATTTCTTGAGGAATTACTGACACCGCTTGCTATCGCCCTGAATCTGCCGTTGGACGCGCTGATTTTCGGGACGCTAGTGCTGCTGGGTTTTTGTGGTCACTACGGGATTTTCCGAATTGTGCGTCGACTTACTCAGGCGGCGGATCGAACCGAGACCCAATGGGACGACGTTATCTTGTACGCGATCTTTCCACCCATTCAGTGGGTAATGTGGGTTGTCATTGCCTTGCTGTCACTGAGTTTATTCTCTGCGCTGGACGGTATTCGTGAGGCCTTGCTGCGCTTGTCTGATACGGCGCTGTTATTACTCTTCGGTTGGTTGGCACACCGATTGAGTCGCGGCATCGAGGAGGAGTTGCTGGGTGAGCACCGCGGGGTGCTGGAGTCGAGCGATCGTGCCACGATCAGCGCGGTCGCGAGGCTCAGTCGCATTGTGCTCTGGGTCGTGGCCGGCATTATGATCCTGCAGTCTCTCGGCGTGTCCGTGTCTGGCCTGCTCGCCTTTGGCGGGGTGGGTGGCATTGCAGTCGGTTTTGCGGCACGGGATATGTTGGCCAATTTTTTGGGCGGCTTGAGTATTTTTCTGGACCGTCCATTCGCGGTCGGAGATTGGATTCGTTCTCCTGACCGGGAAATCGAGGGCACGGTCGAAGATGTGGGCTGGCGAGTCACGCGCATTCGCACTTTTGATCAGCGGCCGCTCTATGTGCCCAACTCTGTTTTCTCAACGGTGGCGCTTGAAAACCCCTCACGAATGCTAAACCGTAGGATCTACGAGACCATCGGTATTCGCTACGACGACGCAGCGGCCATGGAGCAGATTGTTGCTGAGGTCGGCGCCATGCTGCGAGCACATGACGATATCGATAAGGGCAAGACGCTGATGGTGAACTTCGTGTCGTTTGGTGCGTCTTCTCTGGATTTCTTTATCTACTGTTTCACCAGTACCACTGATTGGGCGACCTACCATGGCGTGAAGCAGGATGTGCTTTTGAAGATCCTCGCTATCATTGATAAGCAGGGCGCCGAGGTCGCATTCCCCACGCGCACGGTGCTGCTAAATCCTCCGGAGCCTGACCCCGGCAGCGCGAGCTGAGGTCAGTGAGCCGCCACCACCTCAGTAATGGCGTCCGTAGATGCGGCGCGTTCTGCGGCTTCTCGTTCAGCCTCCCCACGCCTGAATAACTCATACCAGCTGAGTTCGCGCCAGATGGCCAATACCTTGATCACCGGGTGGTCGTAATACCGCAGCCGGTTCTCTGTGAGCGGAATGGTATCGGCGACGTGAATCATGTGCCGCCATGGCCAGACAGGGCGCTCGGGTACTATGGGGTGCTCACGCACTGAGGGGTTTAATGCGGCATCAGGGGCGATGGGTGTCAGCGGGGCAGATCCCCAGACGGGTTGGGTTAGCACCTGAGGGGGTAAACCCATGGGGCCGTCAGTCTCCTCATTACCCAACCATTTGTTCAATTGAATGAGTTCAGCTCTAGGCTGAGGCGAGAATTCGCTGCTCTCCGGTTGGATAGCAGAGACACGGCTGGGAGCGGGCGGCGGGCCGGGCATGTCGAATACGTCCGGGAGATAGCGGCCCTCGGTATTCGCCCAAAAGTTCAGGCCCAATCGCCAAGTGTCTCCCCGAGGGACGAGCTGAATGAACCCCTGAACAACCGGGTAATCCTGGGCTGGGTACGAGTCGAGCAAAATGGGGCGGCTGTCACTGTCAGGGCCTTGTAGCCAAGACACTGCCGACACCAACTGATCCTCGCTGGTACTTTGATAGCGGGCCAGTCCCGCCTCGAGTTGATCCAGAGAGACTCTGACGAACGGCGTCGGCTCGGGGATGCCGCGCGCAGTGACTGTGACGGGTTCTAGCGTTACGTCCAATTCGGGTGCCGCAAAAGGCACTGCCACCGAGGGTGTCTCGTCAGTCGACGGCTCATTGGCGATCCCCAGCGATTCCAGAGGTATCAGCGGAGAAGTTTCTGGCTCGGTTTCGATCGCCTCGAAGGGCAGCATGGGTCTTGAATCAATGGTTGGGTCAGCAACTGACAGATCATCCAGACTGATGTCAGTCGCGCGGAGCCCGGTTGTATCCGTGCCCTTGCCGAGTTCAATCAATTCGTCGATTGCCGCCAAGTCACCTTCTGTGACCAAACCTTCGATCGGTGTCCAGTCGGGCGGGGAGCGGTGCGGGTGCCGGACGCTTACATGGCCAGACGGGCTAACGGCTACTTGGGCATCCGGGTGCTGCGCGGCTAGCGCGGCTTGGAGCTCAGGGTCCCGAAGCCAGCGCCACTGCGCTGGATAGCCGACTGTGGGTAGCATCGGCCAGGTTTCGCTCTCAAGCGTCTCGGCTTGGGTATCGACCATGACAACGACTTCGAACTGGTACCACCCGGAGTGCTCAAACCCGCCGGGCAGGGGGGCGGCCCCAGCCGGCAGTGCGGTGAGCAGCGCAATTGACGCCAAGCCGCGCTGGGGCCAGTGCCGAGACCGCTTTTTGTTGACCATCATGCGGCCGCAAGCCACGGGGTCATAAGCTGCTCTACAAATTCAGCGCGCGCCACCAGTGTGGGTAAGGGCTTCTTGACGCGGAGCTTGCCACTGCCGCTCAAGCTGTAACAGAGTGGGTCGGACTGAATCAAATTCACGATGGCAGCGGGCTCCACAACCGTGGTTGAAGTGAACTCGATACTACCACCCTCATCCGTCATATCGATTTCGCTAATACCCAGCTGCTGTGCACTGACTCTGAGAAGGGCGCAAGTGAACAGATTTTTGACTGGCTCGGGTAGCAGGCCAAACCGATCAATCATCTCTACCTGAATGTCCCGCAATTGCTCGGCGCTCTGCGCTTGGGCGATCCTTTTGTAGAGCACCAGGCGGGTGCTGATGTCGGGCAGGTAATCGTCGGGAATGAGTGCGGGCACGTGCAGTTTAACCTCGGTGCCGGTATCAAGGGGCTGGTCGATGTCGGGAATGTCGCCGCGGCGCAAGGCGGCCACGGCGCTTTCGAGCATGTTCAGATAAAGAGAGAAGCCCACCTGATGGATTTGCCCTGACTGCTCTGCGCCCAAGAGCTCACCGGCGCCTCGGATTTCCATGTCATGGGAGGCCAATTGATATCCGGCCCCGAGATCGCCAGCCGCCTCAATCGCTTCCAGTCGTTTCTGCGCGTCTGATGTGATCACCGAGCGCGGCGGGCTCAGCAGGTAGGCATAAGCCTGATGATGGGAGCGCCCGACTCTGCCGCGAAGCTGGTGAAGCTGCGCCAAGCCAAACTTATCCGCGCGCTCGATAATGATGGTATTGGCGTTGGGTATATCAATGCCGGTCTCGATAATGGTCGAGCAAACAAGAATATGGTGATGCTGATGATAGAAATCTGACATCACTTTCTCCAGCGCCTGCTCTCGCAGCTGCCCGTGAGCGACGCCGATAGAGAGCTCGGGCAACAATTCGCCCAGCTTGCGGGCCGTCTCGCCAATGGTTTTGACCTCATTGTGGAGATAAAAGACTTGCCCGCCGCGCAGCGTTTCTCGCAACACGGCCTCCTTGACCAGAGCGATACTGTGTTCACGGATGAAGGTCTTAATAGAGAGCCGTCGAGCGGGAGGTGTCGCGATAATTGACAGGTCACGCAGGCCCCCCAGTGCCATATTCAGGGTGCGGGGAATGGGCGTGGCAGTCATGGTCAAGATATCGACTTCGGCACGCAGTGCCTTGATCGCCTCTTTTTGCTTTACTCCGAAGCGGTGCTCCTCGTCGATGATGAGCAGGCCGAGATCGCGGAACTGAAAGTCGCTCTGCAGCAGTTTGTGGGTGCCGACCAGAATGTCGATCTCTCCGGCTTTGACTCGAGAAGTGATGCCCTCGAGGTCCTTGGCGGACTTAAAGCGAGAGACAACCTCGACCGTGTAGGGCCAGTCGGCAAATCGGTCGCGGAAGTTGGCGTGATGCTGGCTGGCCAACAGGGTGGTTGGCACCAAAATCGCGCTTTGTTTGCCGTTTTGCGCGGCGATGAAGGCAGCGCGCATGGCAACTTCAGTCTTGCCGAAGCCCACGTCGCCGCAGACCAGTCGGTCCATGACTTTGGGCGCGCACATGTCCTCCCTTACTGCGGTAATGGCGGCGGCTTGATCAGGGGTCTCCTCGAACGGAAAGCCGTCGCAGAACGCCTGCCATTGTTTTTCGCATAAGGTGTGAGCGTGCCCCACCCGGGCTTCTCTGCGCGCATAAACGTCCAGCAGTTGCGCGGCGACATCCGCGGCACGCTCGCGCGCCTTGCGACGGGCCTTTTCCCACTGCTCGCTCCCCAGTCGATGCAGCGGCGCAGTATCGGCGTCGCCCGCGGTGTAGCGACTGATCAGGTGCAGCGATCCAACCGGGACGTAAAGTTTGTTGCCCTCGGCATATTCGAGTAGAAGAAACTCGGCCGCATCCCCATCGATCTCAAGACTCTGCAAACCCAGATATCGACCCACACCGTGCTCGATGTGAACAACGGGCAATCCCTGCCGCAGCTCGGTGAGATCTCGGATGATGGCGTCGGTGTCGGTTTCTTCGCGGCGCTCGCGTCGCCGTCGTTGTGCGACGCGCTGACCGAACAGCTGCGCCTCGCAAATCAGTGCGGCTTGCCCGGGGCCCGCATATAGGCCTCGGTCTACCGGCGCTACGGTGACGGCGAATGCGATGTCCCGAGAGAGGAAGTCGGCCCAATTTTCGACGGGCTGGGGTGTCAGGCCGGCTTTGGCCAGATTATCGAGCAGTACCTCACGGCGGCCCTGACTCTCGGCGCAGAGCAAAACCGGGCCTTGATGGTCTTGGATGAATCGCGCCAGCTTTTCCTGATACGGGCCGTGCCCGTCTTCTGTCAGCAACGGGGCTGGCAAAAAAGCGGTGCGTACGTGAGCAGGCGAATCAGCATCGGCCCTCAGCTCCAGGGTCGAGTAATCACCCAGTCGGGCGTATATCTCCTCAACCGGAATGAAACCCCGCGTCGGCGGGAGCAGGGGACGCCTGGGGTCAATGCCGTATTCCTCGAAGCGACTGTTGATCTCTGACCAGTATCGCTGTGCGGCGCTGTGATGATCTCCCACCAATACCAAGGCGGCCGAGTCGGGAAGGTAATCAAAGACGGTGCCGCAGGTCTCAAAGAAAAGCGGTAGGTAATACTCCGCGCCACCGGGGACGCGGCCGGCGCTGATTTCGGTAAAAGCGGGGCAGAGATCGGCATCGCCATCAAAATGCTCGAACCAGGCCATTTGAAAGCGATGGGTGGCGTCGCCGCCCAGCGGAAACTCTCTGGCCGGCATCAGCTTGATGTGTTCTACCTTATCCACAGTGCGCTGCGTGTCGGGGTCAAACGTGCGCAAGGTCTCGACTTCGTCATCCAACAAGTCAATGCGATAAGGTGCCTCGCTGCCCATCGGGAAGACGTCCAGCAGCGCTCCCCTGACCGCGAATTCACCGTGCTCAAACACCGTGTCGACCGCGCGATAGCCATTGAGCGTCAGGCTTTTCACAAAGGCGTCGGCATCAAAGGTGTCGCCAAGGCTCAGGTCAAGGGTATTGCCCTCGACATAATGCTGCGGAGGGGTACGCAGCATGGCGGTAGTGATCGGCAGGATGACGATGCCCCGGTTGAGCTTGGGTAGCTCATAAAGGGTTCGTAATCGCTGCGAGACAATGTCTTGATGCGGGGAAAAATGATCGTAGGGCAGCGTTTCCCAGTCAGGCAGGGTCAGGATAGGCAGGTCCTCTGCCAGAAACAACGGCAGCTCGCGCTCCAGTAACTGGGCCTCCGCAGAGCTGGCGACTAAGGTGACTAAAGGAGCGCCCTGCAGCGCCAATTCGGCGATCGCGGCGGTGCTGGCGGACCCGGGCAGCGGGCCCAGAGCTGAGCGGGTGCCGGGTTGATTGGGCCAAGGTAGATCGGAGATCAGGTCGCGGAACATAACGCGGTGCGGGACAGAATGACTAGAACCGGTAGTGTAGGCGTCGGCGCCGCGGGCCACCACCGAAATAGTACGTTTATGGTTGCCTATACACGGGCGCAGATCTGATAATACGCGCCTCCCATTAACGGGTCCGCGCCACTGTTTGCAAGGCGTGCCAGAAGACGACCCCAGCAAGAACAAGCCAGAGAGGCCTCCGTGACCGAAGAGAGAAAACGCCCCCGTCCCGACGATTATTTCTCAGATTGGAAGGAGCGCGAAGCGCTCGCCGAAGCCATGATACCGGTTGTGGGTAGCCTGTCTCGAGAGCGCAACGTCAAGTGCTACATATACGGACGCTCCCTCGTGAACCAATCGGTCCTCGACATCATGAAAAGCCATCGCTGGGTGCGGCAGATGGAAGATAACGAGTTGTCGGAGTTCGAGACTGCGCCGGTTTTAAATGCGCTGAGCCAGCTGGATATGGGTCCGTGCCATCTCGACATCGGGCGCCTTGCCGTGGCCTATTACGACAAGGGCGCAGGGGCAGGGCTCTCGGTAGAGGAGTATGTCGCCAATGAGCTTGAGTACCTGGTGGGCTCCACCCACAAACCGGTCGATGAGCCCGTGGATGTCGTGCTCTACGGTTTTGGCCGGATCGGTCGGCTGATGGCGCGCATTCTGATTGCCAAAACCGATGGTGGTGACAGTTTGCGCTTGCGGGCAGTTGTCGTGCGCCGCAGCAAGTCGGAGGACGATCTGCTGAAGCGCGCCAGTTTGCTCCGCAGAGACTCCGTTCACGGTGTCTTTCAGGGCACCATTCGAGTTGATGAAGAGCGGCAGTCGTTTGTCGCCAACGGCAATGAGATCAAGGTCATCTACGCCGACTCCCCCGAGGAGATCGACTACACCGAATATGGCATCAAACGCTGTATTGTGGTCGATAACACAGGCGTGTGGCGCGATGAGGCCGGCTTGTCGCGCCACCTCAAAGCCAAGGGCGCAGCAAAGGTGATCCTGACCGCGCCCGGTAAAGGGGCGATCAAAAACATCGTTGCGGGCATCAATGACGCAGAGATTGAGCCCAGTGACACGATTTTGTCCGCGGCATCGTGCACCACCAATGCCATTGTGCCGGTGTTGAGAGCAGCTGACGACGAATACGGCATCGCCGCAGGGCACGTCGAGACTGTTCACGCCTATACCAATGACCAGAACTTGATCGACAACTACCACAAAGCCGAACGCCGGGGGCGCAGCGCTGCCCTTAACATGGTGATTACGGAGACCGGCGCGGCGAAAGCCGTGGCCAAAGTGCTGCCTCAGCTCGAGGGCAAATTGACCGGCAACGCGATTCGCGTGCCGATACCGAATGTGTCTATGGCGATTCTCAATCTGACGTTGGGCCGTGCCACAACCAGAGATGAGCTCAATGAATTCATGCGTGAGACGGCATTGCACTCAGACATGAAGAAACAGATTGACTACTCTATTTCGCCCGAGGTGGTCTCCAGTGATTTTGTAGGATCGCGCGCGGCCTGTGTGTTCGATGCGAAGGCCACGATCGTGAATGGCAACCAGGCCGTGCTCTACTTGTGGTACGACAACGAATACGGCTATAGCTGTCAGGTCTACCGGGTGCTCGAGCGAATGGCCGGCATCCGCTATCAAACCTACCCCGCAAATAGCCCCTATCCGCTGTGATGGGGGCGTAATCACCGGGTTGGCCTTAGCCGATCAAGTCGAATAGAATACGCGCGACCGATGAGAGCCCAAGTGGCCCGGCCGTTAGAAGCCCCCGGTCTGCAGTACGAGCACCACAATCTGGGGGGATTGCCCCGATAGTGACCGTATCAGCGCCGCCGAGAAGCCACGTCTTCTGGTGAGAGGCGCCGGTTCGGATGTGCATGGCGTTAACCGCGGCAATGCAGATGAGCACCAACATGATTAAGATTAAGCGTGGCTTGGATATTCCTTTGGCGGGCGCACCATCCGTTGAAGTTGACGCTTCGCTCACCTCTCGGGCAGTGGCGTTACTGGGGGCCGACTACCACGGCATGAAGCCGACGATGGCCGTTCAGGTGGGAGACGCCGTCAAGCGCGGTGACCTCCTGTTTACTGACAAGAAGTGTGAGGGCGTGCGCTACACCGCGCCGGCCGGTGGCCGTGTCGCCGCAATCAACCGTGGCGCCAAGCGCGCGTTCCAATCCATCGTCATTGAAGTCGACGTTGATGAGGCGCAAGCCTTCCAACAACATTCGGCCGACGATGCCTTGGCGCTGTCCCCCGATGCGATTAAGCAGCAGCTCATAGAGTCCGGTCAGTGGACTGCGCTCAGGGCGCGACCGTTCGGCAGAGTGGCCGACCCTGCGACAACCCCCTCCGGTCTCTTTATCACCGCCATCGATACGCAGCCCCATGCACCCGATCCGGAGCATGTGATTGCTCGCGAGAGTGAGGCGTTTGAGTTGGGGCAGGCGCTGCTGGCCAAGATGGTGTCTTGCCCGGTATATGTGTGTGCCGCTCCGGGAGCCCAAATGCCTGTGGCGGGCCACGAGCGAATTAGCCGACACGATTTTTCTGGCCCGCATCCGGCAGGTCTTGCAGGCACGCACGTCCATTTCCTGATGGGAGCGTCCTTGCAGCGCATTGCGTGGACCATCGGTTATCAAGATGTAATTGCGGTGGGTCGATTGTTTTTGGACGGCGCGCTGTATGCCGACAGGGTGATTTCGTTGGCCGGACCCGCGGTCTCGCAACCTCGTTTGATTGCGACGCGACTGGGCGCCGACCTACAGGCTTTAGTAGCTGGTGAGCAAGACGGCGGCGATGCCCGCTTGGTATCGGGATCGGTGCTGGGTGGGCGTGGGGTGCAGAGTGATACCGCCTATCTGGGTCGCTACCACCAGCAGGTATCGCTACTCAAAGAGGGCAGGGAGCGCGCTTTTATGGGGTGGTTGTCACCCGGGCTCACGAAGCACTCGGTGATGGGTATTTATCTGTCTAGCTGGTTTGGTAGTAAGCCACTCGCGATGTCCACCAATACCAATGGATCCGAGCGAGCCATGGTGCCGGTGGGGGCCTACGAGAAGGTGATGCCGCTGGATATCCTGCCGACGCAGTTATTGAGGGCGTTGTTGGTAGGCGACACCGAGACGGCGCAGGCTCTGGGATGTTTAGAGTTGGATGAGGAAGATCTGGCGCTCTGCACATACGTTTGCCCGGGCAAATACGAATACGGTGGCATTCTCAGGGATAACCTGACACGGATTGAGAAGGAAGGCTGACACATGGGACTGCGTCAACAGTTGGATGCGATTGAACCTCACTTCAAGCCGGGTGGGCGTTTTGAGAGTTGGTACGCGCTGTATGAGGCCGTCGATACTATTTTTTACTCGCCTGACAGCGTGACTAAGGCGAATGCCCACGTTCGCGATGGCATCGATCTGAAGCGCATCATGATCACCGTGTGGTTGGCAACCTTCCCGGCCATGTTCTACGGCATGTACAACATCGGCTTGCAGGCCAATGACGTGCTGGCCGCTTCGGGTGGTGCGCTAGATGGATGGCGGGGCGGGCTGGTTGCCGCACTGGGCGGTCATGATCCGGCCAACGTCTGGCACAACATGCTGTATGGCCTGGTGCATTTTTTACCGCTGTACCTGGTGACATTTATAGCAGGCGCCTTCTGGGAAGTGCTCTTTGCCATGCGCCGCGGTCACGAGGTGAATGAGGGGTTTTTCGTTACGTCGATTTTGTTCACCCTCACATTGCCGCCAGACCTGCCGCTATGGCAGGCAGCCATGGGCATCAGCTTCGGTGTCGTGATTGGTAAGGAAGTTTTCGGTGGTACGGGCAAAAACTTCCTGAATCCAGCGTTAACCGGGCGTGCGTTTCTGTACTTTGCTTATCCGGCCCAGATTTCGGGTGACGCCGTATGGACTGCGGTTGATGGCTACTCTGGTGCGACCCCGCTGGGCGTTGTCGCAGCCGAGGGGATGGCAGGGCTTACTGAGGCCTACACGTGGTGGGATGCATTTGTCGGGACGATTCCCGGCTCGATCGGCGAGACTTCGACGCTGATGATTATGATTGGCGGTCTCATCCTAATTTTACAGGGCATCGCGTCCTGGCGCGTGGTAGCTGGCTGCTTTGTCGGCATGATTGCGTTCTCGCTGCTACTCAATGGCATTGGATCCGATTCCAACCCCGCATTTGCTATGCCGTGGCACTGGCACATGGTGGTCGGCGGCTTTGCATTCGGTGCCTTTTTTATGGCGACAGATCCTGTCTCCTCAGCCATGACTGACCCCGGGCGATGGGCCTACGGCATTTTGATCGGCGTAATGTGCGTCTTGATTCGCGTCGTAAACCCCGCGTTCCCAGAGGGCATGATGCTGGCGATTCTGTTCGCCAATTTGTTTGCGCCGCTGTTCGATAATTTTGCGGTCAGCGCCAACATCAAGAGGAGGGCTGCTCGTGTCAGCTAGTGGGGAGAGTCTTGGGCGCATCCTGACGGTCGCTTTGGGACTGTGTCTGGTGTGTTCGGTGGTGGTATCGACCGCGGCGGTGGTGCTTAAGCCGGCGCAGCAGGCGAATAAGACGCTGGATCTCAAGCGCAACATCTTGATGGCAGCCGGTCTGCTGGATCCGTCGCTGTCTGTGGAAGAGCAGTTTGAGCAGGTGGAATCACGGGTGGTGGATCTGGATCAGGGTCGGTTTGTGGACGATGTAGACGCGTCGACATTTGATCAGCGTGAGGCAGCCAAGGACCCGACGCGCTCACGGGCTATCCCCGGTGATGCAGACCCCGCCAAGCTGGTTCGTCGCGAAGATCAAGCACTGGTGTATTTGGTCCGCGATACCGAGGGCGGGCTCGACAAAATCATCTTACCGATTCGCGGCTACGGCCTGTGGTCAACGCTCTACGGTTTCATGGCGCTGGAATCTGACGGCAACACGGTTGCCGGTTTGGGATTCTACGAACACGCTGAGACGCCGGGATTGGGCGGTGAGGTGGATAACCCGAATTGGAAGCGCATTTGGCCGGGCAAGCAGGTCTTTAAGAATGACCAGGTGGCCATTAAGGTCCTCAAAGGAGCTGTTCCTGCAGGGTCCGATGACAAACAGTGGCAGGTCGATGGATTATCGGGCGCCACGCTGACGACCAAGGGCGTGGACAACTTGGTGCGGTATTGGATGGGCGATCAGGGATTCAAGCCGTTACTTGAAAACCTTCGACGGGGAGAAGCCTGATGAGTATGCGTGACACCCTGACAGATCCGATTTTCAAGAATAATCCGATTGCGCTGCAGATACTGGGTATTTGCTCCGCGTTGGCGGTGACTACCTCGCTGCGCGTGACCGTGGTGATGTGCATTGCGCTCACCCTCGTGACGGCGTTTTCAAGCTTTTTCATTTCCTGTATTCGGCAATACATCCCGTCGAGCATTCGCATCATTGTGCAAATGACGATTATTGCCTCTCTGGTGATTGTGGTGGATCAGGTACTCAAAGCGGTGGCTTACGACATCTCCAAGCAGTTATCGGTATTTGTCGGCTTGATCATCACCAACTGCATCGTGATGGGGCGAGCAGAGGCTTTTGCGATGAAGAATTCGCCGGTGCCCAGTTTTATGGATGGCGTGGGCAATGGCTTGGGCTATTCCTTCGTGCTGCTGGTCGTCGCCACCGTGCGCGAGTTATTCGGTACCGGCAAGCTGTTCGGCATGGAGATACTGCCGTTGGTCACAGAAGGGGGCTGGTATCAGGCCAATGGGCTGTTGCTGTTACCGCCCAGTGCTTTCTTCTTGATCGGCCTCCTGATTTGGGCGATCCGGGCAGTGAATGCAGAGCAGGTTGAGGAGCCGGAGTTCCGCATCGCTCACCATAATCCGGCGGAGGAAAGCGCGTAATGGAACACTACTTAAGCCTCTTCGTTCGGGCGATCTTCATCGAGAACATGGCCTTGGCCTTCTTCCTCGGCATGTGCACCTTCCTTGCGGTATCCAAAAAGATCGCCACTGCAGCCGGTCTGGGCGTTGCGGTGATTGTGGTGCTGTCGATCACTGTGCCCGTGAACAACCTGATTTATCAGAACCTGCTCGCTGACGGCGCATTGGCTTGGGCCGGACTGCCGGACGTGGATCTGAACTTTTTGAGTCTGCTCAGCTACATCGCCGTGATCGCGGCACTGGTGCAGATACTCGAGATGTTTCTCGATAAATACGTGCCGGCGCTCTACGCGACGCTGGGCGTGTTTTTGCCGCTGATTACGGTCAATTGCGCGATTCTGGGCGCCTCTCTGCTCATGCAGGAGAGGAGCTTTAATCTGGCCGAGAGTGCCGTATTTGGCGCCGGTGCCGGGGTCGGTTGGGCTTTAGCTATAGTGGCCTTGGCGGGTATTCGCGAGAAACTGAAGTACAGCGACGTACCCGATGGACTGCAGGGTCTCGGGATTACCTTTATCACGGTTGGGTTGATGTCACTGGGCTTCATGTCCTTTGGCGGCATCGACATCTGACAAGCGAACCAAGGGAGCGCAGCACCAATGGATATGACGATTGTTTTCGGCGCTGGCATGTTCACCGCGATCATTCTTGCGCTGGTGCTGGTCATTATTGCCGCCCGCAGCCGTTTGGTGGCAAGCGGTAATATCAGTATCGAAATCAATGGCGAGCGCACGATTGAAGTGCCTGCCGGTGGCAAACTACTGCAGACCTTGGCGGACGCTGACTTATTTTTAGCCAGTGCCTGTGGTGGCGGCGGTACCTGCGCGCAATGCAAGTGCGTTGTTGAGGAGGGCGGCGGTGCCATGCTGCCCACCGAAGAGTCTCACTTTACTCGTAGGGAAGCGACCGAAGGCTGGCGCTTGTCGTGCCAGACGCCCGTCAAACAAGACCTCAAGATTCAGGTGCCCGAGGAAGTGTTTGGCGTTAAGCAGTGGGAGTGCACCGTTGAGTCCAATGAGAATGTGGCGACGTTTATCAAAGAGTTGGTGCTCAAGCTGCCTGAGGGCGAGAGCGTTGATTTTCGCGCCGGCGGTTACGTGCAGTTGGAGTGTCCTCCGCACGCGGTGAAGTACAGCGACTTCGATGTAGAGGAGGAGTACCGCGGCGACTGGGAGCGCTTTGGCTTTTTCAACTTCGAATCGTCCTGCAAGGACACCACGATTCGAGCCTACTCGATGGCGAATTACCCTGAAGAAAAGGGCATTGTTAAGTTCAACATTCGCGTAGCGACCCCGCCCCCGGGCAGTGAGGGCATTCCGCCCGGCGTGATGTCGAGCTGGGCGTTTAATCTGAAGCCCGGTGACAAGGTCAACGTCTACGGTCCGTTTGGAGAATTCTTTGCCAAGGAGACATCCAATGAGATGGTCTTCATCGGTGGTGGTGCCGGCATGGCGCCCATGCGGTCGCACCTCTTTGACCAACTGAAGCGCATCAAAACGGATCGCAAGATCAGCTTTTGGTATGGGGCACGTTCTCTGAGGGAGATGTTCTATGTCGAAGACTATGACGGTCTTGACGCAGAGAATGACAACTTTGAATGGCATGTCGCACTCTCCGACCCCCAGCCAGAGGATAACTGGGACGGCTTAACCGGCTTTATTCACAACGTGCTGTATGAACAATACCTAAAGGATCATCCGGCGCCTGAGGATTGCGAGTACTACATGTGTGGCCCGCCTATGATGAATAAGGCAGTGATCGACATGCTGTTGGATCTGGGTGTTGAGCGAGAGAATATCTTCCTAGACGACTTTGGCGGATGATAGTGCTTAGCAAGCGACGCCTGAGGCCAGCTCTATTGCTGGCCTTTTGCTGTCTGGCCGCCTGCAGTGGCGAGCGACCCCAGCAACTCGGGGGTAATATCTTTGGAACGACTTGGGCTGCGACCTATCAGCACGCACCGGATGATCTCAGCGCCGAAGCGGTAAAGACCGAGATCGAGAGCGCCTTCGAGCTCGTGAACCTGAGCATGAATCACTACGACCCAGAGAGTGTGATCAGTGACTTTAACCAATTGCCGCCTGGTGAACCTCTCGAGGTCGACTGGGATTTTGCTTACGTGCTGACTGCTGCTCTGGCGCTCGGCGAGGCAACCGGCGGTGCCTATGATGTGAGCGTCAGCGCGCTATCTGACCTATGGGGCTTTGGGCCAGACGGGCCCACTCGATTGCCAACGCAGGGCGACATTGACCTCGCGCTGAGTCAGGTGGGGGTGAGTCATCTTGAATGGCAGCCGGAAACACGCACCTTGGCCAAGCGCGTGCCCAATCTGAAGCTCGACTTTTCGTCGTTGGCCAAGGGATACGCGGTAGATTTGGCTGCAGATGCTTTGGATGAGTTGGGTCTTGAGCATTACATGTTGGAGGTCGGTGGCGAAGTGCGCGTCAGGGGCCAGAGTCCGAGAGGAGGGGATTGGCGCATCGCGGTCGAGCGTCCTGACCCGACCGCGCGAGGTAGCGTACAGACGGCACTCTCGGTGTCGGATACGGGTATTGCTACCTCAGGTGACTATCGGAATTTTTTTGAAAGTGAGGGTCGGCGCTATTCGCATTTGATTGACCCGAAAAGCGGCTACCCCATTCAACACGATGTGGTGTCCGTGACAGTCGTTCATGGCTCTGCGATGATGGCAGACGCTTGGGCCACCGCACTCATCGTGTTGGGCTCAGAGGAAGCGATGGCGCTGGCCGAGGAGCGTCGATTGGCCGTTTATTTATTGAAGCGCTCGGATGATCGTATCGAAGCCCTGTGGAGTGCCAGTATGGCGCAGTGGCTCGACGACGACTTACTGTGACACGCGGGAAACTGGGAAAAAAAAGATGACGTTCGTGCTCGCCTTGTTGGTTTTTCTGCTGATCATGGCCGCTATGGCTGTGGGTGTTATCTTTGGGCGAGCGCCAATCAAAGGCTCCTGTGGCGGCCTGGGTGCTATTGGCATTGATCAGGAATGCGAAATTTGTGGCGGCGACCCTCAGCGATGTGACAGCAACAGCGATGCTGTGCCGGTCAGGCAGTATGACCCCAACAGCGCTGACTCTCCGGAGCGCTGATCATCCGCACCGAAGTGACCGCCTGACGACATAAGGCTATGCTGCTCTTTTGGGAATTAATATTGCGGTTTAGCTTTGGCGGCACACAGCGTCGCTTCACCCGCTTTGTGTCAATTGCCTCTCTGGTTGGCATGACCCTCGGAGTGGCTGCATTGATCACTGTGCTGTCGGTAATGAATGGTTTTGCTGGCGAATTGCACCAGAGACTCTTATCCGTCACGCCGGACGTTACTCTGGAGACCACAGTGGTCTCAGATCAGGCACTTCAGGATCTGGCGGGCCTGTCGCGAACCAACCCGGCAGTGAGAGGTGCCACACCGTTCATCAAAGGCACTGCGCTGTTGCGCAAGGGTCGTCAGAGCCGCGGCGTGGTGGTGACGGGTGCGCCGCTGTCGGGGCTTGAGCAGGTCATCGATCTTTCCGCTCATTTGACTCAGGGGTCGCTAGCAGCAGTGGCGGAGGAGTCGTTTACCGTCATTCTGGGTGCAGACTTGGCGCGCCTGATGGGGGTGCGAGTTGGGGATGTCATCGAGATGGTGTTGCCTCGGTTGACGGTCAGTCCTATGGGCGTTTTTCCAAAGTCGCGATTATTAACCGTGGTGGGAACCTTCGCGGTGGGCGCGCCACCCGACGCACAGCAAGCTTATGTGTCTCTCGAAACCGGACGTCGGTTGTTGGGTCAAGCCTCGCAACAGGGCGTGCAGCTTCGGTTGGCTGACCGCGACCTGGCGTCGCAGGTGAGTGCCTCACTCGCGGCAAGCGTTGACGCCAACGTCACCGTGCGTGACTGGCGAAGTTCGCAGGGCTCTCTTTTCGCCGCGATCAAAATGGAAAAGATTACGGTCGGCGCATTATTGACCTCGGTCATACTGGTGGCGGCCTTTAACTTGATTTCGACGCTGACGATGTCTGTAACGGAAAAGCGCGGCGACATTGCGATACTGCAGGTGCTGGGTTTGCCCGCCAATCGGCTTTTGATGCTGTTTTTGGGGCATGGCTTGTTGCTAGCCATCATTGGCATTTCTGCGGGGGCGCTACTCGGTGTGACCTTGGCATCCTCGGTAAGTGACTTGTCACTCTGGGTAGAGCAAGCCTTTGGGTTGACGCTCTTTGACCCCGCCGTTTATTACATAGGCGGGCTGCCTTCAGTGCTTCAGTGGGGTGATGTCACGGCAGTGGTGGCCATCTCGCTAATGCTGAGCCTCTTGGCGAGCGTGTATCCCGCCTGGCGAGCATCGCAAATTCCCCCGGCCGAAGCGCTGAACTATGTCTGAACTGCCAGTCATAAGTGCGAGCCAACTTGGCAAAATTTATTCGGATGGGCGCAGGGAGGTCACTGTACTCAATCAGCTTGATCTGACGGTCAGCGCCGGCGAGTGGTTGGCGATTGTCGGCGTGTCGGGTGCCGGCAAGTCGACACTGCTCAATCTGCTGGGAGGCCTCGATGTGCCCAGTGCAGGGGAGGTATTGGTGGCGGGCCGATCATTATCGGCGCTATCCGAGGACGAGCGCAGTCGCTGGCGAAATCGACAGCTGGGATTTGTTTTTCAAATGCACCACCTCTTGCCTGAGTTCTCTGCGCTTGAGAGCGTGGCGATGCCGGCGCGGATTGGTGGCGCCAATAAGCGTGATGCCGAGGAAAAAGCGCAGCGACTGCTCGCCATCCTCGGTATGGGAGAGCGGCTTGGCCACAGGCCGGCTGAATTATCGGGCGGTGAGCGGCAGCGTGTCGCTATTGCTCGCGCCTTGGTGAATGAGCCGGCCTGCGTGTTGATGGATGAGCCCACTGGCAATTTGGACCCGCAGACTGCGGAGCAGGTGCTGGTGGCCATGGATGCCCTGAGGGAGCGCCAGACCGCTTTCGTGGTGGTCACGCATGATCCCGGTATCGCGACCAGAATGGACCGGCAGTTGAGTCTGACTGACGGTCGTCTGGAGGTACTCTGATGCCCTGGGCGCTGCGTTGGCGTATCGCCGTCAAGCAGACACTCGACCCGGGCAAGGGGCTGTCTGCTTTTTTATCAAGAATCTCGATTGCAGGTATGGCACTCGCTATTGCGTTGCTGTTGGCGGTTCAGTCCGTGATGAATGGGTTCGACCGAGAGATGCGCGATCGTATTCTCTCGCTGGTGCCGCACGTTCAGATCACGGGTAATGCCGACACTCAACAATGGCATGATCTACGCGATCGAGTTGAGGCCGATTCGTCCGTTGCGAGAGTGCGAAGGTTTACCCAGGTAGACGCATTGCTGATGCGGGGGCAATCGGTGTCCGCCGTAAGGCTGACGGGCGTCGACGCGGAATCGCTCGCCGATTTTCGGCACCTTGTATCGCCGGCGTCGGACAGCTGGCGACCCAATTCACTGGTGCTGGGTGCCTCCATGGCTGCGCGACTCGGTCTTGAGTTAGGGGACC
>Ga0181593_10002262_pt1 | contig 17719 bp, 17 predicted proteins | sample 071ome_19_FD_133756 | JGI IMG/M metagenome (GOLD analysis project Ga0181593, IMG submission 133756) | Coastal salt marsh microbial communities from the Groves Creek Marsh, Skidaway Island, Georgia - 071413AT metaG (megahit assembly) | ecosystem: Environmental > Aquatic > Marine > Intertidal...
CATATAGTGCAACTGAGTACCCTACACGAGCCAGCGCCTCAGCAGCTGCAGTGCCGAAGATTCCTCCTCCTACGATAGCATTCTGACTCTCACTCATTCAGCTCTTCTACCTACAATGCTCTTAGAATTTCACTCGTCGTTTTGCTTTTACAATTAACATCCCACCATGAGTAAATGGAAAGAGTGTATCGAGTACAATAGCCATGGAAAGGAGCGGGCCTACCAAACCGAGAATCAGGGAGTTCTTCTTGGCTCTTTGCAGGGTGCTTGGGGTCACGAGGTTTCCTTTCTTTCCGCCCTTGGCTGCCTTTAGTAACGTCAACCCCCCATTGATTACGGTATCAACCAACTGGGCAAAAAGGCGCGAGTAGCTGTATGATCGAGTAATATCAAAGTGAGGTGCTAAGAGCTCTGTTAGCTGTTCACCAGTATAACCTGGGCGAAGATGCCCATGAGCCTCGTCCGTTTGCCCAATCTGATGACGGAACCAACGGAGAATACCATTTTTGGGGTTCGGAACGTTAACGATTAACTCTCCGCTATCTTTCAGAACACGGTCTATCTCAGAGACAAAGGCCTTATCATCTTTTACATGCTCCAACATATCTACAACGAGAATATAATCCATGCTTTTATCAGCGAGGGGAAGCCGCTCAGCCTCTAATTTAAAAACTCGCTCTCCAACCATCATGCGAATTGATTCTACGGCTTCGTCAATGAGATCTAGACTGGACCATTTTCCGCCCAGCTGCCTTAATTTAAAACTTACTACTCCGCTATCTCCGCCAATATCACATAGGTTCTTCCCTGAGAGCTCTGATGGCAGGCATTTTTGTAGCATTCGAAACTTCTCGCGTTTCAAGGGCGAGTGCTTAAATATCTGCTGCACGAAGCGATATGCCTCGCTTTGAGTGTCACTGACCGCTGGCGCACTATGGTGATACAACACTATCCTCCGAGACGTTTCTTCCGAAAATTCTTCTTCTCAAACGAGCTACAAAATCTCTTATGAAGAACTTCAAACCACGACGCTTATTGTTCAGCCATAAAAGCGTATAACCGCCATTTCCAAGGAAAAATCGAAGCATCTTGCCTCTGATGGAGGGAAGAAAACAGGCAATATGAGTGAGCATATGAAGCTCGGTCTCTATAAACTGAAGTCCAGAGTGTCGGGGAAAATGCTTAGTCGTTCTCCCATAATTTGGAATACTCTTCCCCTGACGTCGATGAGTTTCGATCACTCTAAAAGCTCGCCAGCGTTTTTCAGTCACCATTTGCTTGTTACAACTCATGGCTTCAGCGTGCGTTAACGTTCGACATGAGATGTCCTGTGTTCTTTCTGCTGACTGAACAGCCTCCCTACCTCGATCGGTTCTGATCAAAGCAAAGCTCCATCCATCCGAAAATTGAATGTCATCCTCAGGAGGCGCCATCCATGGATCACCAACGGCAATATCAGCAAACTCTGAAAGACCATCAAAACAGGTTAGGCATCGAGAGGGCGTATAGAGTCGATACAAGATGTTAATCATTTCCATCGAAGAGGGGCGAAACCCCTTCTTCGAACCAAAATAGACGGGATAAGTGCTTCCATCTTCGTATTCAAGGTGTGGAGCTCCTGGATGCTTCCCTATACGGGAGATAAATCTCCTCGCCCCAGAGGTCTTTTCTCCAAGGGACTCCCAAATGATGCGAAAAGCTTCGTGTTCGATCGCGGCGTGACAGAACAATCCAATAGTGAGCACTATTCGCTCACGGAGTGCTTCTTGAAGCTTTGCTGCTTTCTCAAACCCATGAATCTGACACGGCAAACCAACAAGTGCATAGCGACCTGGGATACGAAGTATTTCTTCGAAGACTTGATTGGTCGGACTGATTGCATATTTCGATTTTGTAGCTCGCAGTAACTCGTCCTCTGTCCGAGCAATTACGGGCTTCCCTTTCCAAAGATGCCCTTCATCAGATTCAATAACCACAGCTCCATCAATCTTCCCTGTCTTCAGCAGGTGAATCAAAAGCGCCGTAACGAGCCCTCCGCTCGTTGAAGACTCACGAAGCGATTGCTCACTGGCATGAGCAAGCATGGCCGCCTGAAATTCACCGTGAGTTTCGTCCAAACTCGGAGTCCGACCAAATTTTTCGCGAAATTCATTCTCATAGCTAAACTCATCGCCGGGACACACCTTTACGCAAAGGTCACAATCGGTACAGGCAGAGAGATTTTGAACGGTCGGATATTCCTCTTCATCTAATCCCAGCACTTTGGTGGGGCAAATTCCAATACACGATCCACATCGATGACAAAGTCCACCGTCGATGATTCTTGAAAGCGCTCTCAGAGCCCTAGGCTGCTCTTCTTCAACAGATGGAGGCCACTCCATACTCTCAAGGAAGGGCGAGCTCTCCATTCGCAGAGGGCTCTCATTCGGTAGAATTCTCAGTCTTGTTTGCATGCGACAAAAAGTTGATGAGGGTGAAGCGCATTACCCAACTCATACCTTCCCCTGTGATGTACTCTTGAACGACACTCACCGTCCTAAAACGGTACAGCTTCAGGCGATGAATGTCCACTTAACCTATTGAAATATTTGAAAGCTACGAAATAGCTGCAAAGAAAATTTTGTGCTTCCGAGAAAGAGAATTTATACTCTCTAAAGAAGTTTAGGGGGTTATGCCACTTGGCAGGGTTGTTGAATTACCCCCATGAAGACATCAACTCTGTGAGCCCTAAAAATACTGGTGAACGATACCTTCTCTCTCTTTTGAGAGAGCAACTCTTCACGATACCCCCAAAAGGCCACAGCTCGTTTGCGGAAGGTACCAAGGATGGTCATATTGCTGATAATGCTGGATACGCAAGAAGTTTTCTTAGAATCTTCAAAAATCTAAGTCACGTACTGGCAAGATGGGCAATAACTTACGTAAGGATTTCAGATGGTGGGCAGTCTCTCATCATACGAAATATTTGCAGAAGAAAATCATGGACGAAGTGCAGAAAAAACCTACAGCAGAAAAGGATGAGGAAAATATGCAAGACCAAGAAGAAAATGCAATTGTAGATCGCCTTTTTCGTTCGTTCGAAGACCTTGAAAAGGCTATTGGCAGCGCTCGGAAAACACTCGAAGAGCGAGGAGAAGTACCAGAGGAAGTTGTTGCACGATTGAATTCGTACGACACCATCCTGGACAAACAACGGAAACTCGCCCATCGACTCTGCGAGAATATCAAAAAGGGAGATTGGGACGAGGTGACTCGTCAAGTCGGACTGATCAATGGTCTCTCTGGAATGATACGAGATGACGCTCGAGCCATCCTATCGTCACTCTCTTTAAATAGTGATGATGAGGTCTCAACAGATAAAATGCATTTCTGTTAAGATCATATCATCTTCTTGAATGCCGTCTGTAACCACATGGGTTACGGACGGCTAGAAACCCTCCACTGTTCGACGTTCCGCAATCCACTCCCAAAACCGTTCACTTTCAGTTCATGTCAGCCCCATGAAAAGTTTTTTGGGCAGACATATCCTCATTCCCGCTAACGGTAAAATACGCTAAACTGACCATCTCATGAAAAAAGAGCAGCCCCCAAAGATATGTCATTCTCAGGAAACAGGCGTAGCGCTGGTTATGGTGCTCTTTGTAGTCGCTCTTTCATCAATTATCATTACTCAACTCACATACACCGGCAGCCTTGATACAAGCCTACACTTGTATTCGAAACGCTCGCTTGAAGCTGAGTACCTTCTCAAGTCAACTATAAACTTTGGCAGAGCGATTCTTAAAACAGACATATCGCCAGAAGATACAGAGCGTGATTTTTGGGCACCCTTCCTGACTGGATTAGAACTTCCGCGAGAGGTACTAAATATCGAAGACCCAGCGGTGCGGATTGAATTAGAGATTCGACCAGAAGAGGGGAAGCTCCCCCTCCGCTCCTTAGTAAGTGGAAGACGCGGCAATGAAAAATGGCGGGATGTTTTTGTCCGATTTTTTCGAAAAATGGGCTTCGATGATGACAATCTTCCTGATGAAAGTGGTCTATTCCCCGGGCGGGTCTTTAACGCGAGTGAGGTTGTTGCAAACCTGATTGACTACATGGACCCTGACAACGAGAACTATCAGGCGAACGAATTTCCTCTTGGCCTAGAGTCAACGTTAGAAAAAGACGTCTTTGCCAATCAGCATATTCGGTGGCTTGGAGAGCTTCATAACGTTCCTGGAATGAACCAGAGCAGAATCAGGCGGATCTCACCATTTTTGACGAGCTTTGGCTCTGGACGAAGGATTAACATTAACCTTGCCCCTCAAGTAGTGCTTGAGTCTCTGAGCCCTGAAATTGGCCCAGCCGAAGTTGAGGCTATATTGGAGATTCGACGGTCAGAAACCCCCTTCGATAACAAAAATCGAAAAGTCTTGTTATCTCAGATAATTGGTGCGGATATCTATGATGAAATTGCCTCGATGATCGATGTCCAGAGCCGTTGGTTTCAGATTATTGCAAAGGTTGATTACGGAGCCTCAACCTCTTTTATGAGAGCATACGTCTCTCAGACCCAAACGGGAGAACTCCCAATCGTTAGAATTTCAGAGATTTTTTCGTGAGCTATTGGATTTTTCACGCTCTTTCTGGCATCTTACAGCAGAATAGAGGGTAAGGCGGATACTTAGCCGGTGACGCAAAGCGTCAGAATCATGCCCGAGAAAAAGTGCACTCTGGCAAATAACAGCTCTCTCGCTGAAAGAGAGTGAAAGCTTGAGAGTACGCGAGAGAGTGGAGAGGTCGAAAGCTTGCGTCTCGCATGCTCCTTCGCAAAACGAGATTTAGAGAATTAGAAACAAAGAGGTCAAAAAAGATGGCACGTCGATGTGATATTTCAGGAAAACAGGGACAGTTTGGACACCGAGTGAGTCACGCAAAAAACCGTACCAAGCATCTTTTCAAGCCGAATTTACAGAGCCGCAAACTGTTTATTCCAGATGCGAGTGCTCCCGAAGGTGGAAAGTACGTTAAAGTGAAAGTTTCTACTCGCGTTATGAGAACCATCGACAAGCTTGGTGTTCGTGGTGCTCTTAAGAAGTACGGCATTAACGTGCAAGACATTCTCGCTTAGCACGACGAAAAATCCACTTCACCGAAAAATTACTGACATAAAGGCTCATCGCTATGAACGTTGAGTAAGGGCACGTGAGGGCTTCGTCCGAGACAGACCCCCGTATGACACCCCTTGTCACTTGATATTGCTGGGTTACATGACATCACTGGCGCTGCAAGCTCGGTAACCACCTAGCACTCCCATACCCGTTGAACACCGCCACAGAATCTCCCGCCGGTTTTACAGCTCGCCAACCAGCGTAGTAGAATCAAAAGTTATAGCTGGATCTTATGCAAATTACAGAAAGTATCTTTATTGGTATAACTGGCAGAGAGCCGCTCTGGTCTTTTGCCGCTGTCCTGTGACGCTCTTGTTACTACTCTATCGGCAGCTGAAGCTCCTGACTGTCTTCTGGTCCCTGAGTGTTCGTTGAGGGAAGATTGTCTACCAGCCCTGAACCTCTCCCAAGCGATGGTGTAGTCTCTCTCACCACATCCACGCTACCTGAGAGTTTATCGGCTGATGACATCCTCACTGCATCTTTCATTTGACGAGCGAGTAACTTTTCTGTGAAGCCAAAAAGAGAGTTGACCCCTATAAGAATCAGAGCCACACCAAATATCTTTTTCAAAAGAGGCGCAGAAAGATAGCTACTCGCGTAAGCCCCTAAATATGCTCCTATCAAGGCCGTTGGAAGAACTATAGCCACCAAACTCAGATCAACGCTCCCGCCCATATAGTGCCTCAAAGCTGCCACCGCAGAGCTTGGAACAATCAGAAAAAGGGAAATCCCAATGGCGGTATGTACGGGAACGGCCGCAAAGTACATGAGAGCTGGTACGTAGATAACTCCACCACCAATACCAAGCAGGCCACTTAAAAAGCCGGCCGCCGCCCCCAAAATTATGAGCACCGCACTTGATGCAAACATTGCATATCCCTTTTTATTGTATACGTCCGAATCCCCGAGAGCCCCTGTTGTAGGATACATTCGTGCGCTAAGCAAATAAACGCCAATATTTATTGGGAAATAGACTGATACCGCCCGTTTCCAGCACTCCGAGACAGGCAAGCCTCGCTTTTTCGCTCACCCACTTACGCGTATAACCTGTGAAAAATCTACTATCGGAGGCAACCCCAGATGCGAAGTGCCTAAACACCAGAACCAGCTTTTCTCGCTGATTAACTCCGTAGGAGCATAACGCACCTTCAGCACACCCCCAGACGGCTTCTATCCTAACTTTATGGATTTTGAGGAAAAACCTCCTCATCCGTATCGAATAGAAGACCTGGATTTCGAAGCTGAACACCTGCTTGCTTTACCCGTAACCAGATATCGCGAGCAATCTCTTTCGAATCCTTATCAAGAAGCTCTTCAATATTAGAGATATTGAAGATGTAGTTCATGACGCTGATAACATTCACTGGAGATGCTTGGTCATCTTCCATACGGTCGCGGATTGAAAGAAGGAACTCCTTCAAATCCTTACTGTTTGTAATTTCACCTTGATACGAGCTACGGGAGCCACCAGTAGAAGTGCCAGTTTGAGCCTTCGAATTTTTCTTTTTTGAACCAGAAGCCGCCATCGTATTTTTCTCCAATTCTATTCGTTACTGAGATACTTCCCCATGCTACCAATGAAAGGCAAGTCTAAAAAGTCCCAAGACGGCATTTCTAGAGGCCACCTGAGCAAGGACATACTAAAAAACGCCCCTCGTATTCCTAAGATGGGGAATTACCCTCATTCGGCTCAATCTTTTATCAATATTCGCTCTTTCGATAACTCTCTACTTTAAAACGCATCTACAGGAGCAAATTCAATCGCTGCTCCATAGCGCAAAGGGTCCGGATCAAGGGGATCTACAAGGATCGGCTCACTGACGAGGACCCCCTGCACTCTGATACGCCGCGGCTCTATCCCAAATCTGGCCAGCTGATTTCCTAACTCCTCTGCTCGGCGCTCTGCAAGATAACGACCATACTCGTTATTCACATCTTTCGACTTCACGTAGGAATAGACTCGAAATCTTGACCAACCAAATCTATCTCGGTGAATTGCTACGAGCTCCTCAAGAATAGGAAGGGCAGATGGTCGAAGAACAATCTCATCGGGCTGAAAAAACATATCGGCTGGGAATATATCGCGTGATGGATGAATCTCTTTCTTCCGTTCATAGTGATGCGCAAGCACCTCATGCGCGAATGCCCTTGCACGCTCACGACGGATATCGCGAGCCACCTGCATCAGGTCCTCCTCAAAGCTATCCTGGACAGCCCCCTGAATTCCTCCGAAGACAATACCGAAGCCCGCACCAATCAGTGCTCCCGGACCAGTAGCTGAGGCCACCTGAGCACCAGTAATCGCTCCCGTTCCTGCACCAGAAAGAGCGCCAAGTAGCGCCCCCTGCGACTGCTTATCAGGTCCTGGACGAGGTGTCGTGCAAGCAACCAAAGTTACGCACACTCCACATAAAAGAAAAAACAAAACAACACAGCGTGCCCTGAGGCTCAGTTTTGATACTGAAAGATTCATAACTCCTTCTCCTTCGGAATCTCATCAAATGCCAGGTCTCTCATCGTATATTGAGATAAGTACGGACTAGACCCAGCGTTTCTTTTTATCTCGGCAATTGCCTCGCTATTCCCTACCACAACAATTCTAAGCTCGCTTAAGTTCCACCATCGATTTGCCGCACTACTCACTGCATCACGAGAAACGGCAAAAATATTATCAACATATGCCTCATCATAGTCGGCAGGATAGTTGAAGTAATCGAGCAGAACCATGCGTTCCAAAACCTGCCCTGGAGAAGTAAAGCGAAAGACAAAACCGCTTTGTGCTGCATGCTGCACCACAGCTAATTCCTCGGCCGAAGGTGCAGCATTCCGTATCAAATCTAATTCATCAAACGCTCGCTCCAAGGCATCATAGGCTGATTCTGATTTTGTCTGGATGAAAAGCGTGTTCTTTCCCTCTTGATAGCCAGGAGATACGAATCCATAAACAACGTAGGCCAATCCGAGATCCGCTCTGATTTTTTTTGCAAGACGAGAATCCAATCCATCTCCAAGAATACTATTCAAAAGACTAATTGCGTACTTATCCTCGGTATGACGCTCAGGACCAGCTTGCACCATCTGGATGACGGCCTGAGTATGATTTCCTTCAACAAAATATATTCCGGGGGGTGCGACTTCAATATTCCGTTTCGGCTCGGGAAGTAGAGACCCACGAGGAGTCCACTTTGAAAGATATTTGGTAACGAGCTTATCTACCTCATCCCGCGAAACATCTCCTGTTATGACGAGAACAGCACCATCTGGCCTTACATAACGACGATGTGCCCTCAACAGTGCAAGCCGATTCAACTGCTCAACATCGCTCGACTCACTAACCGAGCCGAATGGCGACTTACGATACAGAAGGTAATTTGAGGTAATGCTCGCAATAGAGTTCGGATCATCATCACTACGCCGAATAGACTCTAGAAACTGTGTTTTTAAGACCTCCAGTCGCTTTTCATCAAATCGAGGATGGAGCAAGACATCCGTAAACAAAGCGAATACCTGGTCAAGATCGACAGAGAGCGAGTTAAATGAAACTTTGCCAAACTCAGCTGAGTATCCAGAGCTAATGGACGCCGCCAATTCACGTAAACGCACATCAAGTTGTTCAGCTGAAAGCTTCTTTGTTCCGCCGAATCGAAGCATTTCTCCCATGGCATCAAGAGAGCGGTACTCAGATTCTTCGGCATGGAAGATTCCACCTTTCAGAAAGAGTGCTCCAGAGACCATCGGCAACTCATCGTCTCGAATAAACATAACCTTCAAACCATTATCAATCTGCCACATCTCTGGCTGTGGGTACTGAATAGCTACTGGCTCTGGAAGTTTCCCGCTAAACTCTTGAAAGGCTCTTTGATGCGAACTCTGAAAAATACATCCCGAAAGACACACTGGAAGTGCAGCAAGGGCTACTCCCAGGAGCATTTTCAATTTCACCCAACGTCTTGGCCTTAAAAGAGAACGACACTGCAAAAGAGAACGACACTGCAAAAGAGGGGCACGCTGTAACATCCACGTTTTCATAGATTGCCATCCTTTCGTGAAAGAAAGCCGACGGTACGAGTTTTTTTCGTTAACAGCTCTTGCGCCACACTCCTTACTTCTTCTGGGGTGGCTGCTAACATTTGTGAATACCAGTCAAACATGACACGCCAACTACCAAACTGCTGCTCCAACTCAGCGAGCTGTTTTGCAAGGCCCATATTACTCACCAGACCCAGCATCGCATTTTTCATCAACGTCCTCTTGATAATCGTCAGCTCTTCAGCAGGAACTTCCTGCTGAAGAAGTTCTCGAAGGCTCTTGTCGAATGCCCGCAGTAGAGTTTGATTAGAATGCGATGCCGTGGGCTCACCATAGATCACGGCCAAATTGGGATATGCAACGCTAGGAGCTTCAAAAAACCCAAGGCTTGAAGCAATCTTTTTCTCAAGAACCAGCTCGCGAAAAATTGGAGACACTCGGCTGCCCATTGCATACTCGAGAAAAAGAGAAATTGCTACGTCCTGTGGATCGGGATACACGGGTTTTTTGTAACCGATAAACAGAGACGGCTCTGCATCATGAATGACTGTAAATCGCTTCTCACCATTTTGTTTCGGCTCAATTTCCGTCGGGCCCTCTGGACGCGGTCCGCGCAAGACCCGGCCAAAGTACTTTTCGATAATGGGCAAAGCCTGATCACTTGATAGTGCACCAACGATACTCACTACAATGTTAGAAGCAACGTAGTACTTTTTATGGAGATCCAAAACGTCTTGCGGCTGAATACGACGAATATCCCCTTCATACCCAATTACTGGATTGCGGTAAGGGTGCCGTTGAAACGCCTGGCTTAATAAGTGCTCATACAACTTTCCAGACGGGCTATTCTCATATCTCCCCCGACGCTCCTCTATGACAACATCGCGCTCTTTAAAAAACTGGCGGGCGACCGGACGCATTAGCCTCTCTGACTCCATCCAGCACCAAAATTCAAAAGAAGTAACCGGAAAGCTCGTGAAGTAATTTGTTAACTCCTTCCCCGTGGTCGCGTTCATCCCATGAGCACCCCACTTCCGGTAGAGATTCGTGAATTCTTCTACCCTCCATAGACGGTTTAACTCATCCAAGAGACTTGTCTTCATCGCAAGTTCTTCACTTGAGAGCGCTTCCCCGAAGTCACTTTTCCCGTAGAGCTTCTCAAGCTCTTTTAACAGCTCTCTTTCCCGCTCATAGTTAGAGGTTCCGATTTCTGGAGTTCCCTTAAACGCAAGGTGTTCAAACAAGTGTGAGGCTCCCGTCTTACCGAGCACTTCATTCACTCCCCCTACCCGTACCGAGACGACTCCCGAGAACACAGGAGCAACATCTCGCGTATAAAACAATACCCGCAAACCATTGTCTAAAACGAACTCCTCTACGCCCTCTTCAAGTCGTTCGAAAGACTGCACACTGAGAAGCTTATCGCCCGCTTGCTCGTTGGAATCAGCGTGAGAAACAGGAATACAAGTTATCAGAGGGAAAAGAATGAAAAATAAAAAACTTTTATAAAGAGTCAGCATAACACCAATGAAGAGATTTTTTCTGCAGTATGAGCTGCCAAATCAATAGTCTCACTCCTCTCACAATCGGACAAGCATGCATCTTCAGAAGTCACCAAAAAGAGTTCTGAACAGGTGGGTAAGTGCGCACTAAAAATTTCGAGCTCGCTATCCTCCCTCTTCTGAACAATGCCTTAAGCGCTCTGAGAAATAGGTATTCGAATCTGCGCGGTCGTTCCACCCCCTTCCCGCTCATGAAGAGCGAAACTTCCGCTAAACAGCTCAATGTAACGGCTCACGAGAGCGAGACCTAGACCCCCGCCCTGTTGCTCCAACGTCTCTCTTCCTACCTGACCAAACATCTCCATCGCCTGCTCTACCTGCGAAGACGAGACACCAATTCCCCTATCATGGACCTCCAGCACTAAAAATCCATCTTCACGCCTTAACTGTACTTCGATAGCACCTCCCTTACTCGAAAATTTCGCAGCATTCTCGAAGATTCGCACCAGGACGTCCTGAAATTGCGGTCGATAAAGATAGGCTTTCTGATGAGGAGCCTGATTCTTGAAAGAAAATGAGCATTCATTACAGAGCTCAGCGTCATACTGTGACTCCATAGTCTCCTGAACAAGATCCGCCACCACCATATGCTCAGCTCGTTCCTGAAATAATCGACCTGCTATGCCAGCTTCTACTTGTTGGATGAGCATAAAATCATTCACGAGACGCTCGAGACGCTGCCCTCCTCGATAGATAGCCTCAAGCAATGTTCGCGTTCGGTCTTCCGAGAGCGATTCAGCATGTTCCAGCAAGAGCTCTGCCCCTGTATTAATCGCTACTAAAGGTGTACGAAACTCATGTGAGAGAGTATGAATAACCCGTTTTTGAAATTTCTCTTGGAGTTGCACTCCTCGCGCATGTAATTCACTTGAACGCGTTAGTTTTCCACGAACAACCGCAAGGAGGTGCTCTGGATCAAATGGCTTGGTCACGTAGTCATCCACTCCACTCTTCAAGCCAGCATGAACCTCTTCCTTTTCTGCTAACGCTGACAAGAAAACAAATGGGATATGAGAGGCCTCGGGAATTGCGCGAACTTCTTTCAGAAAATCAAATCCTCCCAGCTGAGGCATCATGACATCACAAATAACGATATCGCATCTTCCTTTTTGAACGAGGTCTAGAGCTGCCACTCCGTTCATCGCAGATTGCACTTGAAACCCGTTCGCACGAAAAAGCGTTCTGAGCATTTGAAGAATAGTCTCGTTATCATCAACGAGCAGGATTGATGGAAGATTTGATTCTTCGTCTGACAACATCATGAAAACCACACTAAGAACACACACTTTCTCGGCTGATACATGGAAAGGTCGGCATATTTTTCAGATATCTTGAAGGAAATCTTCTATAACCCATTAAGATTACATATAGTGATTTCCTCTGGAAGGTCTTGGTATCCACCTGAAAAAATGGACAAAATCTGGTCAACTCGATAAGCTTTCCACCTTAATTTTACGGAGAAATGAATACATGGAAAATGCATCAATTTTTGCCCTTTTCCCCGGACAAGGCGCTCAAACGGTCGGTATGGGCAAGAGCTTCTTTGAGAATTCTCCACATGCAAAAGAACGGTTCCAAGAAGCAGATGACGCGCTCTCCATGAAGCTATCAACGGTTTGTTTTGAGGGACCGATAGAACAACTTACGAAAACCGAGATTACTCAGCCCGCCCTACTCACCGTCAGTGTAATCGCTTATGAAGCCTGGAGACAGAAAAATCCTGATATCCAGATTAAAGTAGCTGCAGGACATAGCCTTGGCGAATACTCTGCGCTCGTGGCAAGCGGAGCAATTTCATTCCGAGATGCACTCCTCCTCGTCCATAATAGGGGGAAATTCATGCAAGGAGCAGTGAAAGAAGGCGAAGGCAGTATGATTGCTGTACTCGGCAAAGAGCTGAGCGAAATTAAGGCTGCTATTACCGACTGCGCAGGGACGACAGTACAAATGGCTAATATCAATGCTCCTGGACAAGTGGTACTTGCTGGTACGGCGGGTGATATTGAAATTTTTTGTGAAAAAAATCCTGCGTGGAAGATAAAGAAACTTCAGGTGAGCGCTCCGTTCCACTGTAGCCTTATGAAGCCAGCTGAAGAACAACTGGCCCCGTTACTTGCTGAGGTAGAGCTTCATACCCCTCAGTTTCCAATCGTTCAAAATGTCTCTGCTGCACTCACGGAAGATCCGAAGATAATTCGAGAAAACCTTGTAAAACAGGTATGTGGTTCGGTACGGTGGGTTGAATGTGTAGAAAGTGCGATTCAATTATGCGGAGTAACGAATAGTGTTGAGTTTGGCAGCGGTAAAGTTCTCACTGGTCTCATGCGTCGCATCAACAAAACCGTTCAGACGATGAACATATGTGAGTATGAGGATATTGTCTGAAATATCGCAACGAGCAGAGCACATGAGTAGCATTGCTCCGATGAAGATGTCTAACAGGAAAATAATCGATATCATTCAAAAAGTGGCATAACAAACGAAAAAGAAATGACGACAAAAACTCTACAAAATCTCCAGAATCCACTGCTTTCTCTGATCGGTAACACACCACTCGTCCGTTTAGATCTCCCGACCGAGGCCACCGTATACGCAAAATTAGAGTTTCTTAACCCTGGGGGAAGTATCAAGGACCGAGCTGCCCTGTACATGGTAGAAGATGCCGAAGAACGTGGGCTCTTAAAGCCAGGAGGAACTATCGTTGAGGGCTCGTCGGGCAATCAGGGAATTGCTCTTGCAATGATAGGAGCCGTCAAGGGATATCGTGTCATCATCGTTGTTCCAAAACACACCAGCTCTGAAAAGAAAGCTGCTCTCCGAGCCTATGGCGCAGAGCTCCACATCGCTCCTGATGCTTCTAGTCACGATGATCCTGACTCGTACAGCAAGAGAGCGCAGAAGCTGGCTCAAGAGATCCCTGGGGCGTTCATGCCAAATCAATATTACAACGTAAAAAACGCAGAAGCACACTACGCGTCCACTGGCCCCGAGATATGGGAACAGACAAATGGAGAGATAACTCATTTCTTTTGTGGGATGGGGAGTTGCGGAACAATCTCTGGCACTTCAAAGTTTCTGAAAGAGAAAAACTCCCAAATAGTAGTAACAGGTGCGGACTCTGCCCATTCGCTTCTCTCTGCAAAAACTCCTCGAGCTTATGCAGTTGAGGGTATCGGAGTAGATGTCTTCTCAGAGGTTCTACAGCGCCAACTTGTTGATACCGTGGTACCCATTTATGATGAGCATGCCTTTCAAACGGCTCGAGAGTATGCTCGGAAGGGATATCTGGTCGGACCAAGTAGTGGCGCAGTGCTCTATGCGCTGTCGACACAACTTCAACACCTAAAACGAGACGATGTGGCTGTTTGTATCCTGGCAGACTCAGGCAGAGCCTACTTAAGTAAACTCTTCTCTATACAGATGAGTGCTGCGGACCTCGAGGCCTATCACGAGGAACGAGAAGCAGAGCGTTCTGTTGCTCTCTAAGGCGAGACCAGCTCCAACACTCGAAAACATGAACGTTGATTCAAATCGAAATTGACAAGGTCAGTGCGGAACCCACTGTGTAATCAGCACATAAGACGGGACACTTCGATATAAACCGCACTCATTCACGAAACAAATCATTCGACTCTCACGAATAACAATGAGAACGAGACATCCTTTCACTTAACGCTGGAGTTGAATATGAATATTAATCCGTCGCTGCAATCACTCTCAAGAATCGATTTTGCTTTAACACCTCAACGAATCAATACGTTAAATGGTGAGATGGGACTCGATAACTCTGCTCCACCCCCGCTTGATAGCGATCCTTTCAAGATTGGAAATACCGGGGAAATTGATGAGGAAGCCTTTCAGCATGCGCTTGTTCGTTACCTACTTGAAGAGCAAGATCAATCTCTGGCAAGTGCTTATGAGAAGCAATTTAAGAAAGCACAAAAACAAGGACTCTCAGCTGAAGATGCGGTTAAATCTGCCCTCTCATCGCTTGTAGAGAACGGTCTGGTTACGAAAGATGTAGCAGAACGTGTTAACGGAATTTCATTTCGCGCTGCACAACTCGATGAACGGCTTGATGCGTTGTATGACGGCCGCGGTGGACCAGGCGATGATACAATTGCAACGGCGTCTGTGTCCCAGGCTACGCGTAAAGCAATCGATATCCTAAGTCGCGAAAAATCGGGAGAACTCAACATCGGGAGCCGCGCTTTAAATGCGCCATCAAACACCCTGCCTTCAACTCACAACATTGGAACGCATGCCTCTGGCGGGTCTGGCGAATTCCTTTGGAAACCAAGCTCAGAGAGCGATGGAAAGCTCGTGGTACTCTTTCCATCTCAATATACAGGGAATATTCTCTCGGCCGGCATCTATGAAGCAATGCCTCCCTCAAAAGAAAATCTTGTTGAGGAAGGGCGATTTAGTGGGGATTCTCATAATGGAGGTCGAGCGCATTTTCGATTTTCACGCTCCGGAAAGAGCTACCCTGATAATGTTTATGTCGTTGCACAGCTTACGGACGGAAGAACGATTTCTTTTCCGATCGCTGATGGCGCAGCAAGAGTCAGTCGTTAAAGCAAACAACTGTGCTTCAACAACACAACGCTGGCATCCTGCATATTGATCATTGTCGAGGATCTCGCAAACTAACCTATCGACTGAGTTCGCAGATGATACGCACAGTTCTTTGAGCAGGTCTCTCCATAACTGAGAGACCTGCACTCCGCACACACAATGGCTTCTGATTCACAAAGAGCACAGCTCACACGTACATTGCCCGGATCTCCACAGTGCGGACATAATTTGAAGGTAGTCGATGGAAGCAGCTCCTGATTCACTGCAACGCGGTGATCAAATACGAAGCACTCCCCTTCATACTTTGAATTGGGATATTTTTGGAGGTAGTTAAGGATACCTCCCTCTAGCTGATAGACATCTTCATAGCCTCTTGACTGCATTTCGAGAATTGCTTTTTCACACCGAATACCTCCGGTACAATACATCAAAACTTTCTTTTCTTTCGGAATCTCAGCTCGATCGATAAAGTTGCCAAACTCACTGAACATGTGCATTTCCGGATCAATGGCACCTTCAAACTTGCCAACCTCAACCTCATAGCTATTCCTCGTGTCGATCAGAACGTAATCCTCTTCACTTTGGAGCACCTTCTCCCACTCCTCTGGTGAAAGGTGATTGTTGTTTGATGAAGCAGGCACAAATTCTGGTCTTTTCAGAGTAACAATCTCGTCACGTCGCTTAATCTTAAATCGCTTAAATGGAATGCTTTCCGCTCTACTATCTTTGAAAATAGTATCTTGAAATCCATCGATTGAACGAATAAGTGCTTTAAACGAGCCGATGGTATCATCTGAGCCAGCAACGGTCGCATTTAACCCCTCTGCACCCGAAATAATCAGCCCAAATAAGCCACTCGACTCAGAAAACGTAAAGATTTTTTGTTCCCATTCGTTGAGCGTTTCTTCACTAAGGGGAGCAAAGGTATAAAATGTCGTGACTGCAATGGGATACTTTTCACTATTCATTTCTATCTCTCAGGCTTTCAATCAGTATGATTTTGCAATTATCGCCTCGCGCTGAGCAGGTCGGCCCGAAACGACACACTTTCCTTCAGCATGGTTGCCATCGAATGGGAGACATCGAATAGATAGCTTCATTTGGGCTAGCGTTTGTTCCGTATCTGGATCGCCACACCAGGGAGCCCGTACAAATCCTCCGTGAATTTCGGGCTTCTCGACATTTTGCGGAGTAAAGAACTCCTTCATCTCGTCAAGGCTGGTGATATCAGTATTGACATGCGAGTCACGATACGATTTGGCCTCAGAAAAGAGGGTTTTTTGGATAGTCTCCAGAATCTCTGGCACGCGCGAGACAAACTCTCTTCTATCGAAGAACTCTTTATCCTTTACTCCACGGTCTCGTCGATAACAAACGACTTTATCACTCTCGATATCTCGTGGACCTACTTCTATTCGTATCGGAACACCCTTTTTAACCCATTGCCAGGACTTTTCTCCACCTCGAAGATCTCTTTTATCAACCACCACTCGAACACGCTCGTCAGAATAGCGAAGGGAGGAAAGCTCTTTTTGAAGGCTCTCAGCAAATGCAAGAACACTTTCCCGATGCTCATCTTTTGGAATAACGGGGAGAATAACAATTTGTTGTGGAGCTAATTTTGGAGGCAAGCGTAATCCATCATCATCCCCGTGAGTCATGATCAGTCCGCCCACTAGTCTGGTGGAAACGCCCCAAGACGTAGTGTATCCAAATTGGATTTCTCCACTTTCGTCTACAAATCGAATTCCAGACGCTTTTGAAAAGTTTTGTCCAAGGTAATGTGAGGTGCCTGCCTGCAGTGCCTTCCGATCTTGCATCATACTTTCGATACAGAACGTTCTCTCAGCCCCTGGGAACCGTTCGCCTGCACTTTTCTCGCCCGTGAAGACTGGCATCGCCATTACATCCTCTGCCAACTCACGATACACCTCTAACATGTTCATCGTCTCTTCCATCGCTTCTGCCTCTGAAGCGTGTACGGTATGCCCTTCCTGCCAGAGAAATTCTGAAGTTCTCAGAAACAACCTTGTCCGCATCTCCCAGCGCATCACATTCGCCCACTGATTGATCAACAAGGGAAGGTCTCTATACGACTGAACCCATTTGGCGAAGGTTTCTCCGATAATCGTCTCCGATGTTGGTCGAATGACGAATGGTTCATCAAGCTCACCTGCTGGGATGAGCTTTCCATCTCTTTCTTCTAATCGGTGATGAGTAACGACCGCACACTCCTTTGCAAATCCTTCGACATGCTCAGCCTCTCGCTCAAGAAAGCTTAGCGGAATAAGAAGTGGAAAGTATGCATTTTCATGGCCTGTAGCCTTGATTCGATCATCGAGCTCTCTTTGAATTCGTTCCCAGATTCCGTATCCCCAAGGCTTGATGACCATA
>Ga0181593_10002270_pt1 | contig 17700 bp, 13 predicted proteins | sample 071ome_19_FD_133756 | JGI IMG/M metagenome (GOLD analysis project Ga0181593, IMG submission 133756) | Coastal salt marsh microbial communities from the Groves Creek Marsh, Skidaway Island, Georgia - 071413AT metaG (megahit assembly) | ecosystem: Environmental > Aquatic > Marine > Intertidal...
ACTGATCCCTGCTACCGGGGTTCTCGATCTGGCCCCCGTGATCGTATTTATCGTCCTCACGGTGTTCTTGAAGCTCGTCGTGCAGCCTCTTCTCGATATCGGTAGAGTACTTCTGTGAAAATTCTTAAGAAAGTTAACGCGCGGGATTTATGGAGCACATCAAAAAGGGCTTGGCTGGTAGAGCAGCCGCCGGCCCTTGAATTTATCGATTACAACCGACAGATACTCGAGAACTGTCTCGGCGCGAAGAGGCATAAGCCTTCATGAGTCCTTAGACCTCTAGCTTTGGCGAAGCATTCGAAGATTGATCTATTTACAACGTCTACGCCTATGAGCGTCGGTCATTTAAAGCCAACGAAGATCGAATAACTGGAACTCCTGGGCGCACCGCAGAACCATAACCGAACTTTGCACTTTTATTGGATCAAACCTTTACTTCCACTCTTAACCCACAGGTCGCTCACATAAGGTGGGCATCAAGAATATGCCCGCATACCTGTCAGGCGATTGTAGAGATTTGAAGCTCTTAGATCATGCCTTAGCCAGTTTCAATACGCCGGTCGATCTTGCCTTCTGCTTCATACTAAACTTCCCACCCCGTAGCACCCTGAAGGCGTCGCTAGCATCCGGCTAATTACGCAATCGCGCATACAGTACGACTTGGTAAGAAAAGAAATGACGAGACCGAACCGGCGTTTTTATAACTTCAGACGAGCCCTGGTAAAGCGACTATGGGATCGCACCGCTCAACAAAGAAAACTCAACAGCATTCACTTTGGAATGCTTCGAGACCAACGAAATCCAAAATTAGTAGTCCCGGTTGAATACATTGGAGAAGATCAAAGCATCTTTCAAGATGCAGCCGGACTGTATCAATTAGAGGACATTTTCCTGCATCGCAAAACTGGCCTTTGCCTGCTTCGCGGACATCCTTCTGACTGGCCTGTTGCTCTGCGGGAGTCCGGCCCAGATGACTACGCCAGACTGCTCATACGGACGAATTTGAAGGGCAGAATAAATCGAATTGACGAACACTCCTTAGAGATTATTGACTTAGATACTCCTTTATACATCTTTAATATTTTTCAAGAAAAATCTAACTACTGGCATTTTGTAGTCGACAACTTAAGTCGTTTGACGTTGTTACTAGAAGTCGTCCGAACCCCAATTACAGTAGTGCATTTTATCGAGGCCTCAGGTTTTATTAAGCAGTATTTCGCTCTGCTCCAAGAACTCTTTGATTGTAAGTTCTTGAAGTTATCAAAAACTGGTGCCGAGCACATCCGAATCCAGTCTCCAGTTTTTTTCATAGAGGATACGTTCCAGCGAACTTATGATTCAGTCCATTACTATAAGAAAACGAGAGATCGTCTCGCGAGTGATCCGCAACTAGATCTTCTTTCCTTAAGCCCCAAAGACCTCGTAGAGACTCACAAGACTAACCAGAATAGTCTTACACGCTCTTATGATTGGATGCTGGACAAATCCTTTATTCATTCAAGGACGGGGAAGATTTATAAAAGTGGTGCGGTTTGGCTAAAGCATTCAAAAACCGCCCTAAATTCAGTGTTTAAAGTCGGCGAGCATTTAGCCAGAGCTCGAGGTCACGCAAGAATCGACCGACCAGCTGTAATTCTCTCCGTACGCCATGACTCTACGAGGAAGCGTATTCTGTCGAACCTAGGTGCAGTAGTCGAAATGTTCCCCCAGGTGGCGCCTGTAGACTTCGCGCAACTGGATGTCGAAGACCAAATCCTCAGTTGTTATCACTGTGAAACTCTCATCGGAGTTCTCGGGGCAGGCTTAGCGAATGCGATATTTTTACGACCTGGTGCCAGGGTCATTGAGATTTTTCCCCTTGGTTACACGATTCCCCCTGCCTCTTTTGTTCAAGATCTTTGTGAGAGCAGAGGGCTACTCTTCACAAGAATCTTCTCTACCGCTCTCGACTCGTCAGGCTCAACACATCTGGACCTAAACAAGCTAGCAGAGGCTCTTGCCGAAAGCTCCCCACTCTAACTCTTCTGGCCAACTTTCAGAATAATCTGGATCCCTGAAATATCGCCGTGTTTTTAGCAAGACCTCATTGGCCCCCTGTCTCGAGAGAAGATTACCATAGAGACCACGTAGCCGAATAACACGGCGACAGCAAGCCAGAAGAAAAACGACGCCGACATATCAAAGATATTGATAGTGATACCCACTGCGCAAAAACACACCTGCAGAACAAAAATTGCCAAAAGAATAAAGCTTTTCGAGAACCCCTTTCTTAAGAGGATATGATGGATATGAGACCTGTCTGCAGAAAGAATATTTTTGCGACGTGTTAGCCGGATGACGATAACAGAGACCATATCGAGGAGGGGAACACCAATTAGCCAGATAGCCGACACCGGCTCAAGAAATTGTGGGCTCGCGTTACCGCTGTAGCGAACGAGGAAATAGGCAACAAAAAAGCCGATCACCATACTTCCTGCATCCCCTAGGAACACTTTGGGCGTTTTTCCGACTGAATCAGCCACATTAAAGACTAGAAAAACGGTAAGGCCTACGACAAATACCAGGATTAGTAGGGCGATGCTTTCGATACCTCCACGATAAATTAGGAAGGCAACAGCGGTAAGTGACGTAATCGATAAAGAAGCCGCGAGGCCGTCGTGTCCGTCAATCATGTTGAAGCAATTTATCGCTCCAACGATCGCTAGAACCGTGAGCGGAGCTCCGAGAACCCCCAATCCTTGGTTTCCTGCTCCCCATATATTGCCTAGATTGCTGATTGCCAGATCCCCTTGCCATACAAGGATTCCCGCAATCGCTAACTGTGCTAAAAATTTCCATAGCGCATGAACATCCTGATGGTCATCAAGCAATCCAAGTATTGTCAAGGCGACAATGCCAAAAAAGAGTAGGCGAAACTCCCCCATTGGCGATGGAAAAAAGATTAGCCCCATGAAAAAACCAATCACTATCGACAGCCCACCAACGAGTGGTACGTCACTGAAGTGTGCTTTTCTAGAGTTTGGTTTGTCGGTGAGCCCTATCTGCACGGCGACGGGGGCCAGCAACCGCATAAGAAGGATTGTCGTGGCTACACAGACAATCATCGAGACCGCTATTTCGCTCCACATACCAGACACACTCGGCTATTTAAAAGGGATTCTCAATGTACTCGCATCATTATACGTATCCAAAGTTCTCAACTAGCAAGTGCCTCACTTATCAGCTGAAGATAAATTTTGTTCACCACAGGCTTGCTGTATTTCTGGCAGACGACGGATCTGGCGTTTAGCGCCCATTCCATCTTTTCTTCATTCGAGAGGGTGAAGTATCGGTCAAGAGCCTCAACGAGGCTGTCAACTGATCTCGGCAGAAACTTGATCGACCGAGTCTCGTTCAGCAACTCCCTACAGCCTGGCACATCGGTCGCGATGATTGGACGACCGATCGCGCAGGCCTCGAGCAACGTCCCCGGAAGACCCTCTCTGTAACTTGGCAATAGGACTGCATCAGACCTTTGAATAAACGGTATTACATCATCGGTTACGCCTAAATACTCAACCACATCTTCTTCTATCCATCTCTCTAGGTTTTTTAATCCAATGCTCCTAGGATTTTTTTTATCGAGCGGCCCTAGTAACTGGAGACGAAACCTTCGGCCTCTCCTTCTGGCTTCTCTCGCAGCGGAGATGAGCTCATGGATTCCTTTTTCAACGACAAGCCTACCTACAAATAAAAACACTGGGGGTTGATTAAAAAAAAGAGGGGTCAGACTAAGGCGCTGAACGTTAACTCCGGCTCCCGGGATTCGAAAACCCTGTAGCTCATTAACGATCTGTTTTGATCGGAACAAAGACAAATCATCTTCGTTCTCGAAGCCAACCCTGAAGGATTTCCTCAAAGCGAAGCGATAGAGAACCTCAACGATGCGAGTCAACAAAGAGGAATTTATAAAAGTCGTTCCTAATCCAGGGATTACCGCTATTACCTTAAGCCTTAAGAAACGACTTACAAGTCCACCGTAGATCACTGGCTTGATTGTAAAAAAGACGCTAACACAGGGGTTTAGTGAACCGAGTATTCCCCAGAATTTGAGGAGAGTCTTTAACTCGCAAAACATGTTTTTTCCATGCCGATCAATCTCTATCGGAAAGAAGCGGCAGCCTAAATCTTCGAGTCGACTCGTCCACTGATCAACATGAGACAGGACTATGACGTCAAACTGTTTGTCAACTAGGTCTTGGATTAATTCTTTTCTAAAATTATAGAGATACCATGAAGTGTTCGCTGAGAGAACTATTCTCAACTGCCTAGCCATGCGTCTGTCGCTCGGTTATTACTGTAAGAATTTCTCGTATCGTTGAAGTTGCAAACTTGTTTACCGAGTAATCAGAAATCACCCGCCGGCGCGCCCCTCTTGCAAGATTACACAATACCTCCGGAGATTCGAGTGCTCTACCCCATGCTTTTACTAGATCCGCAACACAATTGGGTGAGATGATGATTCCATTATTCTGTACTATTCTGGGGGCATCCCCAATTCTGGTTGCCACCACCGGTACATTCGTTGCTAGCGCTTCCCCAATAATATTCGGGAAGCCCTCGCCCTCGATAGAGCAGACTGTTAAGAGATCAAGCGCGCTTAGAACCTCATGTACATCGTCGCGTTGACCCAACCACCGCACGCAATCTTCAAGCCCTTGGGTCTTGATAAAGCGGACACACTCTTGCTCCAAATGCACGTCTCCGGAGCCCACGCAGACAAAAATCAACTCGTGATTGAATTCTGCCTTTAGGGTTCTTGCCGCTTCGAGGAAAATTCGATAGCCTTTCCAGGATACGACGCGCGCTATTAAACCGATTGCGGTTGCCTCAGGACTTATTTCAAGTTCGATTCTAAGTCTTCGTCTTACTTCACAGTCTGGACGAAATCGCGCTGTATCGATTCCATTAGGTATCACGATCTCACGCCTCACACGGAAAAGCCCCCTATTGCTCTGCCGGAGCCCTGCAGATGTATTCGATATAAGGAGATCGACTCTTCGCGAAAAAGTCGCCGTCATGAGTTGCACTACTGCTCCCCTAAGTCCAAATCGACTAAGCGTAAATTTCGAAGAACGCATTCCCCAAATCACGGAGAATTTGCACGCCGAAAAAGAGGCTAAAGCATTCAGTAGATTTGCGTTAGGCAAAAGGGAGTACACAGCATCCGGGCACTCATCCGCAATTATCTTGACCAGACTATTCAGTTTGGATAAGAAACCGCCACTCTTCGCATCAGTCAGTGGAATAGCTCTCACTCGAACGCTATTTGCAAACTCTAATGCCGAAGTGGAGTGATGGGAAAACACTACGAGCACCAACTCCGATTCCGCTCGGTTATATTCTTTCAGAAGATATCGGAGCTGGGTCTCTGCTCCGCCCACTTCTAAAGAGGGATGCAGAATAAGAATTTTGCTCTTCATCTTCGACCTCTCCCGCTAAAGGATAAGATAGATCGCAATATCATCATGCTGCCAGAGTTTCCGGAACTTTCTCATGGGAATGTCAGAGGACGAGGTTTCTGTGTATTGCTCTACGAACTCTAGAAACGACTGAGAGTAGTATTTTTTGAAATCCAGTACATCAGGCTCCCAATGCCCAGATACTGCACCGGTCCCGCTACGATCGCCCGTTCTTCTGTTTACAACGAGTAGCCATCCCCGAAAATCCTCAAAAGTGCGCTCGCTGTAACCCGGAAGGTTGTATTCGATAAAGTCAACCGGATGGAATTTCTGACGTTGGTGCGAATGGGTGGTAGCCGATGAAAGAACGTAACCGGTCACCGGATCAGTAATCACATGACTATTGGCTGGGATTTGGGGATGCCCTGCCAATTGATCCAGCAGATCCGAGAGAAATTTGTGAGAGCTCCTCGGGGGTGTACGTTGAAGTGTGGAAGACTTGAACATCTCATCTATCCAATGAGAATCACTCTCTACATCTCCTAGAACAATAAACGCACAAAACAGCAAAGGTGACACCAAAATCAAACGAATCCCGTACCGCATGATGCCGGACCATTTTCCTGCTGATAAAAAGAAGAATCCAAGGAGAATCGGCCAGGGCGCCATATACGCCAGGCGCCAGACTACTTCTTGGCTCCCAAATATCAGGAACGCTTCGATAAACATAGGATTTACGGCTGCAAAAATCGCGAGAACAGCCGGAAGAATAAGTACAAGCGGAACTCTTCTGACTGCTGCTGGCACGAGCGCTACGCAAAGCAACGTAGCGCCCAAAACTCCAAATACTTGGCCGAATTGGCTGGACACTCTCATCATCTTTAGACCGCCTAAACTGGGCAGAACGTGTCCTAAGTCGATCAGATCGCGATGAATAACAGGACCACGCTCAAAATCGAGAACTCCTCCTAAAATAACGCTTAGGGTGATTCCACAGAGAAGAAACAAGGCAAGAGAAAGATAAATTTTACCTGCGGTTCCAGAATCGGAGACATGCCTCCGTTCTTTATTGATAAAAAATCTTTCTGCGTCCAGGCATCTCGATCGAATGAATACAAATACCACGATGCCAAGCGTTGAGATCACCACGAACAATGCTTCTTGCTTATGTAATTCATACACTAGCATTCCAATCATGAGCGTCGTCGCGACGACCGTAGCGAATTCCCTTAGGCCCGGCCTCTGGGCTTCGTAGCGCGCTAGAACGGCAAGGACGAAAAGATAAAAAACATAAGCGAAGTAACCAGGAGCAAACACATAGTATCTAAAGTAAGAAAACACCCCCATCCCAAAAAGAAATAGCATCGACAACGTCGACACTACGGCGGCTACGGGTATCAGATTCTTGTTTGCCGAGCGTACTGCTGACTCTACAATTTCACGGGAGGCAAAATAACATCCCGCGGTAAACACCAGCTTGTTGAACACGGTGGTCCACTTCAAGTATTGCTCAAACCCCGCCGCACTTGATAACCACAGCCATCCTTGCGCCAGATACCAAACATTGAGAGTCGGTACACCATTGCCCGCCTCCATCGCATTGCGAGCGAGACGTATTGACTCTAGGTGATTCCAGATGTCTGCTGGGATCTCTGCATAGGGGCCCCAGTAGTAAAAGACCCCTATCAGTATCGCAATCAGGCCTACGTTTCTCAATGACAGGAGTCTGAAAACAGTACTGAATTGGCGCTTGGTAAATCTTCGAATATTAAAGCTCTCCGCCAACCGGATACTCGAGATTACCCGGCCCACGACAAAAAGCAGAGCTACTTCCAGGAGATAGAGCGCCCAAAAGATCTTCAAATCGGCATTAAAACTTCTCAGAACCTGAAAATGTAAGAGGAGCAAGAGGTAGGAAACACCTAATGACCAGAAAAAACAAAAATTCCTCCCACCAATTAAACGAAAAAACATTGCGCCCGGTAGAAAAAAGACTATCGCATTCAGAAACAGTATGCTCATGGAAGGAACAATGTATTAATGGTTGAATCTGCTGCGACTGCGGAGGAAGGTCCTCAATGAGGTCGCTTCTCGATATTTTTTAAACATGAGCAATAAACCGATTTGAGAGCGCTAACTCTGGTCTCGGCGCTTTGGCGCTATTACTGTCAAAGGATCTCTTCATCGTGTACGTATTGCTGTCGTATAACTTCTGTCGAGGGTCCTTGCTCAATAACCGCTGACCCCTAGCATGAGGAAAGGATTAGTTATCGATCAAGACAGCAGCTAACGTATTCGCAACGAGGTCATGCACATGGGGTGGCCAATGGCCATCATGCTCAAAAGTAAGCCTTTCTCTCTTTTCGCGGTAATCTCTCTCCAGAATTGGCCACAGATCTATAACCTCTAAAGACAGATCGTTGGCAATTTTAACCACGAGCTCGTTGATTTCTTTTGTTTTCACTCGACTTGGAAGACCGGAGTTAACGCTTGACATTATCTCAGATCGATCACCATCGACGAGGAAGATAGGTCGAAATTTGTGCTCTGTTGAAAGGGCTTTTATCCTCGAGAAGGCAAATCGCGTCACATCTTCGACGATGTCTAAAGTGCCTCGTTGCAACGATATGTTGGCACTTACCTCACGCTCTCGATCGGCCTTTCCTTTATCAAAAAACGCCACAAGGGCCTTTCTGGCCCTCGTGAAATCCACCTCTTGTCTCACCCGAAAATATCGAAAGAGAGCCGATGTTTTAATCCACCAAATCGCGTCGCGCTCATAGACAGCGGGTTGAGTGATGCTCATTTTATGATCTTGATCATAAGCAAACCTTGAGAATCCCCGATCATAGGATCCACCAGTGCCCTGCACTGACTCATGGAAATCATTATGAACTAGATTAATTATGACCACCTCAGGCTGATAAGTGAGCACCTCATTTTCAAGGATAAATAGGTACTGGCTTAATGGTGCACCGCTCAAGCCAAATCTAAACACTGGTACTTTCTGGCCAGCCTCCTTCAATTTTCCCTCAAGACGTTCCGCAACACTTTGATCGAAACGCACTTGAAACGCTTCAATATACGAATCTCCGATAATGCAAATTGATCTCCGGTCTACGCCCTCCGGATGGAGGTATTCTTGGCGGCCAGAGTTCCATCCATTTGAGTTGATACTGTACTGAGCAGATATCTCATCGCGCTTTCTATAGGTCCCCGTCTGATTCGATATGTATTTCAGGACTGCTTTCTCGGGGGTTGTTTCCTGAAGAAGCGGGAGGTCTGAGGGAAGGAGTAGCCAGCGAAAAACCACTCCCTCAAGAAGGGCAACTAAGATCCCTAACGAAACCACCAGAACTAATAAATTTTTTATCACCTAAAAATTTCTAATCTTTCGCGAGATCGCTGTACATTCGCTCCAGTGCCTGGACCATCTGCTGCGAGGAGTAGCATTCTTGGACCCTTTGCCTAAGCCCTCTCCCGATTTCTCGTCTTTCGTCTCGGGATTTAGACAAGAGGGCGCTTAGCTTCTTTGACAGCTCTTCAATGCTCTGTCGCTCCACAATTAACTCTATATCGTCTAAGACGTCCGCGATGTCACCGACATCTGATCCGAGGCACGGTACCTCCATACTCATCGCTTCAAGAATTACGTTCGGGACACCCTCACCGAGCGAAGAAAGAACAAATACATCAAGGCTGCGGTAGAACCAAATTAGCCGGTCCGATAAAGCACCAAACAATCGAACGGCGTCAGTCAGTTTATGGCCCTCAATCATCGAGATGAGGACCTCGTTCTCATCATCTATGCCATAACCACCCGCTAACCAAAGCTCAGCCCGTGGGAATTCCTCTCTGATGTTTTTAAATGCGTGGAGTAAAGTGCGGTAGTCTTTTTGCGGATCCCATCGAGCGATAGTCCCAACAACTAACGCATCATTATCCTTGGAGGGCAAATTACCCGTAGTAACTTGATTTTCAGATACTGGCTTAAATCGATCGGTATTGACTCCCGCAGGAATAGTCCTTACGCCCCGCCTTGGGTAACCTACTCCCGCATGAGTCTTGACTCCCAATCGGCTACATGACCAAATTTCATGAGGGATTACTCTTGATAATCGCGCACACAATAAAATGATCATGTTCGTACGTAGCCGGTAATTTTTACGATCTAGATTGCTGTTGAAAATACCCCAGCATACTTTTATGCCAAGAGCTCGTCCAATTACACCCCCGATGATATCCGACTGATACATCCAGGTTTGTACAATATCGGGAGATTCTCTCTTTATCTGCCTATACAGATGAATCATCCCCAGAATGACGCGCACCGATTTCTTCCACAGAGCCGTCGCGGATGGGATTCGAATACCGAAGGTTTCTACATCGCATCCTCGCTCACGGAATCGCTCTGAATGTCGATCCTCGATACTCAGACTAAAAATTAGATGTTCATGAACGGTCGAGTTAAGAGCTAAGGTCTGTAACATATTTTCTGCGCCTCCGAACTCCAACCCTCCGATAATGTGGATAATCTTTTTCTTCATACTGCCCCTTAAGCACTCTCTTGCTCTTTGATCGACTAAGGTGAAAGCCTTAGTTACAACACTAGGCTAACGACAGGCTCAATTGCTCGCTGGCGAGAATGGATGTGCTTTGACTAGCTCGCTTTTTGACTCCGGCAAGGGCGAGCAAGCCTCCTTTAACAAATCGACGACCCGATTTACAAAGGCTTCATGGCCCTCGAGCACGTCTGTGTATTTTTTAAATCTCTCTTGAGCGCGCTCGGCGATCGCATGATATTCCGATGGACACGAGAGTATTTCCACTGCTTTTTCAAGCACATCACTAGAGTCCCAGCGATAAGGAATATAGGTCTTATTCTCCTCAAAAAAGTTCGGGAAGGTTTTCAGATGATCCATAGTTGGCTTTAGCAAAACTGCTCCCGCGCAGAAGGTCTCATAGTCCCGAATATTAATTTCGCCCCATCCGAAGGGGGATACAACGACCTGTGAAAGACACAGTTCATTAAAGTATTTATTTTTCGATACTCGTGCCTGAGCTCCCCCGAGGCTTGCCAACGCTTCAAGAGTGGCTATTCGCTGCTCAGCGACCGTCCGACGTGCATACCTGGTTTGCATTCTTAAGAACACTCCATTCGGACGCTCTAAGCTCGGAGAGTGATACCTATTTCTAGGCCAGAATGTTCTGCCGAGAACAGGTATTAACGAAACGCATCGCTCGAGCCAGTGGTTTGCAAGATATCCATCAGCGAGTCCGTAATTCCACGACAACCTGAGCTTATCTCTTATATCCGACGAACAAAGGACCGGACTGTATTGAACATTGGCGTCATGAATTCCATTATTTTTATGGAAAAAATCTGTATAAACTCGTCCGCCGTACAAAGGACTCTTGTACAAATTCATATTTTTTAAGAGCTGGCTCTTGCAATAGAGACGAACAAACGGCAGGACTCGATGCTGGATGCTCCCCGTGCTATCCGCGGTGTTAAACCAGATTAGAGAATTAACCTGCCCCCGAAGTCGGTCCACTGAATCCAACACTTCGGCAGACCTGTTCAGCCACTGCTCCTTGAAAACCTTGCTGTCGATCCCTAAAACATCACACTCCGCAATTTCTGGCAAGAATTTCCTAAAGATTCTTACCTGAATCCCAACGTCCGAGAGTAAGCCTTTATTCTTTAGGAGAGGCTGATAAAGCCCGCGGGTGTTGATACCAAATTCTGGGCCAATTAATAGATGAAACCTTGTCACAGAGAGCTTATTTAACGCTGACGAGGAATTCTCTCCATTTCCTCGCTACATGGGTCTTTTCAAACTTCTTCACACTTAAGCTTCCTTCCTTTCCAAGTTTGACTAGTTCATTAGGATTCTCACACGCCCAGTCCATTTTCTCCCGGATAAGTGATTCATTGGCGGGGACCAAAAGACCATTGAAACGATTAATAAGAATGTTTTGCATTTCCCCGCAGGTTTCAGTCGCCATGACAGGAACGCCTGAAGCCATTGCTTCTAAAGCAGCGTTCGGAGTGCCCTCATAACGAGAAGTTAAAACAAACAAGGAGGCCTCTCGTAAGTAAGTATCTATCGAGCGTGAAAGCCCCATGAGGCGTACCTGATCCACTATGCCGAGATCCGCAATTAATTTCGCGAGACTCTGCCGTTCTGTCCCTTCGCCAATAATGATCAGGCTCCATCCCGCCTTGTGATACTTGCTCTCGCAAAAGGAACGAATCAACAGATCGAAATTTTTCTGCTCGCTTAAGCGTCCTACTGAGAGAATGACTTTTCCCTTCGGTTGGTGCGTTCGGACTTTCTCAGGAAGTCTAATTGGATTCTCAAGATATATTACCGGGCGCTTTATGGCGTGCTCGAGAAACTTTTTCATCTCCGTACTATTCGCCGTAATAGCAGAAGCTCGAGGGTACGTTATCTTTCGAAGAACCCGCCATAGCATTGGAAGATTTTTATGGTTCCTAAGGTTTCTCTCGCAGACCACCACTTTACGGGCTCCCAGCAATGTAGCGAGCACCGCCAATACATTTGTCTCAGGCAAAAAGGCAATCAGAACATCGGGCTGAAAGTCTTCGGTGGCTTTATGGATTCTCCAGATTCGCAAGCAATTACAGAAGAGCGCCCGGTGAATAGATTTGGTCTCCTCGAGACCTCCTAATTCATACCTGATCACTTGGTCTGGCAATGCAAAAAAGTCGTCCTGCTTGCTTGCAAAAGTAGAGAGCGCCACGACATCCCCATGCTCGATGAATTCTTTAGTAAGGGTTGATATAACCCGCTCTGCCCCACCTGATTGTAAGGAACTTATGAGAAACATTATCCTCATTGCTCCTACTCCCTATACTTCACCAATCGAGTTACCCCCCGCACCGAGCCGTCGACCTTTTCGACCGTATTCGTGAGAACAGTGTTTCAAACGCATGGACGCTCTAAAACCAATTTACCCGTTTAAGAACGTTGAAGAACACTCCAGTATCCGAAGTTCTTGTTATTCAGCACGGTCTCATTTAGAGATTTAAGTGTTAAGACGCCTAAATAACTTTCGCGCCGAGCGAAGGTCCTCCATTGAGTCAATATTGATTAACGGGTGCGATACGATCACTGCTGCGCACCCTTCCCCAAAGAAGTCGTCTGAGCCAAAAAGTCGACTTTTTCGGGCGCCATAGCACGCACCGTTCCGATGGAAATATCGCGGGACATCTTGTCTCCTCGTGAGAGATCGCTCAGACTCTAGGTAGTGATGGAGATGATTCCCATCCATGATTTTCAACGCTTTTTCAGGGGCAAAACTCACGGGGCTCTCCGAAATCGTAACAGCGGAGGAATATTTCTCATTTGCGATTGAATTAACGACTCGCTCTATATCATCTATTTCTCGTAGTGGACACGTAGGTTCGAGAAGTATCGAGATCTCGTACGACTCTCCGTGCCACTCCTCCGCAGCAATCCAGGCCTGTCTCCAGACATCAAATGAATTCGCGGTATCGGTCGACAACTCTGGAGGTCGAGCACCGATACTTGAGAGTCCGAAACGGACTCCCTCTCTATGTATCTGCAAGTCATCTGTTGAGATCACGCTCCGATCAATCCAACTGATCCTCTCTACAATAGATGCTGCTTGCGCTACCAAAGATCGGCCCGCAATTCGCCGGAGATTTTTTCGAGGAATTCCTTTCGATCCACCCCTTGCCGGGATGACTGCCAAGATACGTTGGCCTGAAACACTCATGGCAAAGTATTGTTTCGAAGGATGGGGACCGGAAGGCGCCGGCGCTGGCTCTCTCGAATGGCTTCCACTACTTCTAACACATGAATTCCATCGTCGATGATACATCTAGGTGTACGTGTTCCCCCGATGACCTGCAGGAATTCTTCTGCCACCTTCTCGAACATGTGATTTCGATCTTCACTAAATTCTTCAGTAATCGTCGTCGCATCTGCATCAATCACTCGTACTGACCCTCTCTCCTCTGACCACGAGATATTCCCATCCTCTCCAAAGAGTTGAATAGTCTTATCGTGCGGTCGACCAAATAGGTCTAAGTGTAAGGAAACGATCAGATCCCCGTTATAAAAGGCTATAAGATCTACGAGATCGTCAGACGTAATTTCCAGATTACTTAATTTTTTTGTAACACCAAATACTGAGTGAGGCATTCCAAACAGCCAAATCATTTGATCGATCCAATGACTCTCGTCTAGGAGGGCGCCCCCCCCTAACTCTTTTTGCGCCATGAAGAAGTCCCGATAGTCCTCCCACGGATGCCAATCGGCAAGATGAGCGGATATGTTGAATCTCGCATAGTAGGGACGCCCTATCTTCCCAGATATCACTGCAGCCCGAATGCTTTCGAGAGCTGGCCACCATCTCCATGTATAGCCTAGGACGAAAGGTGCTTTTGCGCTGTTAAGTTGTGCCTTAAGGTTCAGCGCTGAATGGAGGTCTACAGAGAGAGGCTTCTCCATAAGGACCGGGATGTTTCGGGCAACGCAATCAGATGCTTGCGCTACATGAAATGAAGTCGGAGAGCAGATCACTGCACCTGTATATTGCTCCCCGCTACTTAAGGCATCGGAAAGTCGAGCGAAACTATTCGCAGACTGGAACTGTTCCTTAAACGCGGTTCTCCGGTCAGGTCGGGGGTCCACGCAGTCGACACTGATGCCCAACCTTTGAAAATTTTGAGCGTGGCGCTTTCCGACACTTCCGGCCCCAGTAATAAGAATCTTTTTTGAGGCGTTTTTATGCCCAGTTACCAATCTTTTATCTCAGCTATTAAGAATTGACTCCAACATCGCATACCTTAGCGAAGGCCGTCGATCATTTTTCTATAAGGCTCTGGATCAAGACGACATTCTAGAAAAGCGGGTCCGCTTCGCCAATTCCAGGTATTAAGAAACGCCGATACTGTTACAAAATCCGTTGCTAGCTCGCCATATAAGCCAAGAGCGGCTAGAACCTTTTTCCATGAGTCACTTTGGAAAGTCACAAGATTCAGATTAATCCCCTTGCCACGAGTGGCTGCCTGCACAGAGCCGTATCCTCCATCAGTAAGCAGCAGCACGAGAATCGGAAGCCGCTGTTCAACTGCAATACGAAGATCGGCAACATACATACCAATTCCCCCATCACCAACGGCGATTATGGTCGGTCGCGATCGATCCGCAAGACTGGCGCCTATGCCCATCGGCAACGCGGTTCCCATGTATCGGCCATTGCTGGCGCACATAAATGAACGATGTGTTCTCGCCTTCCATAGATGCTCTGCAACCGTACAAAAAAGCCCCGTATCTGAGACCAAGCGGCTCTCAGGTAACTCTTCTTCGATTAATTTGAAGATCGCAGCAGGAAGGAAATTATCCGAAAGCAAAATCTTACGCATATCCGAAATAGCGCGCCCCACTTCCTCTGCCCCCCAGCTTTTGCGCTCCAACTCATCGATGTATACGCCAATATCTTGAATATCGGGAATTAAAACTGTTTCTATTGTTGGAATTACATCAGACATTCCGACATCCAGGTTAATTACCCGCTTTTTTGGATCCGGATATCCGAGCAATTCTTTCCCCCGCAAACAAAGCCCTACTACCAGATCACACTGCTCTAATATCTTTGTCTCGGGCGCGCTCTCGAGACCGACTCCCGTGTAGATTCCTCCAGCAAATATCGAATCCTCGTCAAAAACTCCTTTTGCAGCCAAGGTCGTGAAAATGGGGATCTGCAAATCTTGCAAACGGATCGGATAAGCCATCCTAGCGCAGGCTGAGCCCAGTATCAAAATGGGTCGAGCGCTGTTTCTGATTGCGGCCGTTATATCTTGCGCCACTTCTTGAGAGGTTTTTGTTTGATCGCCCAGCGTCGGTGGGCTGCCTGCGTCATCGACATCCTCATTCGCACTGACAAGATCGATCAGCACTGGACCAGGGCTTTCGGTGATAGCGCATTGCCACGCGTCTTGAAATGGATTCGAAGCCTCATGAAGTGTCATTCTCGCTTTTACGACTTCACGAGTTAAGTGAAAATGACTCATCTTTTTATGAATAGATCGTTGTAGAGAAGAACGACTAACGGACTCGCTTATCGCTACAACTGGCAAATCTTCAAATTTCATCGCAGCAAGGCCTGGCACCAAATTTGCCACTCCGGGACCCTTAATTGAAAATGTAATCGCCGGAGTATGGGAGATCGCTCCATACACTGCCGCGATAATGGCGCAAGACGCTTCGTGATATCCGAGACTGAATTGAATCCCGCTTTTTTCTAAAGCATCGATTACCGAAAGGCTTGTGCCGCCCCCGGGGATACCGAACACCCGTCTAGCGCCCGACTGCGCGATGTCCTCAGCTAACGTGATCACACGATATCTCTGAAGAAAAAATCTTCTCAGCTGCGCGTCTACATACGAGCTTCACAGCGTCGGGCGAGTAGCCGCCACAGTGTGGGGTGATAATCAAATTTGAACGCGTCATTGCATACTCTACAAGCGCGCTACTTTTGATTTCTGGTTCGCCCGACAGCACATCTAAACCGACCCCCGCTAGTCTTCCACTCTGCAACCCCGCAAGTAGGCCATCTTCATCAATTACTCCGGCTCTGGATGTATTAACAATTATTGCGCCGTTCTTCACAGTCTTCAGCAAATCTTTCGTCAACAGATTCCGTGTCTCCCCATTTAGATGTACATGGATTGTTATGACATCAGCGGTTGCAATCACATTCGCGAGGGACTCTGCCTGGATACAGGTAGGCCATTTTTTTTGGTAAGGGTCGTATCCTATAACTCGCATACCAAACGCCTCTCCATATCTCGCGACCCAGGAACCAATACGACCACAGCCGACAATTCCTAAGACCTTTTGGTTGAGCATGATTCCGGGAAATTCTTCCCGCACCCAATTTCCTTGTCTAACGTGCTCAGCAGCTTTGGGTATCTGGCGAGCCACAGCAAGCACCAAGGCCCAAGTCAGCTCCGCCGCCGGAGTGATTTCCCTAAGGAATTGGCTATCTTCCTTAAGGGTTCGAACCGTAATGCCCTTTTCCGCAGCAGCTTGCAGGTCGATGTGATCACTTCCTGTGGTCGCAGTGGAGATGACCCGTAAGGTTGGACTGTTTCCTAAAATCGCGGCATCAATTCGCACCCTCATGGACGCATCGAGAAGAGCGGTCGCGTCTCGCAGTGCCACAGTTAAAGCCTCTAGAGTTGTTGGCGCGTTATTGAGTTGCCAGTCGCTCGGGCAATCACGTTCAATCGCCTCATAACCCTCGACGGGCCCCACATAGACTAATTTCTTCTTGGTCTTGATCTCTGTGACTCCCTGTTTTCGCTCGCAACTTCCTCCTTTTAATAGGCAAGTTGCTTTTGAACCGAAATCTCTGTGGACGCTAAAAGTTCTGCAATTTTCTGCCCTGCATTCCCATCACCAAACAAGGTGGATCGAGAATAACGACCATGATCGATTTGCGCGATAGCGGAATTGAAAATATCGTTCGCATCATAGCCCGCAAACAGAACGTTTTCGGCATGTTCACGGCCGTGTTGTCTTGAGCCTATATTCACGCTCGGAATTCCAAGAAACGCTCCTTCTCTTATTGCAGAACTTGAGTTACCGATCAGACACGCGCAATTACTTATTAGTCTTGCGTAGTCCTCTACCTCAAAATTCCGATAAAAGTGAATCCGACTATGCGGGCGATTCTCCCTATGCATCCGGAGCCCCTTGGAAATATCGTCAGATCCTGCATCAACGTTCGGCCATAACCAGGCCGTCTGCAGACCTATACGCTCGACTGCGTCTATCGTCTCCCGGATCTGTGAGAAGCCCTCGCCATACTCAGTCGTTACGGGATGCTGCAGGACGACAAGGTAAGGCTCGTTGGGATCGAGTTCTGGGCCAACGCCCTTATACCTCTGGAAAAGATCGTTCGGGAGATTTAGATCAATATTTGCTATTGCATCGATAGCCGGACACCCAACGTTAAACACCATAGATGGTGTTTCCCCCATTCGTAGGAGATTCTCCTCGGCTAATGCAGTCGCAGGAAAATGAATATGGGCCAACTTGCTTATCGCATGACGCACACTTTCATCAATCGACCCTGTCACTTCTCCACCCTGCGTATGTGCGAGCGGTATATTCATGTAACTCGCAGCTACTGCCGTAGCAAGAGTCTCAAAACGATCCGCTACGGTAAGGACGGTGTCTGGATTTAAAGTCTCAAA
>Ga0181593_10002271_pt1 | contig 17700 bp, 9 predicted proteins | sample 071ome_19_FD_133756 | JGI IMG/M metagenome (GOLD analysis project Ga0181593, IMG submission 133756) | Coastal salt marsh microbial communities from the Groves Creek Marsh, Skidaway Island, Georgia - 071413AT metaG (megahit assembly) | ecosystem: Environmental > Aquatic > Marine > Intertidal zone...
CCATTTCTGAGTAATACTCACCGCTTTAGTGCCGCCAGAAACCGTATAGATAATCACAAGAATTCCAATGATTATGTTGAGCTGTGTCAAATTCCATCCAAGCACGGTGCTCAGCACAATTGCGGGTGCGTAAATAGTGATTCCCGCAGCTAATCCCCGCTGCACCAAAAACAAAAAAGCGGTGAGCAATCTAGTATTGAGGTTGAATCGATTTTCAAGAAACTCATATGCGGTATAGACATTGAGCTTGTAAAACATAGGAATGACCACTATGGAAATAATGATCAACGCAATCGGCAAACCGAAGTAAAACTGAATAAAGCCCATGCCCGACTCAAAAGCTTGCCCCGGAGTTGAAAGAAAGGTGATTGCAGATGCTTGCGTGGCCATTACACTTAAACCCACCGTAGCCCAGCCGGCTTCTTGCCCACCGCGCAAATAAGAATTTAGGTCTCGTTGTTTTCTGGTGCGCCACGTACCATACGCCACAATAGCAAAAAGCGTAAATCCTAAAACCAACCAGTCGTAAATGTTCATGACAGGATGGAGCTAAGAATTGCGAACAGAATTATTTGTAATGCCAGAAACGCTGCTACAAACCAATAAATACGATTCCAGTTGGTGCTTGACTCTGGGTCACTCATGGTTTTAAGGTTTGTATTGAATGAGGTTATCAAAAAGGCGATATGCTCCTGACACACCCGCAGGCAATTGCCTGAAGAAGGATATTCCGGTATAAATGAATGAGCCTTTACCGTGGGAGGCTATCAGCAGCCCGCCTAAAACATCTTCTTCCCCTTTATCGTGCCAAGCAATCAGTGGAGTGTATTCCTCGCCCCATTCACCAGCGAAATACAGCCCACGCTCTTGAACCCAACTGTCAAAATCGGCCAGGGTAATTTTATTTGGCTCATTGAAAACTCGATGTTTCGAATCTAAGATCCTCACTTCAGAATCCTCTTCGGTGACGCGGTTCCTTGAGATGCTCAGGCTATATGGACTAAACTGTTCCACGAGCAAACCATAAGAGGTATTGTATTGCATAATGACGTTACCGCCATTTTCAGCATATTGGTGAAGAAGCTCAATATTATTGGCCAAGTCATTGTTTTTATTGACCGACCGAATTCCACAGACTATCGCATCGTACTTTGATAGATCGGCTGCCGTTTTACCCGCTAGAGCGCCAGACTCAACCGAATACCCCATTCTTATCAAGGCATCGTCCACCTCATCCCCAGAACCATCCAAGTAAAGTATTCTTCCTGACGATTCCTTCAAATCAACCGTGATCACATTTATCTTACAGTCTTTCACAATTTGAATCTCTGGGATATGTTCGTATGAAATCAGCTGAAAGCTTTGATCAAAATAGCTCACCTCACCACTCTCGGTGCTCCCTTTTACGCCTACATTAACACTGTGTTTCTGTCCATTTTCCGACTCAGATGACACCTTAAAGTCAAACGAAGTCTGTTGACCCTTACTCAAGCCCTTAGCCTGGAATTCAACGTCATCTCCAGAAAGTGACACCTCACTAAGCTGCTTAACCTCCCCAAACGCAATGGCATCTAAACGCGTAGTTTGTGCATTGCCCGATCGTAGAATTATGGTTTCAGACTCTGGACTAAGCCCCACAAGTGGAGCGAAACGCATCGGCTGAATCACTTCACCAATAGATCGATCTCGCCATTTCCGATGCAGCTCAGTTGCACCAGCGGATCTTCCCTTTCCTCGAATAGAATACGAAATCAATTCATCTGTTAACCTTGGTAATGCCGACTGCTCTGAAAGCGGCACATCATAAAGCCAATCATGCTCATTTCTGAGCCAATATGGTGTGCTTGGAAGGTCAGGTGCAGTTAAGGTTTCGGTCCATTCAATTTGTGAGCCACCTGCAACAATTACGGTTGTATCAATTTTCTCGTGTGTAAACCTCACCATAGCCTCAGTTTCATGAGCATTGTAAACCTGTATGGTGATGGGATAATCCGTGCCAACCACAATGGGATCTTGATCTGAAAAAGCTTCAATCCTTATGCCCATTAGGTTTTGTTTTATCCGATCGATTAATATAGTAACGTAGCCAATGTCTTTCCCCTCAGCCCACATGTTTCGCTGTGCCAATTTTGGTTCAATAAGATCGTTGATCAATTGTAGATTATGTTCCATATCGGTGAAGTCATATTGCTCAACCACTTTGGTAAATGCTTGCTGGTGCTCAGGGCTGTTCATCCAAATACCCTCTACATCGCCAAAAAGCACATCGTTCCACTCTCCTTTCAATTGTTTTAAATACTCAAATCGCTCACCACGATCTCGATCAGTGCCAAAAGCTTGGCAGCGGTGTTTACTGCGGGCCAAGGCAGCAGTCTCATTGATGCCAAGTCCAGTTAAAGCGTTAAAAACTCCAATGTTAACTCGGTGTATTTTCTCTTCCTTTAGCTCAGCTGCGGTCTTATCCTCCAACTCCTTTCTCCACCAACTTGAGGTATTGAAAAACATGAGCTGTGGTTGCCACGTATCAACCCACTTCAACTGTTCAGGATAAGCGTTAGGGTCTGCCGCTAGATCAAACGCTTCTTCGGCTAGGATGGCTGAGGCCTCATGGTGGCCATGCCCTGCATACCTGTTGGGTGGAAACCGAGTGATAATAATATGTGGTCTGAATTTTCGGATGCCATAAACTACGTCACCTAACACCTCCGCTTTGCCCCATTTCTCAAAGCTCTCTTCGGCAGATTTGCTGTAACCAAAATCAACTGCTCGGGTAAACATCTGTTCTCCACCGTCAACCTTGCGGGCCTCAAGCAATTCATACGTTCGAATCACTCCGAGGCCATCGCCTTTTTCATCACCAATAAGGTTTTGTCCACCTTGGCCACGTGTTAAGGACAAGTAGGCCGTTTCAATGTGTTGATCATTCTCCAACCAAGCAATGAGACGGGTATTCTCATCATCAGGGTGCGCGGCCACATAAAGCACCCGCATCCCTTTTTCCAACTTTTTTAGGTCTTGGTAAATCTCACTACTCGTTTTTAATTCATACTCCTGACCATAAACTATGGTTGATGCAAGAATCAAAAAAACAAGAGTGAATGCAAACGATCTAATCATGGTTCATCTTAAGGAGGCCAAAGAAACGAATTGAGAATTTGAATAACGATCAATTGTAGGACTAAAAACAAAGCTGAAATCTTCTACACAATCTATCAACATACGTCCTGAAACAGCTGCTCATTTTTAACTTTATCCGTCCTTTCAACAGCTTAAAAACAGCCTGCGATGTACCTGATATTTGACACCGAGACCACTGGAAGAATTGAGAACTGGAAAGCCCCAGTCACCGACTTTGAGGCGTTTCCACGGGTGGTACAACTCGCATGGCAACTCCACGATTATAAAGGCGAGCTGATCGAAGTCAAAAACTTCATCATCAAACCCGATGGATACACCATTCCGTTTAATGCAGAAAAAATTCACGGCATCAGCACCGAGCGCGCGGAAAAAATGGGTGTTGAACTCAGTTTTGTCCTTGATGAATTTAAGAAGGCGCTGGCAGAAACGGATTTTGTGGTTGGTCACAACGTAGAGTTTGACCTCAAGGTGATGGGCGCAGAATACGCCCGAGCAGACCGCGATGATGGTCTAATGAAAAAGAAATCGCTGGACACCATGCTGGCCAGCACCAATTTCTGCCAACTCCCCGGTGGTCGTGGAAAAAGCTTTAAGTACCCTACCCTCAGCGAGCTTAATGAAAAGCTCTTTAGAGAAAAGGTGGACAATGCCCACAACGCATCTGCGGATGTGGAGGCGACTGCTCGGTGTTTTTTAGAGCTTATCCGAATTGGCGTTTTCACGAAAAAGGACCTCCACACCAATGATGAGTACCTCAAAGTATTCAAAGAGGCCAATCCGAAGCCATTTGAACTCATTGGGCTTAACATAAAGCCATACGCTGCAGATGATTTTGAAGAAAGTGAACTTGAGGATACAGATGACACACCTTCTAAAAAAGAGCTGAAAGAAAACAAAAAGCTGCTGGAGGAATTCCCGTTTGTGCACCTGCATAACCACACCCAGTTTTCCATACTACAATCCACGTCCAACATCAAATCCATTGTAAGACGGGCGGCAGAATTGGAGATGCCCGCAATCGCCATTACCGATTTGGGAAACATGATGGGCGTTTTCCACTTTGTACGGGAGTGTGAAATGGCTGGGATCAAAGCCATCGTGGGTTGTGAGTTTTTTGTAGCAGAAGAATACCAGAAACATCAATTCACCAAAGACGCGCCCGACAAACGCTTTAAGCAAGTGCTCATCGCTAAAAATGAGCAGGGCTATCACAACCTCGCCAAGTTGTGTTCGGTAGGGTTCATTGAAGGTTACTACGCAGGTTTACCCAGGGTTGGACGAGAAGTGATCGAACAGTACAAGGAAAACCTCATCTGCACCACGGGCGGCCTAGGTGGGGAGATTCCCAACCTAATCTTGAATATTGGTGAGAAACAAGCAGAAGAGGCGTTTAAATACTGGCATGGGCTATTTGGCGAAGACTTCTACGTACAGCTTATGCGCCATGATCTTGAGGAAGAAAAGCGCGTAAACGAAGTATTGCTCCGGTTCTGCGAGCAATATGGCGTGAAATATTTCGCGGCCAACAATGTCTACTATGAGAAAAAGGAAGACGCCTACGCGCACGACATTCTCCTTTGCGTAAAGGATGGTGAACAGATCGATACACCCATAGGCTTTGGTCGAGGGCATCGGTTTGGAATGAAAAATCAGGAATACTACTTTAAATCGGGCGATGAAATGAAGGCATTGTTTAGTGATTTGCCTGATTCCATCATTAACATCAAAGAGATTATAGATAAGGTGGAAGAGTACCAACTCGGAAGGGATATTCTACTACCGAAATTTGACATACCCGCAGAATTTGAAGGAGAAAATGAATTCTTGGCACACCTTACCTACGAAGGTGCCAAAGAGAAATACGGTGAAATCACCGATGAGATCAAAGAACGACTCGACTACGAGCTGAGCGTAATCAAAGACATGGGTTTTCCGGGTTATTTCTTAATTGTTCAAGATTTCACCCGAGAGGCCCGAAACCTAGGGGTTTGGGTTGGTCCAGGTCGGGGCTCCGCTGCAGGTAGTGCAGTGGCCTACGCCATCGGAATTACCAACATCGACCCAATCAAATACAATCTACTCTTCGAGCGATTCTTAAATCCGGAACGGGTGTCCATGCCCGATATTGATATCGATTTTGATGATGAAGGTCGAGATCGCATCATTGACTATGTGGTCAAGAAGTACGGACAAACTCAAGTGGCGCAGATCATCACCTATGGAAGCATGGCTGCGAAGTCGAGCATCCGTGATGTAGCCCGAGTAATGGACCTACCGCTTTCCGAAGCTGATCGCATCGCTAAGCTCGTGCCCGACTTAAAGAAATTCAAGCACATTTTTGGGAAGGATGAAAAGGAACTGGCCAAAGACTTCAATGGCGATGACCTCACCAATGTGAAGCAACTCATTGAGATCAGTGAGCAAGACAACGAGCACGGAAAAATTCTGAACCAAGCAAGAAAACTAGAGGGATCAGTTCGAAATACCGGTATTCACGCTTGTGGGGTGATCATCACACCCGAAGACATTCGCGAGTTTATTCCTGTGGCAACTGCCAAGGACTCAGATTTACTTGTCACACAGTTTGATAACAGCGTAGTTGAAAGTGCGGGTCTATTGAAGATGGATTTCCTTGGTCTCAAAACGCTTACCATCATGAAAGATGCCGTGGCCCTGATCAAAGAGCGCCATGGGGTGGAAATTGATATTGACCAGATTCCATTGGATGATGCTAAGACTTTCGAGCTTTATCAAAAAGGAGAAACCAACGGCACCTTCCAATTCGAGTCCGTTGGTATGCAAAAGCACTTACGCAATCTGAAGCCAACCGATATCGAGGATTTGATTGCCATGAACGCCTTGTATCGTCCGGGCCCTCTTCAATTCATTGATACGTTCATCAAGCGTAAACAGGCAATTGAGGAAGTAGAATACCCGCATGAAAAGCTGATTCCGATCCTCAAAGACACCTACGGCATCATGGTCTATCAAGAGCAGATCATGCAAACCGCACAAATTCTTGCTGGATATAGCCTCGGAGCAGCGGATATACTCAGGCGTGCCATGGGTAAGAAGAAAATGGATGTGATGCAAGAGCAGAAGATCATTTTTCGCGAAGGCTGTGAAACGCATAACGGCATCGATGCCAAAAAGGCCGATGAGATTTTTGACATCATGATGAAGTTTGCCGAGTATGGTTTCAACCGGTCGCACTCGGCAGCTTACTCCCTCGTAGCATTTCAAACCGCTTACCTCAAGGCCAACTTCCCAGCCGAATACATGGCTTCGGTGCTCACGCACAATATGGGCGACATCAAGAAAGTCACCTTCTTTATGGAAGAATGCAAGCGCGCAGGAATTCCAGTGCTTGGCCCATCGGTAAATGAGAGTAATTTCAAGTTTAAGGTGAATGATAAAGGCCAAATACGCTTCGGTATGGGCGCGATTAAAGGCGTGGGAAATGGCGCTGTAGATGCCATTGTAGCTGAGCGCGAAGAAAATGGGCCATATGCCTCCATCTTTGGCTTTGCTTCTCGATTGGATCTCAGAACAGTAAACAAAAAGAACTTTGAAGGTTTAGCCTTGGCTGGTGCTTTTGACCAATTTGAGGGAATACACCGCGCGCAGTATTTCGCTGAAGATGAGAGAGGTCAAACATTGATTGAAATGGCCATTAAATATGGGAATGCCGTGAGGGAGGCTGCAAACTCAAGCCAAGCGAGCCTGTTTGGCGAAACCGAAGATGCAGACATACCAGAACCACCCATCCCGCCTGCCCTTGAGTGGCGCACACTCGACCAGCTGAACCGAGAAAAAGAGGTGGTGGGCGTTTACATTTCAGGTCATCCCCTCGATGATTTCAAGTTTGAATTGGAGCAGTTTAGTAATATGCAAGTGGTAGAGCTTGAGGATATTGAAAACCTCAAGAAACGCAGGGAATGTAATGTAGCTGGAATCATCACCAGTGTTTCGCACCTCACTACTAAGACCGGCTCACCGTTCGGGAAATTTGTGTTGGAGGACTATAGCGGAGCGTTTGAGTTTGCCTTATTCAAAGACGATTACGTGAAATTCAGAAACTACCTCAACGATTATTGGTTTGTGCTTGTCACGGTGAAATTGGATAGCTGGTATAGCAAACGCGATCAGAAAGAGGTGTTTAGAACCTCCGTAGCTCGAATTCAATTGCTCTCAGAATTGAGGGGAAAAATGGTGAAGAAGCTAAACCTCAATATCCCACTGCACAAACTTGACGAGAATTTGGTTGACGCCATCGAAGACTTACTGAAGAAAAATAAAGGCAAAGTGCCTGTGCAGGTAAATGTGAAGGAAGACGACACCATCATTGAAATGCCATCGCGCAGCATGAAGGTGGAGCTAAGTCGTGAGCTTTCTGACACACTCGACAAAATGCCTCAATTGCAGTGGTCAATTGACTAAGTATGACATATTGACCTGATTTCAATCACGGCTCACAAATTGTTATCGAGAACAATATTAAAACACGAGGTGTTTACAAATTCTGATGAAACTGTAAGGACAGTGATGGAGCTTCGACTCGAAACATTTAGGTTTGTACAACTCTTAGAAAAAAAACAAAAAGACAATGGCACTAGAATTTACCGACAGCAATTTTGAAGAAGCGGCTCTTAAATCAGACAAGCCAGTATTGGTTGATTTTTGGGCAGAATGGTGTGGACCATGTAGAATGGTAGGACCAATCGTTGAAGAAGTAGCAAATGAATATGGCGATAAGGCTGTCGTAGGAAAGTTAAACGTAGACAACAATCCAAACGTTGCTCAGAAGTACGGTATACGCAGTATCCCAACCATACTTTTCATCAAGAATGGTGAAGTGGTTGATCGTCAAGTGGGTGCGGTACCCAAGGCAACACTGGTAAAGAAGCTCGAAGCTCAAATGTGAGTTTAAGGCAGCTTAACTAAGCAGCATAAGTTCCAGCAGAAATGTTGGAACTTTTTTTTGTCCAATAATTACCTGGCTTCTGACTAACTTCACCACTCATGGCATACGATGAACATTTGGCAGATCGAGTTCGGCTTGAACTAAATGATCAAAAAGCACAATACGAAGATTTGAAAATGATGGGTGGTATGTGTTTTATGGTGGACGATAAAATGTGTATCGGTGTAATTGAGGATACCCTTATGGTGCGGATCGATGTTGAAAACATCGATGAATACATGGCTATGGAGGGTGTTGGCCCAATGCAATTCACAGGTAAGCCCATGAAGAGTTTTTTAACCATACAACCCGAAGCGGTAGATACCGATAACGAGCTGGCCTATTGGGTGGGGCAATGCCTTTTATTTAATCCTAAAGCAAAATCGAGCAAACGCTAAATGATAAAACAGGCCGAAAGTGTACTAATCGATGTACGATCGCCAAGCGAATATGAACAAGGCCACATACCTGGTGCCGTCAGTATTCCTCTGTTTAACGATGAGGAAAGACATAAAGTCGGGCTCACCTACAAGCAAAAAGGTAAGGAAGCCGCCATTGCACTGGGTCTTGAATTGACTTCACCAAAGTTTGACTCATATATAAATCAACTAAGGACACACTGTTCGGAGCAAAGCAAGATCCAAGTCTATTGTTGGCGAGGCGGCATGCGCAGCGCATCCATGTGTTGGTTATTTAACCAGCATGGGGTAAAAGCAAAAACCATCGTTGGTGGCTACAAAGCATGGCGCAGGCTCATACGATCGGAATTCGAATCAAATCGAAAGCTCTTCGTGCTCAGCGGACTAACGGGGTGTGCAAAAACTGAAGTATTGCACGAACTAAAGATGCTGGGCGAGTTGGTCATTGATCTTGAAGGATTGGCCAACCATCGAGGTTCCGCATTTGGAAGTCGTGGCAAACAGCCAAGCAACGAGCATTTTCACAACCTACTGGGTAATGAACTTATGAAACTTGACCCCACCGAGCCCACTTGGATTGAAGATGAGAGTAAAAGTGTGGGTAATGTGCGCATACCCGATGAGTTTAAAGTTCTGATGAACAAGTCGGTCTTGGTAGATATTGTGAAAGACTTTGATGATCGAGTAGAATTTCTTTGCAACTCCTATGGCTTAGAAATGCAAAGTGATTTGATTGATGGTTTTCGTAGAATCTCAAAAAAGATGGGTGGCCAGCATGCGAAAGCAGCCATAGAAGCGCTTCAAAATAACGATCTAAAAACAGCCTGTGAGTTGGCGCTCACTTACTACGACCGCACCTATCAATTCGCGAGAAATCGATCAAACAGGAAGCCCAATCATGTCGAAGACTCAAGTGGATTAACCCCAAAACAAACTGCAGAAAAACTCCTTGAATGGAAAAACCAAAACTCACTCAGTTAACCAAAGGCTCGGGTTGTGGCTGTAAAATTGCACCTGCCGACCTGCATGATATTCTAAAGCACACCGATTGGAAAGCAGACGAACACCCAAATCTTATTATCGGAAATGGTGCCAATGACGATGCTGCGGTCTATGCCATTGAAAACGACAAGTGCATCATAAGCACTACCGATTTTTTCACCCCAATTGTAGATGGTGCCCATCAGTATGGAGCGATAGCGGCATGTAATGCCATCAGTGATGTATATGCGATGGGTGGCAAGCCGATCATGGCGGTTGGGATCTTGGGTTGGCCAATTGAACAATTAGGGACTGAGATGGCTTCAGAGGTTATTTCGGGAGCTAAAAGTGTTTGTTCTGAAGTAAATATTCCACTTGCAGGTGGCCACAGCATTGACAGCAAAGAGCCATTTTTTGGGTTGGCAGTTACAGGGTTGGTGTCGAAATCAGGAATTAAAACAAATGCAGGTGCCAAAGTGGGCGATCTGCTGTACCTGACCAAACCCATCGGCACCGGAATTGCTGCCGCAGGTTTAAAAAAAGGTAAACTGTCTGAAAACCACCTGCCAGAGTTGCTTGAAGTATTGACCAAGCTTAATAGTGTTGGCGAAGCATTGGGTAAGATTGACGGTGTACACGCCATAACCGATGTAACAGGGTTTGGCTTGTTGGGGCATCTCATTGAAATGTGCGAGGCATCCCACCGATCAGCGAAACTTAATTTCTCAAGCATCCCTACCCTATCAACCGATGTATTGGGAGAGTTAATGGCACAGTTTATCATGCCTGACAATACAATGAGAAACTTTAAAGCCTATGGAAGTAAGTGCTCCAAACTCAGTGGAAATCAACTGCAGCTTTTATGCGATCCACAATCGAATGGTGGCTTGCTGATTAGCGTAAAAAAGGAAGACGCAGAACAGGTTGAACGTTTGCTCGCATCCGAAAAGCTCTATCACAAGTCTATTGGTGAGGTTAAGCAGATGGAAACGGATAAACCGCTCATCGAGATAAGCTAAATTTCTACTTCTATCCCTACCGGACAGTGATCACTTCCATGCACTTCATTTAATATGAATGCGTCTTTCACTGAACCAATCAGTTTCGGACTGGAAAGAAAGTAGTCAATACGCCAGCCAATGTTCTTTTCTCGGGCGTTTGCGCGAAAACTCCACCAGCTATATTTTTCTTCCTCTGGATAAAAGTGTCGGAACGTATCCACATAACCTGCGCTCACTATGGCGTCCATTCCATCGATTTCGAGCTGGGTATAACCTGCGGTCTTATTGTAATTGCTCTTATCGTTTTTAAGGTCGATAGGCTTGTGAGCTACGTTGAGGTCTCCACAAATCATCACAGGTTTTTTCTTCTCGAGTTCGAGCACATAGTTTAGAAATGCCTCGTCCCAAGACTTTCGATAACCATGGCGTTTCAGGCCTTGTCCTGAGTTTGGTGTATAGACTGTCAATAGGTAAAACCCATCATACTCCGCTACCAGTACCCTGCCTTCAGTATCATGCTCCTCTATGCCAATATCCCTGTAAACATTGATTGGCTCCGTTTTACTAAGGATGGCCGTGCCAGAGTAACCCTTTTTAATGGCAGAATTGGAATAGGTGTGATAGCCGATGTCAAAAAGCGTTTCGGCAACCTGATCGTCTTGCGCTTTAGTTTCCTGAAGGCAGATCACATCGGGTTGGATTTCATTGAGACGCTCCGCAAAGCCTTTTTTATAGGCGGCCCGAATTCCATTTACATTCCAAGATATCAATTTCATAAACAGCTTGACTAGTCTATTAGGGCAAATCGTTTCACCTGCGAACCTTGGTCGGTATCTAATCTTAGTAAGTAAATGCCGGCCTCTAAACCAGCGCAGTCAATCCCATAAACGTTATCCGATCCAAAAGATCTTAAGGTTTGATTTCTAACCACTTGACCTTTCAAGTTTAAAATACTCACATTGACAGCGCCCGCTGGAATCTCTCCTTGCACGTAAAGTTGGTCTTGTGCAGGATTTGGGAACAGATTCAATGTAGTCTTTGAAAATATCTGAGGAACTACCGTACTGGTATCTGTAGTATCTATGATGCTATCTTCACGAATAAAGTATTGCTCTGCAAATTCAAAAGCCTCAACACCAATAATTTCCCCCATCAATCTACCTCGGATATCATCTGCCGGAGGGTGAATGCCACCCCAGATTCGCGACAGACTGCATTGGTCGGCTGCATCATAGTATTTCGCCCATTGGAGAACCAACGTTTGGCTTGGACCATCTTCAAAAACTAAAAATTCATCTTGAATGGCAGGAAACTGCCCTACTCCACCAGGAAAGTATTCATCACCTGTGAGTGCCGTCATTATTTCCGCAGCCGTTTTTGAGTATGTGCTATGACCCGATACGTATCCCGCAAATGGTGGCGTAACGAATGAAGGTCTCTGATATGGCCACCAATCTTCAGCTAAAATCCATCCCACTCCTGCTTCATCCACCGCTGTATTGTTGATGTAGTCGTGTCCTCTCCATGCAAACACCTTGATTTTTCCAATATTGTTCGTGTCGAGCAAAGCCAATGAATCGCCTGGAAGCACAAGCTCAACATACCCCTCAGTTAATGGGATACCCGCTGGATGATAAGACATCAAAATTGGATCTGTACTCTGACCCTTGTCCGCCATGTAGCGGATAGCAGATATTGGCCGTACATAATCATAATATCCTTTAACACTCCATGCACTGATGGCTGCATCATGCATAGCTCCTCCCATACAGAAGTAAGCCTTTACATCCCACTCTAAATCATCGAGAATTTCGCCTTCTCCCTTGAATCGCTTTTGAAAGGCTGGATGGTCTGCAACTTTATTCATTATTACAAACCAGTGTCCTGGAGGAGTTTCAGAGTCAGGACCGTCTGCCCAAAACTCTGCGAGAACCCGAGCATAGTCACCCCTTGGAACCATTTGCTCTGGGTATGGCTGGCCAGTGGCAGGATTCAAGTCATAACCAGTACTATTATCTCCACCAAAGATTTTATCATAGAATTGGTCATACTCATAGATATCTGTTGGATACTCCGTAATGTTTCCAATAGAAGCCGGAGAGATATCAATCATAACGCCATCGGTTGGATCTAGATGTGCGCTCCAGATCGAAACTAACGCAAAATTCCATTTATACAGTTCAGACTCGTCTGTGATGTTAATGGTATCCAAATATGGAGGATGATCTGGATTGTGATAAATTGTATAATCATGTCCATCTCTTGAAAGCACCTCCTTGTGCTTATCAGTCAAAGCGAATGGGTTTACGTTACCCCATTCAGGACTCAAGTGATCTGGCACCGCACCAACAATTACGTTTCCACTTTGATCGATAAATACGTCAAATAAGAGCGGCTGCCAGCGATTGGGGTCAACGATGTCTGGATTACCTGAATCTTGAAGTATTAAAGGCGGATTTACAGTTTCATAATACAAGTTTTCATAAGCGCCAACTTCATTGGATCCATCTTGAAAACCATTATTGATCATGAATGCAGCGATATAATTGCCCAATGCCCCGGGAGGTCCGGTGACATAATCCCAAGAAATCATGTTTGGATCGTATCCCAGCTTGTGCATTATTGAGTCTGCATAGGCAAACGTAGCTGAGTCATCAGGTGAACTATCAAACCGATGCTTGATCATTCGATATGCCGCATAACTAATCGCCTCTTCCCTAGCCGCTTGGATATCCTCAGGCATTTCAATGCCGTTAAATGGAATGGTCATTCCATGGACCGTTTTACCCAGCATGTAAGTTTCAGCGATGGTGTCATAGGCCGCCCAAGCATCATACATAGCTGCAGATACATGAAAAAGATTACGAGCGTGAACCGTAGGTCGGGCGAAGTCATTGCGAATTGCTTCGAGTAAAACTTCGTTCCACTGCCTTGCAACCGATTGTTGACCAAACGTTTGACTAGCAAAAAGAGTTACAAGACCTAATAATATAAGTCGATTCATAGTTAGACTTTTTTATAAAACAGTGTGGTGGTTGATGTTTATCAGACGAAGCTAATAAATGAAAGGACTAACGCGATTTGAAAATGACCAGAATGTCTTAAACAATCAGAGCCTATCGGCTGTTTGGCCTCTATTTCAACCATTCGACAAACAAATGGAAGTGAACCCACGCAGGGTGTTACTTTTGGCCGCCAAATTTCATTTCATGCGATACACTACTTTAATCACACTATTTCTTGCCTCCTGTGTTTCCAGCTCACTGGCACAAGAAAAATTTGAACAACTTGGAACGCAATTGCCCACACCGAATGTGTATCGTACTGCCTCTGGCGCTCCTGGACACGAGGATTATCAGCAAAAAGCCGACTATAAGATGGACATCATACTTGATGATGAGAATCAAAAAATTGATGGCAAGATTGAGATTACTTACACCAATAATTCTCCCGATCAATTGGATTACCTGTGGATACAGCTTGATCAGAACATGCGGGCACGTGACTCTGAGACCAAAGCCATTTCGACCATGAGCATCGACAATGGAACCTCTTATTATGCCTTGAAGCGATTGCACAACGATTTTGACGGTGGATTCAAAATTCAAAAGGTGGCCCATGGAGATGATTCGGAAGCCGAATTCACCATCGTAAAAACCATGATGCGTGTAGATTTGAAAGAGCCTTTAAAATCTGGTGCATCTACCAACCTTAAAATCGACTATTGGTATAACATCAACAATCGAAAAGAAATTGGCGGCCGATCTGGGTACGAGTATTTTGAAGATGAGGATAACTACCTCTACACCATCGCTCAGTTCTATCCAAGAATGTGTGTATACAATGAAGTTGAAGGCTGGCAAAACAAGCAATTTTTGGGTCGTGGAGAATTCACTTTACCTTTTGGAAACTACTCTGTAAACATCACCGTACCAGACGATCACGTAGTTGCATCTACAGGATCACTTCAAAACGATACCGAAGTGCTTACGCAAGAGCAACGCGATCGATTTGAAGAGGCAAAAACGGCCGATCGACCCATGATGATCATCAACCAAAAGGAGGCGGAAAAAGCAGAAAAAGGAAAACCAAAAGGCACTAAAACATGGACGTATTACGCTGAAAATGTTAGGGACTTTGCGTTTGCTTCTTCGCGCAAGTTTATTTGGGATGCGATGGGGGTAAACATTGAGGGAAAAACAGTAATGGCCATGAGCTATTACCCAAAGGAAGGCAATCCGCTTTGGGAGAAGTACAGTACCGAGGCTGTGGCACAAACCTTAGAAACGTATAGCAAGCATACCATTCCATATCAGTATCCTGTAGCCATCAGTGTTCACACAGATCGAATTGGAATGGAATATCCTATGATTTGCTTTAATGGCGGACGTCCCGAACCGGATGGTACCTACAGTTCGGCAACCAAACACGGAATGATCTCCGTGATAATCCATGAGGTGGGACACAACTTCTTCCCGATGATCATCAACTCTGACGAGCGCCAATGGACTTGGATGGACGAAGGGTTGAACACCTTTGTGCAATACCTCACCGAGCAAGAGTGGGATCCGAATTATCCATCAAGACGTGGACCGCCCCAAAACATTGTGGGTTATATGAAGGGAGATCAAAGCAACATCTCTCCGATCATGACAAATAGCGAAAGCATTTTTCAATTTGGAAATAACGCCTATGGTAAACCCGCCACAGCGTTGAACATACTGCGTGAAACGATTTTGGGGCGTGAGCTTTTTGATTATGCATTTCGCACGTATGCCGAGCGCTGGGCATACAAACACCCTACCCCGGCCGATTTTTTCCGCACCATGGAAGACGCTAGTGGCGTTGACCTTGATTGGTTTTGGCGCGGGTGGTTTTTTGGAACCGACCCTGTGAACCTTTCCATTGATGAGGTGAAGCTTTATAACGTCAACACCAAAGACCCAGAAAAAGAATTGGCCGCGAAGAATATGCAAGACGAAAGCGAGCCCATCTATCTCGGGTATGCCCTAAACCTAGAACTGATTGATGATGCGCGCGTGATCAACAAGCCCGAACTCAAAGACTTTTACAACGAGCGTGACGAATACAAAGCCAGTGATTACGACAAAAAGCGGTACGAAGAGTACCTTAAAAAGCTGACCGATGACGAGAAGGAGTTGCTCAACGGCAACTGGAATTACTATCAGATCAAGTTCAGTAACAAAGGCGGCTTACCCATGCCCATCATTCTTGAATTTATTTATAGCGATGGGAGCACCGAGCGTAAGTACATACCAGCCGAGATCTGGAAGCGAGATGATGTGCAAGTGAGCAAAGTCTTCTTCACCAAGAAAAAGGTGACCAGCGTGGCCTTAGACCCCAATTTAGAAACGGCTGACATTGACCGCAGCGATAATTACTGGCCACAGCGCATCCCGAAAAGCCGCTTCGAACTCTACAGCCCGCAAAACTCAAGAGAGCGCGAGCCAAACCCGATGCAGAAGGAGAAATAGAATCGGAAAAAGCTCATCAAATTTTTCGGTGATTGAAAATAGGTTGTCCTAAACGAGTCTTTAATATATTTTACCTAATTGGACTTGCCTATCAGTCAATATATCGGCATGCGAGCGCCTAGCATAATTCACAGCAGAAGAAGGTGAGACAACCATTTTTAAAATTTTTTCGTCCCTCCTCCAAACAATCCAGAAGCCTGCTTCGTGTAGGGGCTAAATAAACCCAGAAATCATGGACTACAAGCACTTCTTTCTCCTCCTTGCCTTTTTTGCATCGATAAATATTGCTGTTGCTCAGCAATCGGTTGAAATAAATACCGATTCACTCATCGTCTCTTACAATCCGTGCCCAACTCCAACCACTGCGAATCTTTGGAGTATTATAGGTGAAGCCGACAACTATAATTCTGCTATAGACAGCGTTGAACTGATTGTGTTTTGGGGTGATGGCACCTCAGACACCACCATGAATCAGCTTTATGAAGGAGGTGTAACAGATTATTTTTATTCGAACGGTTACACTCACTCATACCCATTGGCTGGCACATATAACATTACCATTATAGCGAATATGCCAAATGCGGTCTCTGACACTGTATCTCCCTCAAACTCGGTGATCGCGGCAGCGTCATGTATCTCCGTATCTGGTTACACCTATGAAGATTTAAACAACAACTGCAACATTGACGCAACAGATGACACTCTAGCTAATCACGCCATTAAAATTCTAGATGGCTCTGGTAATCTTTTGTCGATCGATTGGTCAGACCAAAACGGATACTATGAAATGCATATCCCATCGGGATTGAATAATTTATCCATTTCTGCAGAAAGCTGGTATGCTTATTCCACGGTTTGTCCGGCATCCGGATCATACACCTTCAATTCTAATGCTTCGCAAACATTTGATTTTGCGCTAGAATGTGCTTCAAATACTTACGATACCTGGGTATTTTCAAATGCCTTCATCGCCTTGGCTAGCGATACGGGTTGGGTTTACAGCTATCCACGTGCTCGGGCGTGCGATTCCACCAATTTTGGTTTTCAAGACACCTTTACCCTCACGATAGATACAAGTATTTTGACATACTTGGGGCCTTATGGGAATACTCCTGCGCCTAATGTTGTAAATGGGAATGAAATAACTTGGTACTACAACTATTCAAGTTACTTCCACAGCAATACCTACGGCACTTTTGGATATGGTCCATATTTCCACATACGTACGATTACAAAAACCTCTGTACAGCTCGGTGACTCGGCCTGTTTCAACGCAAGCATCTCTATAGGAAATAATGATATCAACCACTGGAATAACTCGAAAGATTATTGTCGCGAAGTAAATGTGGCATATGATCCAAACAATAAAATAAATCTGCCTTCAGGTGTTGGGCCGTTGGGTAAAGTAGACACTTCAACTCGAACAATTAGCTACAGAATAAACTTTCAAAATACAGGCACTGCCCCTGCTCAGAACATTTATATACTTGATACGATCAGTGAACACTTCGACCTTGGTTCAGTGAGAGTCCTCGGAACATCGCATCAGCCCAAATTCGACTTTTCCTACCTTGGTGATCGAGTGGTTCGATTCGATTTCAGGAGGATTTTCTTACCCGATAGCGCGAGCGACCCAGAAGGTTCAAAAGGTTTCATTGATCTAGAAATTGATCTCAAGCCTAACCTGCCGATCGGAACCACCA
>Ga0181593_10002272_pt1 | contig 17697 bp, 15 predicted proteins | sample 071ome_19_FD_133756 | JGI IMG/M metagenome (GOLD analysis project Ga0181593, IMG submission 133756) | Coastal salt marsh microbial communities from the Groves Creek Marsh, Skidaway Island, Georgia - 071413AT metaG (megahit assembly) | ecosystem: Environmental > Aquatic > Marine > Intertidal...
GTTCCCATTCGTCGTTATCGCCAATGGCACAGGTTATATATTACCGCCACAGAAATCGGCAAAGGACGAACTCTGACGGATGCTGCTTTGGCAGCAGGCTTTGTCGATTTACCCCACTGTACCCACACCTTTAATATGATGTTGGGGATGAAACCCTCTTATTTCTTATCTAAACCGGATCAAATTCGCGTGGTGATAGAGTAGTAGAGCGGTTTTCGGCAAAGAGGTTATGATGTGTAAATATAATCTATGCACAAAAGCAGTTTGTAACGCTCTTGGTATCAATAAAAAAGGCGCCGAAGCGCCTTTTTAAACGACTACTGCCAGTAAAATTACTGAGTAGCAGTTGTAGTAGCAATAGTGGTTTCTTCTGAATCAGAAGCTGCAGCAACAGAAGCGCCAACAGCAACAGCAGCAGCACCAACAGCAGCAGCACCTGCACCAGCAGCACCTGCGGCAGCACCTGCGGCGCCACCTGCACCAGCGCCCGCTCCGCCACCTGCACCAGCAGCACCGGCTTCTTGAGCAATAGCATTAGTAGATAGTGCAATCATTGCAGCAAAAATTGAAGCAACTAATTTTTTCATGGGTATTCCTTTTCAATTAAAAGTTAATATTGGCCAATATTAAGGTCACTCCGTGCCTTAATAATTTAATAACAGCATAAAATATGAATAAATTCCAACAGTAAGCAATTTATTTTTGTAGTATTTTGAACTTAATAGCTGTTAAGCTGAAGGTCTAGTTGTTTACAGCTTTAGTCTATACCACTGCTTTCTTTGTTTTGATTTTATACATTGTAAAAGGATTGATTGTGTACACGGATAATGTACTTAGGGTTTTCAAGACCATTCTTGCCTTGGTTTTATCTTTCTTTCTTGTTTCTAGCCTTTATGCCTCAGATGTTGTGTTGCAAGGTGAATTTCATCGTCCAGGTACAATAAGCATTACTAATACAACAACTGTGTCTCAGGCTATGCATAATGCTGGGCAAATTACTGATGATGCTTTTACGATTGGTGCTGTGCTATTGCGTAAGAATATCGTTACACAAGACCACGAGTTTCTTGAGCTTAGTAAAGAGAAACTGTCAAATGCACTGAGTATGATTCGTGAGGGTATTCAAGATAGAAATAATGAATCTGGAAAGTGGGTGGTTGAGGCTTCTATTATTCGCCAGCTTTTGTTTCAAGTTGAACAGCCGTATTTACTGGGTAGAAAGTCATTAGTGAGTGATATTTCAGATGCAGAACTTCAACCTAGCAATGATTTTGATTTACAGGCAGGGGATACACTGATTGTTCCTTCGCGGCCAAACCAGGTGTGGGTACTAGGGCAACTCAATCATTCTGGTGCAGTACAGTTTAACCCTGCGTTTAAAGTGGAAGACTATGTTGTGAAAGCAGGGGGTATGACTGCCTATGCTTCAGAGTCAAAAGCCTATATGGTTTTACCGAATGGTGATAAACAAGTGCTGACTCATTCATGGTGGAATTACCAGCCATTTAATATTTTGCCTGGATCAATCATCTATATCCCTGATGAGCGATTGAATTCTTACTCATTACTTCAAGAATTAGGTGTTGATCAAATACAAGCAAAGTTAATTCAACTGAAATCTAATGAGATTAATTTACCTGAAGCTCAGGTTGAGGCGCTTAAGCGTTCAGTAAGTTCAGTTAAAGACCAACAAGGAAGGTAATTGAAGTGCGTAGCTTTTTAAGCCGTTCACTTTACAGTGCAGTAGCTTTCTTGTCTGTAAGTGTTTCTTCGTTTGCTAGTTCTCAGGATCAAACAAATTACTCTACGATAGTAGATGAACCAGTCAGATATTCCCATTCAGACTTTGGTGGTGTAGGTCTATTGCAGGTACCTACTGCGAGAATGGCTCCTGATGGAAATTTTAGCGTTAATTTTTCTCATGTATCTCCCTACAACCGAACATCAATCTCGGCTCAATTACTACCATGGTTGGAAGGAACGGTTAGATATACAGCTATCACTAATAGGAAGTACAGCGAAAGCATCGAGTTTTCAGGAAATCAAAGTTATAAAGATCGTGGCTTCGATATAAAAGTGAGGCTCTGGGAAGAAAGTGAATGGTTGCCTGATTTTTCTGTTGCGTTTCATGATTTTGCGGGTACTGGGTTATTCAGCTCTGAATACATGCTTATGTCAAAGCGCTATTACAACTGGGACTTTACGCTCGGATTGGCTTGGGGTAACGGTGGTGCCGCAGGAGGGATTAAGAACCCTTTTCGTTTGCTTGGTGATCGGTTTGAGACGCGTGATGAGTTTGAAGGCCAAGGGGGAGATGTAAACTTTGGGAATTATTTCTCTGGCGAAGAGGTTGCTCCAGTAGCTGGGGTGGAATATTCGAGTTGGGGGTCAGATTGGGCTTTTAAAGTTGAGTTAGATGGCAATGACTATAAAAGTGAAGGTTTGAACAATCGTTTTTCTCAGGAATACCCAATTAACGTTGGCGTTGTTTATCGTGTAAACGATCTATTTAAAGTTCAGGTTGGTTGGGAGCGAGGTGATACTGCAATGGCTGGTATTCAGCTCGGACTTAATTTCGGCAGTAATGATTCTTTAATGCCTAAGTTCGATGAGCCGATTGATCCGTATCAGCCAATTCATAAAGAAGATCAACTAACTAATGTTGATGCAGAAAACATGGTGAAAGCCTTAAATGCGCAGAAGATTAAGGTTCAGCAGATTTCGGTAAATGATGAAGAGGCTAGAGTCGTCTATCGTCAAAATAAATTCCGTAATCATGCCCAAGCGTTGGGCAGAGCTTCTCGAGTATTAGCAAATTACCTTCCTGCAACGATTGGTTCATATCAATTTATTGAACAATCTGGTTCATTGCCTGTGAGTAGTACCCGTATAGATTCACAAAGTGTTAGACAGCATGCTGAGGGTAAAATCTCTGGCAATGAAGTTCTGGCTACGGCTCAGATCACTGAAGTTGAATCGTTATCTAAATTGGATGATAAGTTGGATGACACTCAAGCTATCAATGAACAAGTAGTTTCGGCTCCGAATTGGGATTGGCGAATCAGACCAATCTTTACACCGAGTTTTGGTGCGCCTGAATCATTTGTTATTTATAAACTTTGGTTGAAGTTTGCTGTTGATTTCCAATTTACAGACAACTTTAGTATGGAAAATGTGTTTGCTGTAAACCTTCATAATAATTACGACAAATTAGATGAACCATCGGACAGTGTATTGCCTCATGTTCGTTCAGATGTAAAAGAGTATGCTAAAGAAGGTGAGAATGGCATAGTTCGTATGCAAATGGATTACCTCTGGAAACCTTCTCATGACATTTATGCTCGGTTGTCGTCTGGTTTATTTGAGACAATGTTTGGTGGTGTAGGTGGGGAAGTCCTCTATAAACCTGTTCATTCTCGTTTAGCAATTGGTGCAGATCTAAATTATGTTAAGCAAAGAGATTATGATCAGTTATTTACTTTCCGAGACTATACGGTAGCAACAGGCCATCTGACCTTCTACTACGACACACCAATCAAGAATGTTCTAGCAAAGGTTAGTGCGGGTCGTTATTTGGCGAAAGATAAAGGTGTTACATTAGATTTGTCACGAACCTTTGATACAGGTGTTGTGTTAGGTGGTTGGGCAACTAAAACGAATGTATCGTCTGAAGATTTTGGTGAAGGCAGTTTTGATAAAGGAATTTACATAAAATTCCCACTGGATTTATTCTTTGTTGAGTCGAGAAAAGATTCATTAACTGCTTCATGGCGACCGCTAACACGTGATGGCGGTCAGAAGTTGATTACTGGTAGAGCACTGTATGACTTTGTGGGTGCTAATGATAAGGAAACCTTGTCAAAAGGTTGGAATGCGTTTGGTGAATAATATGAGTCGTTTTATTTCGGTAATATCAGGTATTAAGAATATATTGATGGCTTTAACTGCTGCTCTGTTGTTGGTAGCTTGTAGCACGGCCCCTAGGCATGTCAGTTCTTCCGCACAACTGGTAAAAGAACCTGATTTCCAGCAAAAAGAAGCGATTCCTGAAAAGTATTGGGAAGATTTGAATCATGCTGAGAATGGCCAGGTAATATCTCATCGAGAGCGCCGCTTTCAAATCGGTCAAGCTTATACATCGGCATTAGGGCATATCTGCAAACCTTTCGTTGAATTAAACGGCAATGTAACGAGTAATATTGAAAGCTCTATGACAGAGGAAAATACAAACTCTGTTAACAAACGTATTGTCTGTCAGCCAAAAGGTTATCGTTTCTGGTATCTGGTGCCAGATATTAAAAATCTGCAAGAACCTATGTCTAGCTTATAGATATAAAATACAAGCAGTAAGTTGTTAAGAATAAGTCAACAGATAATCAGTCGTAAGAGAATAAGGTAAGCAAGGAATTTGTATATGGAATTTAAATATCTTCGCAAGTGTGCTTTAGCTGTGTTCTCTTGCAGCCTTTGTTTTGGCGTTCCGTATGCCATAAGTGCTCCTTTTCTTCAGTCTACTCAAGATTCATCGGCTGTATTAGCTGCGCAAGCACAGTCTTCGCAGAACCTTTCAGCCATAAACTCAGCGTCACTTCTTCAAAACCCTGGGGCCATGAATAATTTCAATCCGTCTTTGGTGGGTGAGCCTGGCGCAGTTATTCAGCCTAATTACGGAAGTTACTCTCAACAGGGTCGCTCTGGTGTGCTTTTACCTGGTGAGACGCACATTAGCCAGTTATTACCTCTTGTTGAGGCTGATTTACCTCCGCCTTATGGCGCCAATATTTTTGCAGGTGGTTATGAAACAGAACGTGTGGATGGCTTAACTGAAAACTATCTGGTTGCGCCTGGCGATAAATTACAAATTTGGCTTTGGGGTGCCGTAAATTATTCGAACGTAGCGACCGTTGATAACCAAGGCAATATTTTTATTCCAGAAGTAGGACCTATTAAAGTAGGGGATGTTCCTGCCGGCTCTGTAAATGAGTTTGTCACCGCCAAGGTTAAAAACGTTTATCGCAGAAATGTTAGTGTTTATATCAATCTGATGAGTGCGACGCCAATCAGTGTGTTTGTAACGGGCCCTATTGTACGCCCTGGTCAATACGCCGGTATGGCGTCCGACAGTGTGTTGTATTTCCTCAAACGCGCTGGCGGTATTGATTCCGACCGAGGCAGTTATCGCAACATCAAAGTGATTCGTAATGGCGAAACTATTCAACACATTGATCTTTATGATTTCATTCGTGAAGGAAAGCTGTCGGAAATCAGTTTTCAGGATCAGGATGTGATTTTAGTAGGCGAGCAGGGCGCAACCGTGAATGTCTGGGGTGGTGCCCGCAACCCGTTTCGTTTTGAATTCTCGGCCAATACAGCAAAAGGCATGGATCTGGCCAAATATGCACGGCCACTGGCGAAAGTTAGCCATGTAGGTATTGTGGGTGACCGGGGCAATGAGCCTTTCTATACCTATCTACCCTACGAAGAATATTTGCATCAAACCCTTTATGATGGCGACCGCATTGTCTTTAACGACGATTCCAAGCCACAGGTATACGACGTACAAGTGTCTGGCAGTTATTTAGGCCCTTCCTATTACACAGTCTCTAAAACTACGCGACTTCATGACCTGCTCAATTACATTGAAATCGAAGAAGTATTAGCTGATACCGGCTCTATTTATATTCTTAGAAAGAGTGTTGCTGAAAAACAAAAAGAAATGATTGAGCGCTCTCTGCAACGCCTAGAACGCAGCGTATTTACCGCACCTGTATCCTCTGACAGTGAAGCAACGATTCGTGCTAAAGAAGCTGAGATGGTGATGCAGTTTGCTGAGAAAGCTCGCCAGATTGATCCGTTGGGCAAAGTCATCGTCTCTGAAAACGGCAACGTAGCCAATATTCTGTTAGAGCAGGGTGATCAGATTGTTATTCCACCAAAAACTGACTTGGTTCAAGTAGGTGGTGAAGTGCTGATGCCACAAGCAGTGGTATTCAGCCAACAAGCTGAACTGGATGATTACATCGCCTGGGCAGGTGGTTTTACCGACCGTGCCGATGATGAAAAAATTGCGGTGGTTCGAGCCAATGGTTTGGTAGAGTTTGACCCGGAAGCTCCGGTAAAAGCGGGTGATCAAGTGCTTGTATTGCCTAAGGTAGACACAAAAGTTATGCAGGCGGTCAAAGACGTGACTCAAATTATTTATCAGATCGCCATTGCGGCCAATGTTGTGCTTGATGACTAATGCAGATCAAGGTCAAACGGGATAGGAATCAACAACCGTGGCAGTAGTACGTAAACGCTCTAATCTCGCTATTTGGCAAGATGTGATTTTTGCCATTTTTCTAAGAGAAATTAAGAGTAAGTTTAATGATCGTATTGGTATCAGTTGGGCGGTGATTTCGCCTGTTATTTTTATTATGACACTTTCTTTCATTCGTGGTCGTATGGGGGGAGGTGAGGCTCATACTATCCCTGTCTTTATTTTCATGCTGTATGGCATGGTGCTTATTCAATTGTTTCTTACCTGCTTTGGTGCCTGTACCTCCGCCATTAAAAAGAATAAACCCCTTTATGCTTTTAGGCAGGTTCAGCCGATTAGTTCCGTGATAGCGGTGGCTTTGTTTGAGTATTTGGTAAAGGTTTTTGTAGTTTTATTATTGTTTCTCATAGTTTATCTCATGGGGATGGATTTAAAGATTGATAACCTTTTACTTATGTTTTTCTGTATGACTTTGGTTTGGCTGTTCTCGGTGGGCTTAGGTTTAATCTTTGCTATAGCACAAGGGTTTGTTGAAGAGATTGGTAAAATTCGAGAGCTAATGACTCGGCCAATGTTTTTCATTTCAGGTGTTTTTTTTAGTTTGCAAGATATCCCCAGAGAATATTGGGTGTATTTGGATTGGAACCCCATCTTACATGCCATTGAGTTAACTAGGTATGGTGCTTATCATTCCTATGGGCAAGAGGGAGTAAGTCTGGCTTACCTTACTCAATCGGTGTTAATTGTATTTGCAGCGGGTTTGTTTGTTTATCGAGCTTACTGGAAACAGGTGATCAGTCGATGATACGCCTCGATCGCTTGACCAAATATTACCCTTCAAGTTTGGGGCGTCAGTACATTCTTGAAGATGTCTCATTTGAAATTCCTGCAAGTCATAATATCGTGATTCTAGGTCGTAATGGTGCGGGTAAATCAACCCTGTTTCGTTTGTTAGCGGGTAGTGAGTATCCAAACAAAGGCAGAATTATTACTGATTACTCTATTTCTTGGCCAGTTGCGTTAGCTACGGGAGTGCATCCTCACATGACAGGGCGTGAAAATACACGCTTTATTGGGCGTGTAAATGGTGTCGTAGACCTAGATGAATACGAACAAAAAGTTCAAAAATTTGCTGAGTTAAAACAGAAGTACGATTTACCAGTAAGAACCTATTCAAGTGGTATGAGAGCTCGCTTAGCTTTTGCCTGTTGTGTCGCCATCGACTTTGATGTCTACTTGATTGACGAAGCCACTTCCGTAGGTGATCCCAAGTTTAAAAAGAAAGCCAGAGCTGCATTATTAGAAAAGAGTCAAAGCGCCAATGTTATTATGGTGACTCATGATCTGGATGAAGCGAGGCATTTTTGTGACAGTGCCATTGTGCTTCATGAAGGAAAGCTGGCTTTTTATAATGATTTAGAAGAAGGCATTACTGTATATCAAGGTTTATGAGTTTATGACAACATTGAAAGCTGTTTCTTCTCAAAACAGTGCAAATGAGAACAAAGAAGATAAACAAACCAGAACTCTGGATTCGGGTAAAAATAATCTCATTAAATTATTTATAAGCCCATTTATGTTATTGGCGATAGTGCCGTGGATTTTATTCGCTATTTACCAGATATATATTGCAACTCCTAGATATGAAAGTCAGGCGCAACTTATTGTTCAGCAGCCGGATGGTATGGCGACGATGGATGCCTCAATGGCTATCTTGAGTGGTCTAGGTATGCCGACTTCTAATACTGATACGGAGTTGGTGAAAGCCTATATATATTCTTACGACATGCTCAAATATCTTAATGAGACCTTGAATTTAAGGCAGCACTACCAACAACAAGACGTCGATTTTTTTTCTCGTTTAGATGAAGAAGCAACACGCGAAGACTTTCTTGAGTTTTATCAGGATCACTTAACCATTGAAATTGACGACAAATCGGCGGTGATCAGTGTTTTTGCGCAAGCCTTTAATCCTGATTACGCGCTTCAATTGACTCAAAAGCTGGTAGAGCGGGCAGAGTGGTACATTAATGAAATTGGTCATCAACTCGCTAATGAACAGCTTAAGTTTATTCAAGGCGAACATGAACTGGTTGAGACGAAACTTCGTCAAGCGCAAACCCGCTTACTTAATTTCCAGCAATTGCACAAATTGCTCGATCCTGAAGCGGAAGGTATGGCCATGCAGCAGATCACCTACAGCATGGAAGGGCAGTTAGCCACTAAAGAAGCAGAATTACGAGCACTCAAGGGTGTGATGAGTGAAAGTTCTCATCAAGTGGTCTCTCTTGAAAACCAGGTGCAAGCACTAAGGCAACAATTAACCAATGAGCGTCAGCGATTATCTGAAAACCAAACGGGTGATATGTCCGTCAGTGAAGTGCTGGCCAAATTCACTGACTTAAAAGTAGATATGGAGCTGGCACTTAAATCCTATATGTCGTCGCAAATTTCCTTAGAGAAATCACGCATTGAAGCCTACCGTCAATTAAAATATTTGGTGGTGGTAGAAAGCCCAACCATGCCAGAAGACAACAAATACCCAGATGTAGTCTATAACATTACCCTGTTTGGTGTTGTGATTTTGCTGCTATATGGCATTTGTAACATCATAATCGCTACCATCAGAGAGCTGGGTTAGCTATGATGTTATGTAGATGGCCGAATAGATAAGAGAGTAGGCGAGGCTTTAATGCAAGCAGTAGAGTTTGAGACCGACGTAAAGAATAACATTATTGAGATTCCTCCTGAATATAAGAAATTGTTTTCGAAGCATGTGAAAGTGATTGTGTTACTGGATGAAGAGAAACAGTCTCGATATGATTTTTCAGATTTAGCAGGTAAATTGGAATGGGATGGTGACTCGGTATCCGAACAAAGGAAGTTGAGGGATGAGTGGTAATCGACTGTTATTGGATACGAACTCAATAATACAGTTACTGAAAGGGAATACCTTTGTTTTTGATGAAGTTCAGAGGGCAAGCTTTGTAGCTATATCTATAATCTCTAAATTAGAGTTTATGTCATTTAGTAGATTGATTGAAACAGATAAGAGTCTATTTGGGATTTTTGAAAAACGAATCGACGTATTAGAGCTTGTTGATAGTGCTGAACAAGTTTCTTCTATAGTCGAAATGCGCACCAATTCATCAATTAAATTGCCTGACGCCATCATTGCAGGAACTGCTGTAGCCAATCACTGCAAACTCATTACCGCAGATAAGAAGCTCATTAAATAGGTGTTATGTGAAGTGATTGATTATTCAGTTCATGATATAAAATGATAATTTGTGGATAGTATTGAAGTGAATTAATGGTCGAATGTTGTGTTTAATTTATAGATACTCTTATCGGTGCTTAAGGGACGAGTACGAACTTCTGACAATGCGATTGTTACAGTGAAAAGAAGTTAAGGAGTTAAGGAGTTAAGGAGTTAAGGAGCAGTTGTGAATACCCAATCAAAACCAAGGAAAGGTATTATCCTTGCTGGTGGCTCTGGCACCCGTTTGTACCCCCTCACCAAAGGCGTAAGTAAACAACTTATGCCAATCTACGATAAACCAATGGTTTATTACCCGTTAACTACGCTGATGTTAGCGGGTATTAAAGACATTCTTATTATTACCACTCCTCATGACCAAGAAAGCTTCCAGCGTTTGCTGGGGGATGGCTTGGATTGGGGCATAAACATTGAATACGTAGTGCAGCCCAGCCCGGATGGTTTAGCTCAAGCCTTTATTTTAGGCGAGCAGTTTTTGAATGGCTCACCAGCTACCTTGGTTTTGGGGGATAACATCTATTATGGCCACGGCTTCTTGAAATTGCTTCACCGAGCGAATGCCCGTAATGAAGGGGCGACGGTGTTCGGCTATCACGTGGATGACGCCCGCGCCTATGGCGTGGCCGAGTTTGATAAGCAAGGTAAAGTGATCAGCTTAGAAGAAAAGCCTGAACACCCAAAATCAAATTACGTGGTTACTGGCCTGTATTTCTACGATGAAAACGTCTGTGAGATGGCCAAAGAGTTGGTACCTTCTTCTCGCGGTGAGTTAGAGATTACTGACCTTAATATGATGTACCTAAACAACGGATTACTGAACGTTGAAATCATGGGGCGAGGTTATACCTGGTTAGACACGGGCACCCATGGCAACCTGCTAAGTGCCGCGCAGTACGTACAAACCATTGAAGAACGCCAAGGCTTGAAAATGAGTTGCCCGGAAGAAGTGGCCTATCGAATGGGCTTTATCGACGATGCCCAGTTTGAACAACTGGCTCAGGGCTTAGTTAAAAGTGGCTATGGGCAGTATTTGATGAAGATCTTGAATGATACGACACGTCAATCTGGTGAGTTGGCGAATCGTTTTATAGATTAAGTTGGTTTGTAGTTTTTAACAAGATATTTATTGAGTTCTATTCAAAGGAATGAAGTTATGAAGCTTATCCCTGTAATTATGGCTGGTGGATCGGGCACGCGTTTGTGGCCGCTGTCTCGTTCATTATTTCCTAAACAGTTCTTATCTCTCACGTCAGATGACAGCATGTTGCAGGAAACTATTAATCGCACAGCCAGCTTTGATGGTGAGCATGCGATTTTTCTTTGTAACGAGAATCACCGATTCTTGGTGGCTGAACAGTTACGTGAAGTGAAGTATGAAGGTGCAAGAATATTGCTTGAACCGGCAGGGCGTAATACAGCACCGGCTATTGCTTTAGCGGCTCTAGATATTCAGCATGAGCACGGTGATGGCCTGATGATGGTGATGGCCGCTGATCATGTGATTGAAAATGAACAAGCCTTTGCTCACTCTGTTAAAAATGCTATTTCACATGCTCAAGACGGTGCTTTAGTAACTTTTGGTATCGTTCCTAATTGCCCTGAAACTGGTTATGGTTACATTCGACGTGGTGGTGAGCTACAAAGTACAGCTTATACAGTAAAGCAGTTTGTTGAAAAGCCTGATCTTGAAACGGCAACCGCTTACTTAGACTCTGGTGAGTACTACTGGAACAGCGGCATGTTCCTATTCAAAGCAAGCACTTACTTGAAAGCGTTAGAGGTGTTCTCGCCAGATATTCTTAAAGCGTGCCAAGCTGCCTATGAAAATAAATCGGAAGATTTAGATTTTGTTCGAGTCGGTAAAGATGAGTTTCTAACTAGCCCAGAAGACTCCATTGACTACGCAGTGATGGAAAAAACCGACAAAGCCGTTGTAGTGCCAATGGATGCAGGTTGGAGCGATGTGGGCTCATGGTCGGCTCTTTGGGAAGTGGATAATAAGTGCGAACAGGGCAATGCTACGAAAGGCGATGTTATTTTACACGACACTAAAAACTCGTTAGTACACGCAACCTCGCGCTTGGTTACAACAGTTGGTCTTGAAGATACGGTCATCGTAGAAACCAAAGATGCGGTATTAGTCGCTGCAAAAGACAAAGTGCAAGACGTAAAACACATTGTTAATCGTCTAAAAGCGGATGAGCGCTCGGAATTTCAACATCATAGAGAAGTGTTCAGGCCATGGGGGCATTATGATTCTGTGGATGAAAATCACAGATACAAAGTTAAACGCATCACTGTAAAACCGGGCGCTAAGTTAAGTGTACAAATGCATCACCACAGAGCTGAGCACTGGATTGTAGTGTCGGGCACGGCCAACATTACTATTAATGGTAAGACCAATCTGGTAACAGAGAATCAATCCACTTACATTCCTGTCGGTGCAGTACATTGCCTTGAAAATCCCGGCAAGATTGATTTGGAACTTATTGAAGTGCAGTCGGGTGCGTATCTTGGGGAAGACGACATCGTTCGTTTGGAAGATCGCTACGGAAGAGCTGAAGACTAATTTATGACTCAACCATTAAATACCCGTGCTGTCATTGCAGGCAGTGGCGTAGCCTTTGGCACCAGTGGTGCGCGCGGCTTAGTGGCCGACTTTACTTCGGAAGTGTGCGCGGCCTTTACTCATGCCTTTATCAAGGTGATGCAAGCTTCTTTTGACTTTACACAGCTCGCCATTGCGATTGATAACAGACCAAGTAGTTATTCTATGGCCATGGCCTGTGCAAAAGCAGCCCGGCAGCAGGGGGTTGAGCCACTTTATTACGGCGTAGTGCCGACCCCGGCACTGGCCTACCATGCCATGCAGCAAAATATTCCCTGTATTATGGTCACGGGCAGTCATATTCCGTTTGACCGCAACGGGCTGAAGTTTTACCGACCGGATGGTGAAATCACCAAACAAGATGAGCAGGATATTTTATCAGCAGAAGTAACGTTTGATTTCTTTGAAGAGTTGCCTGAACTGGCGGTCTCTGAAGAAGCTGCAAAAGCCTATGTTGAACGGTACACCTCATTATTTAGCGACAAACCGCTTTCAGGAAAAAAACTGGGCATTTATGAGCATTCAAGCGCTGGCCGTGATCTCTACCAGACCATTTTTACAGCTTTAGGTGCTGAAGTTACCTCGCTTGAACGCACCGATACTTTTGTGCCCATTGATACAGAGGCTGTTTCAGAAGACGATTGCCGAAAAGCGAAAGATTGGTCTGCACAATATAAATTCGATGCCATATTTTCGACTGATGGCGATGGCGATCGCCCGTTAATTGCTGATGAAAACGGAGACTGGTTGCGAGGAGACATTCTAGGCCTGTTGTGTGCTGATGCTCTAGGAGTGGAAGCATTGGCCGTACCTGTAAGTTGTAATACGGCAATAGAAAAAAGTGAGCGTTTTAAAACAGTCGCTCGAACAAAAATTGGCTCGCCCTATGTGATTGCTGAATTTGATGAGCTATCAAAACAGCATAAAACAGTGGCAGGCTTTGAGGCCAATGGCGGCTTTTTGTTAGCCAGTGATATGCAACTGAATGGTGAAGGGCTTAAAGCCTTACCTACAAGAGATGCAGTATTACCAGCGGTTGTGCTTTTGACTGCGTCTGCTGCGAGTTCTGTATCTGAACTGGTGAACAAGCTCCCTCAAAGATTTACGGCCAGTGACCGAATTAAAGATTTTTCTACCGAACGTAGCCAAGCATTGCTCGCTAAAGGCAAAGATAACCCAAATGAATTACTTACTAAACTGGGCTATCAGGGTGACGATTTGGCAAGTGTAGATACCACAGATGGCCTTAGAATGACGTTGGTAAACTCGGATGTGATCCACTTGAGACCTTCGGGTAATGCACCTGAACTTAGGTGTTATGCTGAAGCCCCCACAAATGAACAAGCGCTTAGTTATGTTAACCAAGTGCTAAAAAACATAACCTTACTCTAAAAAATGTTATGAATACGGTATTTAAATAAGTACGGAATTCATTATCTATCTAAATACTCGTCATTCCCGCGTAGGTGGGAATCTAATGTTTAGGTAAACATGAAAGAAGTGAAGTGAATTCGGATGTAGAAACAGGTAAAGCCTGGGTGGAAAATTATGAGTCAGTTGTCTCAAACAATTCAAATAACAATGCTTGTCTCGGATTTGATTCAACATCATCCGCTAGTACAGCAACTCAACAAGTTGTCTCAAACAAACCATGTATCCATTTCTACTCATGCTGAACAAACGGGCGACTTGAGTAAAAACCAGAAATACATACTGATGTATGCCTCACCAGAGGCCTCTTTGGTTGAAGTAGCTATGGGTGACAATTCAGATCTGAATGAGGATACTGACTTTTTGGATCGGTGGTATACAGATTTGCAGCACCTAGTGAAAGTCAAGCAAACACTCGGCGATGGTGCGTTGTTGGTTAACTTAATGGATGTATTGCAAAATACTTATCTTTTCCAAAAGCGAATTCAGGGCTTTGTTGGTAAAACAGAAGTAAATCTATCACTAAACTCGCAAGAGCCTGAAAAACAGCAGGTGACTAAGAATTTTGCTGCCGCATTAGTTCAGACTCAACCTAAATTGAGTGAGTTATATAAAGACGTACTGCTAATGACAGACTTTATGACTACATTATCGTCATTTAGTGAACATAACATTGTTGCTCACCATTCAAGCATGTTGGCAGGTTTACAAGAAATACAACATTTATCTGAACAGAAGCTTGAGTTGGAGCGAGATAAACAAACACTTGAAACTGAAAACGAACTGTCATTACTTCAGATACATCAGCTACAGGAAGAGCTTGAATCGACACACTTGGAAAAAATAAAAATCAACGAAACCGTAAGCGAGCTTGAATCTGAAAATGAACTGTCATTGCTTCAGATACATCAGCTACAGGAAGAGCTTGTATCGACACACTTGGAAAAAATAAAAATCAACGAAACCGTAAGCGAGCTTGAATCTGAAAACGAATTATCACTGCTTCAGATTCACCAACTTCAAGAAGAGCTTGAGTTTTATTATCTGAAATACAATGAGCAGTCAGAGGTGTGTAACTCGCTATTAAATCAAAAGAATCAATCAAACGATTCTCTGTCGATTTTTTCGTACATAACCAATAAGCATGGTAATCAGATTATTCAATAGTCTTGTATCTTATTATGCCTGTAGCGCCTTTACACCTTGTGATATTAGATCCTGGCCTGCATACCCATGCGGGCCATCATGTCTCTATTGTAAAAGACTTAGGCCGAGCAGCGAGTGCCAGCAAGTACTTACTGTCGGTCTATTCTCGAAAAGACATAGATAAAGAACTTCAAGAAAATCTCACGTCAAGTATTTCGAAGATAGTTCCTCACTTTTCTTGTGACCTTTATCAGTTTTATCACAATGAAGAAGGTGACCGGCAAGCCTACCTATTGAACCTTGCACTGGAATACAAAAACGCCATTCGTCAGCAGGTCAACAATGTTGCATCCGATGGATTTGAAAAAGCTAATAACACGGTGTTTCTGCTTCATACTGTGATGGACCTTCAAGCCAGAGCATTGAATCTAGCCCTTGAAGCACTTGACCGAGAAGGTATTCGGCCAAAGTGCCTTGTGTTAATGATGTTTCATCCTCAGCGTTCTAAATGGCGGAGTGACGCGTTAAATAAGTTGGATTATTCATTAGCCTTTAAGCCGTTACATCATCGTTCTAATGTTACTTTGTATGCCAGTGATGCTGAAATAGCAGCGTGCATGGCAGCCTATCTCAGAATCAGTGCATTGCCTATTCACCCAGCGGTAGTTATTAATAGTAGAACTCGACAAGGTGAAAAAGATAGACCGCGGCAGGTCTTGCTTTATCTTGGTGATGCCAAGCGCGACAAAGGGTTTGATCAACTGCCAGGAATGATTGAATCGGGCTTGTTAGGTAAATACCCAACAACAGAGTTTGTGATTCAATATACGCTCACTTCTGAAGACCCTGTTTTGCATGATGCAGTCAAACGGCTAAACGCTGCAAAGGCAGATTACGATAATTTAGAGGTAATCGAAGGATTCGTTGATGACTCTGAAATCTATAGCATGATCCAGTCATCACAACTCATGCTATTAAATTATTCACAAGAAGAATACCAACATAAAAATTCAGGGGTGCTTTGGCTAGCCGGTTATTTCAATACCTCAGTGATAATTCCTGACAATTGCTGGTTGTATCGCGAAGCGCAAAGGCTTAACCTAGATCATCACGTTGTGACCGAGAATGGATGGTTGGTTGCCCTTCAAAAAGCTCTGAATACCACAGAAACATCTCATCCACTCAAATCAACTGAAACTAAGTACAAACTACACATACTGCAGCCGTTTGATCGATGGTTATTTCAGGTCATAAATGCAGGCATGTAAGGGAATTAGAAGTTAGAAAGGGAACTCATGCTATCTTACCTGGAAAATATCATCGATCTTGATCAAGAACAGATCGGCACGATCGTTCACATCGGTGCAGGCCGCTGCAGTGAGTTAGGTATCTATTTAAAAGCCAAGCCTGAAAAAATTGTGCTGGTAGAGGCTGTTCCTGAGTTAGCTAAAGCCTTAAGAGAAAAAACTACAGATATCCCGCAGGTTGAAGTAGTTGAGCAGCTTATTACTGGTGACGACTCTCCCGCAGAATTAACGATTTATAATGATGAACGGTTTCATTCCATAAAATTGTCTGATTCACTTAAATATCAGTTGAAAAACTTAGACCCTATAGGAAAAGCTGAGGTGATCCAGCTTCCCGTATCTGATCTTTTTTCGAAATGTTCACTGACTGACGAAAAAACTAATGTTTTGGTTGTTGAGTCTTTTGGCAATGAATATCAACTTTTAAATATTATTGAATGTACTCTGTTTGGTTACATTGCTTTGAAAACAGAAGTTGTATCAAATGTATCTGAAACACCTCTAAACTGTTTTGATTTGATTTACAAAAGCAAAGATTGCTACATTGAAGAGAGGTGCTTTAAGAGGAATACGAGTCTCATTGATTTAGAGGCAGTAGTTTCTGGTTTGAAATCAGAAAACTCTAGTTTGAAAAACGCTAAAAATGAGCTTGAAGATAGTTTAAAACAAGAAAGCGCCAACTTCATCAAGTCTAAGAATGAGCTTGAACGGCGTTTGAAGACTCTTGAGCTGGAAAAAAAGACAATTCTTAGCAACCAAAAAGAAATTAAGGTCGGTGAACTCTTTATTGATCTTGATGAACTTTCCAATAATGCTAGTGAATGCCTATGCTCTCTGGTTAGTGTTGGTTTCTTCCCGGTGGATTCAATTGATTTTAATCAAGGTGGAAAGATCAGGTTTAGAAAGCATAACCTTAATAATGAGATATTATCGAAGTTTATAATCGATTTACCACTAGACATACTTGTGAGCACTCTAAATGTGACCTATGAATGCCTAGGGTTGGTTAATGAAACAAAGAAAAGTGATGATTTTCTAGCAAGTATTGATGAAGTAACTCTCAATAAAACCTATACCCCGATTTTAAAGTTTGTTTATTGCTGCTTTTTCTTTGGTGAAATGCTTCATGAAAAGAATAACTTGATGGCTCAGAACTTCTTAAATTTATCTAAAGACTTCGTTTCTCAAGAGCCTGCTACACATAGAGCTTTAACCCTTTTAATTGCAAAATTATTTAATCATATTGGTCGAAAAAATGATGCTGCGATGCTTATCTATGGTCTGTTTGATGGTGACGAGTTAAAGTTAAGCGAGAAAGAGTTAAATAGTATATTTTCTAGCTCGTACAGGGATGTGAAATCGAGTGTAAAGAAGAATCAACATGGCCATGACTTATTGCTGGAGTATTTGGAATCAAATAAATCGAGTTTTGCTCCTAACTCTTTATTGATTGAAGTTGGTACGACTAGAGAGGATGTTCCAGGTCAAGGTTCTACGAAACAACTTTCTGAATTTTGCTTTGAAAATGGACTTGAATTTATCACCGTTGATATGGATGAGCATAACGGAAGAGTGGCAAATAACTATTTTTCTTTAAGACAAATGAAGAGCTCACAGGCAATCACTCAAAAAGGTGAAGATTTTTTATTGGAATTTGATGGTGAGA
>Ga0181593_10002288_pt1 | contig 17633 bp, 26 predicted proteins | sample 071ome_19_FD_133756 | JGI IMG/M metagenome (GOLD analysis project Ga0181593, IMG submission 133756) | Coastal salt marsh microbial communities from the Groves Creek Marsh, Skidaway Island, Georgia - 071413AT metaG (megahit assembly) | ecosystem: Environmental > Aquatic > Marine > Intertidal...
AATTTGCCCTTCTTGCTATCGTCCTTTGGGAAGAGGTTCTTCATCTCAATCCCAATCGCAGAGCATACCTCCTGAGTTGAGCATCCACCACCACGAAGGCACTTTAATAGAACTTGGTCACTGTCACCGACAGATACGCGAAGTGACGGGTTGTCATCGTCGCTCCTGCATGGACACTTTGCGCTCCACTGATTCTTTCCGTTTTTCGTGTAATCAAGCTTGTCCAAAACAAGATCAATTGGGCTGTTCATTAATATCTCCGTAGTTGTTTAAAATGTAGTCTTGTCGTACTTTCTCGTATAGAGAAGTAAACATATCACGATCAGAGTTCGTCGTCAAATTTGTTGCGCCGTCACCTAGGCGCTTGATGGTTGCTGATAGGACTGGATGCGGCTTTTCATAGTCGTAGGTTCCGCTATAAATCTTCTGACTTATGGCCAGCAGTAAGGTCCATGCTTCTTCTGGCTCCGGTGGCAGTTGCTCGTCTCGCATCTCTGCCATCGTCTCCAATCTAAGCTCTCCCGGTCGGGGAGCCCATCGCTTGCCAGACATTGCCAACCGCCGTACGGTCTTTTTGACATCATCGTACGGAAGGTCGCTGATGTACTCCCAGTAACCCTTTGCCCTGATGGTCAGTGAAGACTGATCTAGTGGCTTGTCCCAGCTAACGCTAAGAAGCTCAGTTATGCTTAAACATTCTTGTTTGTCCATACCTAGAAATGTGTAAACCCCCACCGTTAGGTGGGGGCTTTCACGTACTCCTTTCTCCTAGATTTTCAGAAATCTTCGAACGGGTCGCTGCTTGGAACCGCCCGACCGGAGGAGCGCTGACCGCCACCACCGGAGCCGCCATCATCTCCGCCATCGCGGCGCTTGCGCACCATGCTCTCAATGGCATAGGTGTTGACGGCGATTGTGTCGGCAACAATCTCTACAGTTGAGCGCTTGTTGCCCGTCTCCTTGTCCTCCCAAGTGCGCTGCTCAAGTCGTCCCTTGACGATTACAGGCATACCCTTCTCAAGGACATTTCCAGCATCCTCTGCGGTACGGCCCCATGCTACAGCGTTGAAGAACGAGGTTTCTCCAGTCCACTCACCGTTGACCTGATACCGGCGCTGGGACGCGACTGAAAATGAAAGTCGTGCTCTGCCGTTGCCGGTGACCTTCAACTCAGGGTCTGCCGTCAGGTTTCCAGTTACTGTTACGTCTGCATTGCTCATAGTTATCTCCTATCTCTCGTCTATTTGCAGATATCCATATCGTAGGTCCGTCCCCCATGCTTGTCAAGAGGGAATGTATTGACTTTCGATCTTTACCAGACCTACAATATGACAGTGATGACTATAGCAGGATGGAGTACAGATGACAACCTATAACGAGCAACAAATGGCAATTTATGACTTTCTCGTAGACACACTGGTCGACATGGCCGACGTTCCTCCGGCGGAAATGGAGGAGGCCAGAGAAGACATGATGAGCGTGGTCTCGGTTATATTTGAAGGCCTTGACCTCAAGGTTGTTGGCTCAGATGACGAGGGTCTTCTGGTCCGAATGAACCTTGCTGGATGATCCAGAATTTCTGTAGCTGCCGGTAAGCTCCAAGAAGTGCTTTCGGCAAAGCACATTGTATTCGACAACTGAATTATTATCTATCACGTTGTCTTCTCCAGATGTCTGTATGTCGCCCCCAATGTAGAGTGCGTTATGCGTTGCTCTGTTCCCGCACCAGCATCTGATCTGATTATCTATCTGCATACTTCTATCGGCTAGCTCAAGAAGCCTCTTTGATGCCTCAAACATCTTTCCCTTGTAGGAAGTAAGCAGACCGAAAGCGGTTACTTGAACGTCGTGGACATCAGCCATGAAGGCCAAGTCCTCAATCTGCTTTGGTAGGAAGAACTGAGCCTCGTCTACAAATACGAACCTAACTGGATTGTTGGTTTCTTCCTCGTACTTGGATATTACTTCCACAAGAGAATCTCCGTTATTAACAGAGATGGATACGTCCATGTGGCCTATCCTGCTGCTGCAGACGTTATCCCCGGACCTGTCGTATTTATTGAGGAGTACTGACTGTCCCGGAAAGGCTGCGCTGGTGTTATAGTGGTTCTGAAGAAGCAGCGTGGTTTTTCCTGAAGACATGGTTCCGTAGATGAACTTCAAGTAACCCATAACGCTCCTCTCTTTGTGGTTATAGAGATATCGTATACCTTGGTCAGTCCATTTGTGCGGAGTTCCACAAGGGTGACCTTCCAGCATCAAGTCTATTTGGATTCTGCCCTGCGGGAGCTGTTCTGAATCCACTGATGGCCGGTGCGTTGAAAACTTTCTTTACTGAAGCATTGCACTTGGGGCACTCTTTCAGCGCGTCATCCGACATGCTTTGCTTGTAGTCGAAGTTTCCGCACTCTGGGCATTTGTAACTATATATAGGCATAGCTCTTATTATACATAGACTGTCTTGGTTATCAAGTGGATTCAACAGCGGCTCTATCCGATGTCTAATAAGTGAAGTAGAATATAAGAGACATTGAAGGAGCAGTCATGCCGTTTATCGGAAAATTACGCCGCAAAGGCTTGGGGATTTTTGCACCCGTAGCAATTCTAGCTTTATTTAGTTCTGGTTCTGTTTCCGCAGCCTCTTACAACGTGACAGTTGAGTCCGAATGGACATTCACTCTGAACGAAGCCAAAACCGTGTACATCTACGGCAATTCCAACCGAGCCTGCAGTGAGGCTGGAGCCGACCCGTACCTGTGGTTGTACGACGATGGGCCTGAAACGGCTGGCACGCTGATCACCCAAGACGATGACGGGAACCACAACTTCAATGATCAGTGTGTTTCTTCAAAAATTGTCGTGAACCTGAACGCCGGGGATTATCTGATTCGTGCTGGGTATTGCTGCAATCAACGAGGGTTGGGATACGACGGGCCTGATTATGAACTAGTCATCACAGATGTTGAGTTGGACGGCGGACCAGCTACAACAACCACGACGACAACTACCACGACGACAACCACGACGACAACCACGACAACAACAACGACTGTTCCGCAAACCATCGGGGCACCAACAAACCTCACCCTGACCGTCGACTACTCCAACGGAACCGTTACCGCCGACTGGGATGCGCCAACAGACGGCAACATTGACCCCGAGCGTTACGCCATCGGTTTCGGTCTGAACGACGATGGGAACGCTGGGCCGTACGGAGTGGCAACCGGCAACGTGGGCGACGAGAACGCCCTAAACACCCAATACACGTTCAACGCCTCATATCTGGAGGGCCTGTTCAACGAGGCCCATGGACTGTTCAACGTGATGATCCGGTCCGACAATGACACAAATGCGAAGTATTCGTCGTGGACTCCTGTGTCATCTGTGACAATCATGAATATGCCTGATGTCGTGGATGACACGACTGTCAGTCAAGTTTTTGGTTCTGGGGTTGAGGTGTCGTGGACGCCCTCGTCGGACGGTTTCGTTGACCCAAGTTATTTCCGCGTTGCGTACAGCCAGCCACAATCAGAGGAATCGTTTGAGACAAATACCACGAGCAGCAATTCAATAACTATTCCTTATTCCGCAATCGCTGACGGCACGTGGTACGTGCGCGTATTGGCGTGCGGTTCCGAAAATGATTGTACTATAAGTAATACAATTGAGGTAAGCGTTTTTAACGAGGAGGCTTCATGGGCTACGAGCACAACGACCTCAACCACTGCACCGCAGACGACTACAACAACTGTTTCACCGTCTACGACGACGACAACGACGAGTACGTTACCCTCTCAGCCGCTTGCCCCTCCTGTGGGATCCACCACAGGCTCGCCTCCGCCCGCAGTTATCACCCCGCCGGTCACTACGACCGCCCCAACCTCAACTTCCTCAACGACGACCTCTACTACGACAACTACGACGACCACGACCCTCCCGCCCACAACGACGACGACTACGCTCGCGCCCACAACGACGACTCCACCGACAACGACGGTTGTCACGACAACTTTACCGACCGCGAGCACCTCTTCTTCGATTCCGGAAAGCACTTCGACAACATCCGTACCGAGTGGGACGACTACCTCAATCGCGCCGACCGTTTCTTTGACGACATTGCCCACGACTACAAGTTCCCCCCTCCAGCCAACTACTACGGCTGAGTTAAGGGTACTTGAAAGTCCAAAGCCTGTGATTTCTGTTAATCCAATTCCCGAAAATGCGACTCGGGCACCAGAAATAGCTAACACCACTGTTGAAAAGAAGGCAAAGGCTTCTGAGGTAATTCAATACATAGCTGATGACGAACTGGCTGGAAGTGTGTTTACGGTCGTGGCGTCTGAGGAAGTTACAGTAGATGACGTTAAGGATTTGATATCTAATGAAAGCTTTGAGCAAATTCCGGATGAAGCTAAAGAAGCTATATCTATCGCATTGTCCGATCAGGACAATGAAGTCAAAGAAACCTTTGAAGAAGAAATTAATATTTTTGAAGGTGGATTTGACGAGTATATTCCCGCAGATTCAAATGTACCGGTCAAGACTCGTCGTGTTCTTGTTGTCGCCACAACTGCGGCATTCGTATTGCCCTCCCCTAGGAGTAGGTCATAATTTATCATGTCGAACTTAAATGAAAGGAGAAGAAATGTCAGATAAGTGGGAGTTTACTCCCGCGAAGCATATTCCAAAAATCGGAAGCAAGATAAAACAGCTTTGGTCCGAAATGGGAGATCTTAGTTGGACGTTAGCTGGAACTGGCTTGGTTCTTATAACACTTAGCGGTGAAACACTGAAGTGGGGTCTATGGATGTCCATAGCTGCACTTGCTGTTCACCTAGCAGTGATCTTATCATCCAAGGGAGGTGAATAATGACTTCAGCAAATAAGAAACTTGTAATCAACACATCCATGAGAGTCTTTGCTGTATTTGCAATGCAGGCAATGGCTATTGTTGGTGGTGCTTCAATCGTGGGCGGAATTCCAGTATGGAAGGCTGCTCTATTGAGTGGTATTAGTGCTACAGCACAAGTACTTCAGAAGCTTGCTGCCGCCTTCGCGGATGATGGAAAGATCACCGCAGAGGAGTTGGACGCTGCTTTTGCTCTTTCAAATAAGGCATCAAAAACTTCAGACTAAAAAATTAGTTCTGACGGTCTCTACTTAAACTCTAGTAGAATATAGAACGGAAGAAATTCTTCCACAACAACTTACAACCCTATCAAGGAGAGTATTGCATGAATGAAGTTACCCTGAATAAGCAGATGCTTGAGCGTGCAGTTGCGACTTTCGCTCAGGCGTTCCTCTCAGTATTCGTGGTTGCAGACATGAGCACCGCAAAGACAGCCGCTACTGCTGGCGTCGCCGCTCTGCTTTCTGTAGTCAAGAGCTGGGCTGCTACTCGCGTTGGTGACCCCAAGACAGCATCACTCGTCTGATAAACACCACTTGCTTTACATAAGCAAGGGCGAGTAATCTATACATAGTAACTATATTCGTTGGTGGGGTTGTTTAGCTCCTTTTTGTCTCCACCTTAAGTGGACGAATAAGCGTTACGAGAGAAAGGCTCAGTCCAAATCGGACTGAGCCTTTCTCGTTCTCTTACCCTTCTTCTTCTTGACTTTGATTTGATCGGGTCTCACTGATCTGTAGGATCCGTAGTTCGCTGCGCCACCAAACACAGTCACCCATCCGGAGTGATTGCTGATTTCAGTATCGATGACGTACTTTATGAATCTGTAACTTCCACGGTCTCCTTTAATCTGACACTCATCGCCAACCTGAAGGACGGTTTCTGAGTCAACTCTGAACTCAGTGCTGATGTCCCAATTCTCTGGAAACTTTACTTCCGCTGTTTTTCTTTTTGGCACTACTCCTCCTTTACTTGTCAAGTAAGTTGTCGTACACCATCTTAGCGATTTCTTCCCGAATTGCAACATTCTCATCAAGATACTGTTTTGCATTGACTCTGCCTTGAGCAATATTTGAACCATTGTAGGCAAACCAAGCGCCCTTCTTCTCTATGATCCCAAGCTCTGATGCCATGTCAACGATATCACCAGTCCTGCTGATTCCCTCACCGTAAGTTATCTCAAACTCCGCTTGACGGAATGGTGGTGCAACCTTATTCTTCACAACCTTGACTCTGGTCCTGTTTCCAGATGCCTCTCCATCTGACTTTAGCGTCTCAATGCGGCGAATGTCCATACGCACAGATGCGTAGAACTTTAGGGCCTTCCCACCCGTCGTCGTTTCTGGTGAACCAAACATTACACCAATCTTCTCACGGAGCTGATTGATCATTATCAGGATCGTCTTATTGTGATTCAGGTTGGCGACTATCTTTCGCATAGCCTGCGACATTAGCCGAGCGTGTAGACCCACATGACTATCGCCCATGTCGCCCTCAATCTCCGCACGTGGCGTTAGGGCAGCAACAGAATCTACAACCACAACGTCAAGAGCGCCGGACTCAATTAGCTTGTTGGTTATCGTTAGTGCTTGCTCGCCAGTGTCTGGCTGACTAACGAGGAGGTTATCTACATCGCATCCAATTGCGCGTGCGTAGATAGGATCAAGTGCGTGCTCGGCGTCGATGAAAGCGCAGTTTCCGCCCATCTTTTGTGCCTCAGCAATTACGTGAAGCGCCAGTGTTGTCTTACCGGAAGACTCTGGTCCATATATCTCAGTTACTCGCCCTCGTGGAAGACCGCCAACACCTAGTGCTGCATCAAGGGCAATTGATCCAGTTGATACCACATCGATGTCCATCGACGTGTTGTCTCCAAGCTTCATTATTGAACCAGTGCCGAATTGCTTCTCAATGCTGGCTATTGCGTCTGTTAAAAGTTTATCTCTGCTCATAGCGCTATTGTAGGGGTAGTCCTTTCTCCAGTCAAGCTAGCGATGTTATAATTGAAATATGAGCAAGCGTGGACCAAGGCGAAGTATAGTATCTGCCGTTAGGGTGGGTGACTATGGCGACACCAGTTGGGTTGTGGAACTCAGCTGCGGTCATAGGGTCACAAGACCTCGCAAGCCCAATATAGAGACGGATAGAGTTTCTTGCCGACTCTGCATAAACGAAGATGTTTCAACTGTTGTTGAACTTTACGATACTTCCGTCATTGAAAGCGATGATCCACTGGACTCACTTAAAACCCAAGCAGCAATATCTTCATACTTTAAGGTTCCGTTAGATTCTGTTCAGGTTGGATTTGGCATGGCGACGATATATCTAGACTCCATGCAGATTCGCGACATAACTAAGAAGTAAGTCTGTCTAGTGTCGCCTCTATTGCTACGGGGTTGATGTCAAGTCCAACAAACTTTCTTCCGTGCTTGAGTGCACTTACTCCCGTTGATCCGCTCCCACAAAAAATATCAATGACCGTATCGCCTTCTTCTGTGTGTGCAAGTATAAATGGATCTATTAGCTTAGTTGACTTCTGATTTGGATACTCAACTCTTTCCGGATCCGTGTTGCTCATTGTGTAGTTCCACACCGAACCAGCTGGCTTATCGTCGGGATATCCCTTCTTCGGGGCGAGTCTGCGCTCCCTAGGCATTGCGCTTGGGTTGAACTTACCACGATGTCCCTTCTTGGTGAAGGTAAGAAGGTGATTGTGCCTGTTTGGCCACCAGTCGGTTCTTGGTCTACCTAAACCAAACTCCCAAATTATTTCACCACGTAAGTTTAAATCGTGATTGTTTAGAAGATGCGGAACAACGTAGTAAGCGAGTCTATAGTCGCAAACTATCACCATAGTTCCATCGTCAGCCATGAAGTTGTCGGCTGCGTATCCTAGATCTTTGAGAACGTCGTCGTGCTCAAGTGCGTCCATGTAGTATGCGCTTCCGTTTGACTGTACCTTCCCTGTTCCGAATGGGGGATCAGTGAAGATTAACTCAGCCTTTGGGACAGCATACTCCCTCGCGTATATTCCTACTTCTGTTGCTCTCATGTTGAGTAGCTTGAACGGTATTGCCATGCCACAATTCTATCAGCATCGGCGGCTTAGTCAAGTCTCAGTGCCCCCGGCAGGATTCGAACCTGCGACCTGCGGATTAGAAGTCCGATGCTCTATCCTCTGAGCTACAAGGGCGCAATCACACTATACCGTGCTTCCAAAACTTTTACAACCCTCATAATTTTGAGCATAGTCCACCACCCATTCGTGTGGATGTAAGCGCACCCATCACCAATGCCTAGGACGAACCCGTAAGTAAAATCAATACCCATCTACATCATGAGTCCCAAACAGCTCCTATTTTTTCAGAACTGCCGACGCTCCCCAGATTTGGCTCTGGTAACCCGTGTGCCGTATCCGCATGGGCGTTTGCTAGATACGAACCCTTTCCTCAAGGCTTGATGCTCATCGTGCAGAGGTCGGGCGCTCGCTCAAGCGCGTGATCCGACGTATCGTGTGATCCATATCGTTCCTCTTTGTTGGGGCGTGCCCTCATTGTCAGTAAATTCCAGTACGTAACGCGCCTAACCCACCGACTCTTCAGTAGAACATTATGTCATCGGGATTTCCCGGTTGCTGTTGACCATCTTCTCCTTTTTGGTCTAGTCACTAGTTTGTCCGTAGTGTACATCGGCTCGGGAGGTTGGGTCAAGCTCAATGTTCGTTTGTCCGCTTGACAGTGATTGTGTAAAATACGCAGCACGATGATAGAGGTAAACAATGTTACAAATTAATTGTCCTTCATGGTTCAAGGTTGCTCCCTGTCAAGGAAACACTGAGATATTCTTCTCTACCAAACCTTCGGATCGACGTAAAGCCGCAAACATATGCAAAAATATGTGTAATAATACAGAAGACTGTAGACAAATGGCTATAAGCGAAGGAATAACTATAGGTGTTTGGGGAGGAATGACCGGACCTGAACTTACAAGGGTACAGAATGGCTAGTTACGAATATACAGACTTCGATGATGACAATCAAGACATACTCGCCGTACTTGCACGTGGTGATGTTGAGATAACCTTCATTCAGGTACCAGACAATGCAACAACTAAAGATTACACATGCCTGTCATGGCATGACGAAAAAATGCTTATTGGGGTAACCACCGGGTATCTGGAAGGTTACGTGAAAGAAACAATCTCTGATCTTGTTGTCAGGGGTATACGAGACTGTGATAGCGAAGAAGAAGCCAGCATTCGTGCCCACCAAATAAGCACTCAGTACTTTAGCGATATGCTTTCCCAAGTTCTAGCCGAAGTGATAGTTACAAGTACGCCGTCTGAGTCTTCTCTGGACGACGCACTGCAACGCATACTGGAAGAAAATTGACACGACTCCGTGAAGCAGGTAGACTAGTCGTATCTACTACCTACTAACGGAGAAAAATGAACAAGGAAGAATTCAGAGCTGCGGTTGAGCAGGCGATAAGCTCCTGCAGCGACTTACTCAACAACGTCGATATCATCGAAGAAGATTCAAATGACGAGATGTTTGAAATCGCCGGTGACATACACGAGCTGAAGTCTGTAGTGTCCGACTTGATGTCCTTCTATCAAGATAAAGTTGTCGGCAAAGTCAGGTACCTAAAAGAGCCAGCGCAAATAAAGAACGGAACAATTGAGATCAAGAAGGGCTCAAGCCGAAAGTCGTGGGATCATGAAGCTATGAGCACGGCAGTAGCTCAGAGAATCTATCAGTCATCCATCGACCTAGACACTGGCGAGGTTACTAAGTCGCCAGTAGAGATGATGCTGGAAATGATGAAGTACGGCGCAGTGTCATACTGGCGAGCAACCAACCTCAAGGATCTACACATAGATCCAGACGAGTACTGTGAAGTTTCAGAAGGAAAGACAAACCTAGTAATAAGGAGAACATCATGAGTGTATTTAACGATCTGTCGGAGCCATTCCCAAGGGAAGTTGAGCGTCAGCTAAAAAAGGGTGGGGCAACTCTCACCTATATCCCAGTAAGTGAAATTATCACTCGGCTAAACAAGGTCTTGGGTGTCGACATGTGGTCATACAAGATCATATGCTGCGAGCGTGATGCCCTTGACCCCGACTTCATCGTAGCTCATGTTGAGCTTTCGGCTACCTTCGTACCAACAAACGACGCCCCCGCTCTCACCGTCGTCAAGCACGGTATTGGAGGTCAGAAGATCAAGCGCACCAAGAACGGCGACATTGTTGATCTCGGTGACGAGATGAAGGGTGCTGTTTCTGACGCCCTGAAGAAAGCCGCTCAACATTTGGGCGTTGGCCTTTATCTGGCGAGAACTGAAGAGTCGATTGCTCTTGAAGAGACTGCTGATGCTGCCAATAATCCAATTTCCAACGATCATTTCGACAAGCTCCGGAATCTCCTTAATGGGCTGTCGGAAGATCACAGGATCATGGCCAAGAAGTATTGGGAAGACATTGGGGCAGGTAAGGACTTCGTTGCCAACAATATCACTAATACCATGCTGTCAGATATTCTCAACTTTGTGAAGAATATCCGCAGCGAAGAAGGGCAGTGATGCAAGACCAACTGCCCATAGGCAACATACCCTATGAGCTACCGAAGTACATGTCTCCTTCGTCCATTGGCACGTTCAATCAGTGTCCGATGCGATTCAAGTTTTCAAAGCTTGACAAGATAAAGGAGCCTTCCACCGAAGCTCAAGTTGTCGGTTCATTTGTGCACGAGGTTCTGGAGTTACTATTCGACTTCGACCCAGATGAGCGCACAATGGACAACGCCCGAAGCATTGCTAAGAATCTCTGGCATGAGAAGTGGATGGCCGAGTACGAGCAGCTTGAAGAGAAGTCTGACGTTAACGAGTTTCGCTGGAAGGTGTGGTGGTGCGTTGAGAACTATTTCCAGCTTGAAGACCCACGAACCCTAAAGCCCGGCGGTCTTGAAGATAAGGTTGAAGGCGAAATTATGGGTGTTCCTATTTTTGGAATCATCGACAGATGGTACGAGAATGAAGACGGCAACATAATTGTATCTGACTACAAGACAGGAAAGAAGCCTCGCCCACAATACGAGTGGGAGAAGAAGATGCAGATAATGATCTACGTCGATCTTCTTGAGGCTATAACCGGAAAGAAGGCAGCGGTAGGCGAGCTACTGTACCTCAAAGGACCCAGCGTAGTCAGGTACGAAGCAACAGAAGAGTTGAGAGACTCCGTAAGAAAAACTATCCGCAATACATGGGATGAGGTAATAGAGAGCTGCTCAACTGGAGAGTTTGAGTGCAGAACTGGCCCCCTGTGCAACTGGTGTAGCTTCCAGTCGATATGCCCTGCTTGGAAGAAGTGATGATACCGCCAAAGGAGTTTGCGCTGATGGTGTCGGAAGACATCAAGGGGAAAAGCGACTCAGTGACCCACGATTTGCTAAGAAGTCAGGAGCACAGAGAGCAGTGGAGAGAATCTCTCATTGCCATAATAAACAACGTAAACGATCAAATCAAAGAACTGACTGCCGAAGCCGATCACCTGAGAAACATCTACAACGAAGATTTTGTCACTGATCCAGCAGAAAGCATATCAGCAAAGATAGATAAAGCAGAAAGATTCAGGTACCACGCAGAGAAGCGGTTGGCTGAGGCGGATAGGCTAATATCTGTCGGCGCAGTGTCCAAGGATATGAAGTTGTCTTCATTCTTGAAGGATGCTATAGTTGAGCATATGCGGTTGAAGAAAGAAAATAATTCGTACGACAAAACAGACAGGCAGTTATGGGAAGCGATAAATGGGAAATGGTCGTTCCGCGAAGCAAACGACTGAAGATAGGCTTTGCTAGTAATGACTGGTCTAGATCACTTCGCGACACCAACAATAAGTTGGTTATGGGCGGATCTGGCCACATAAGAATTGGTCAGTATGTGCCAGAGCTCAAGAAGCTAGGTGTGGATTGCGCTTTGGGCATTTTGGCCTTCGATAATAAGCGCAAGCTTTTTGGGGTACACACGTGGGATAACGGTGATCACTTTGATTGCGATGTTGTCGTAATGCAGCGATACATGCACAAGGATGCATTGCGTGACATGAAGGAAGCCATCAAAAACGGTCAAATAATCATCAACGATGTCGATGATTGGTATTGGGGACTCAGCCCGCTGAATGCAGCGCATAGATTGTCTGACCCCAAAAACAATCCCAACGAAAACATTGAACATTACAAAGAAATGATTAAGAACTCTACTGGAGTTATAACATCCACACCATTCCTCACTGAGAAGATGACGAAGTGGAACAAGAATTGTGTAATGCATCAGAACTACGTTCAGATGTCAACCTTCAAAAAAAGAGACCACATCCGGCACGATTCAGGAACACCTGTTGTCGGTTGGATGGGATCAACGTCTCACCGAAGCGGTGATCTACACATACTGAGAGGCCTGTCTTCACAAATATCCAAAATGGCCACTTGGCATCATACCGGACATATCAATATAGTCGGAGTTCCTAAGTTCTGGGATGAGATAAAGGTTGAAGCAGGGATGGTGACTACCACACCGTTCCTCCCTCCCACCGAGCTAGGAAAAGGCGTAAACTTTGATATAGGCTTAGTTCCCCTAACGTCAATACCTTTCAATGACGCAAAGTCTTGGATCAAGGGAATTGAGTATGCCGCTGCCGGTGTTCCATTTATAGCATCTTCCTCCGCCGAGTATCGGCGCTTACATGAGGAGTATGGGATTGGTATACTTGCACGTCGGGATGGAGACTTTCCCAAAAAGATAAAAAACCTACTTGATGCCAAAGTTCGTCAAGAGATTGCTGATGAGAATTACGAGTTAGTAAAGCAACTTGATGTAACAGTTGGCGCTAAGAATCTGCTCGCTGCTATAGAAAGCTTCATCCCATGAAGCGTGGAAAGCCACTGAAGAGGACACCGCTGAAGCGTGGTGAAAGTAAGCTGAAGTCAAAGACTCCGCTGAACAAGCGATCAAAGAAGATGAAGGACAAGTATGTAGAGCGTCGTAAGATTGTTGAGGAAATGCTTCAATCACAGAAGTGCTCTGCTTGTGTGGTGTATCACGTATACGACGGTTACATGCGCCTACCAGACCCAAAGAGCGCGTCCTCCACGCCAAAGCTGGGAGTGTGCCATGTCAGAAGAACACAAGATGTACACGAAATTGTCAACAGATCGCTGGGTGGCGACATTCTAGACAAGAGCAACTTACTTGCAGTGTGCAGGCCTTGCCACAGGAGGATAACCGAGAATCCACTAGAAGCAGAAATGGTAGGCCTACACCTACCACGTTGGTTAAACACACCGGCTGGATTAGTAGAAGCGAAGCGTATTAGAATAAACTTCATCAATGGTAAATTTACAGAGCCATTCTGGGTAGGTGACGATGAGTAATGACAACTGGACATTCGGCATAACAACTGATTACTCAGATGCCGGAAGATTGACCGAAATAGTCAATTCGATACGCAAGCAGAATATACCAAATTACGAAATCCTATTCATTGGAGACGGTGATACGTCAAGGCTTATCGCTGACGACATTAGACACATACCCTTTGATGAGACAGTAAAGCCACGTTGGATCACCAAGAAGAAAAACATTCTCGCAAATGAAGCCAAGTACGAGAATATCGTACTAATGCACGACTATCACATCTTCGACAAGGATTGGTATTGGGGTTTCAAGAATTTCGACACAGACTGGGAAATTTGCTCATGCCCACAATTCCTGATTACCGGAAGACGAAACCCAATGGACTGGTCACTTTGGGATAAGCCCGGTCATGGAAGGGCTTGGGCTTTAGACTATGATGACTGGACGCAGACAAGGTTCATGTACATCTCTGGAGGATTCTTTATAGTCAAGAAGCACGTAATGCTAGAAGAACCACTAAACGAAGATCTTGTGTGGAATGAGGAAGAAGACGTTGAGTGGTCCTATAGGGTCAGAGACAAGTACGTAATGAAGTGCAACAAGCTCAGCATAGTCCGCCATAACAAGTGGCACAGACACGCAGGACCACAAGAATGATAAAGTTAGTTATATTCGATCTTGACGGCGTACTTATAGATTCAAGAGACCTCCACTTCTACTCACTAAACAACGCCCTAGAGAGCGTCGGTGAGCAATATGTAATAAACAGGAAAGAGCACCTGTCAACATATGATGGACTCAGCACATCAAAGAAGCTTTCCATGCTTTCCAAGTCTAAGGGTTTACCAGAATCATTACACGGTGAGATATGGAAGAGAAAGCAAGAAGAGACGCTGAAGCTGCTTTCTTACTTTGGTGAAAATTCTGTTGCTGTCAAGATCATGGAGGAGCTCCGGTCTAGAGACATCAAGATTGCTGTAGCGAGCAACAGCATACGAAGAAGCGTTCAAGTAGCCCTTCATTCAATAGGAGTTTTGCATCTCGTTGATTACATTGTCAGCAATGAAGACGTTACGCTAGCAAAGCCGTACCCCGAAATGTACTGGAAGTGCATGACTGCTTTCAATGTATTGCCGGATGATACTATGATCATCGAAGATTCACATATCGGAAGAATGGGTGCAATAAACTCCGGAGCACAACTTCATGCCATAAAAAACTCTGATGATTTGAGCTATGCTAACGTAATGATAGATATAAACAAACAAACAAGCGAGAAGGAGAAAGGCGTGCCTTGGCGAAGCAATGAGATGAATGTTTTGATACCGATGGCTGGTGCTGGTTCTAGGTTTGCTAGCGCCGGATACACTTTCCCTAAGCCACTAATTGAGGTGCAGGGAAAGCCAATGATCCAGAAGGTCGTTGAGAATCTAAACATAGACGCTCACTACATCTTTATTGTTCAGAAAGAGCACTACGAAAAGTACAACCTGCAACAGTTATTGAATCTCGTTGCTCCGGGCTGCGACATTGTAGTCACAGAGGGAATGACCGAAGGTGCTGCTTGCACTACGCTCCTAGCCAAGGAGATAATAGACAACGACGCTCCACTGCTAATAGCAAACTCAGACCAAATCGTTGATTGGAATTCAAATGAAACCCTGTATGTTTTCACCGCAAGTGACATAGATGCGGGGATACTATGCTTTAATTCAACACACCCCAAGTGGTCTTTTGCCAAACTTGATGAGGATGGTTTTGTATCAGAGGTTGCCGAGAAGAATCCAATATCAGATTTAGCAACAGTAGGTATTTACTTCTGGAAGAAGGGTAGCGATTACGTAAAGTACGCAGAATCAATGATCTCCAAAGACATAAGGACGAACAACGAATTTTACGTATGCCCTGTTTTCAACGAGGCAATATTGGACGGCAAGAAGATAAAGACATCACTTGTGGAAAGAATGTGGGGCATTGGTACTCCAGAAGATCTGAACACATACCTAGAGGAGCACCAGTGAAAACCAAAATTGAAGTCGGTGCCAACTGGGGGGGAGATACTCAGTCTTTGGCTGCAGACGGATCAGTAGTGTACGCCTTTGAGCCTACGCCTTCTCTTGCTGACCATCTTCGTGAGAGGTTCAAATCTAATAGCAACGTACACATAATAGAGAAAGCTGTAGACGAGCACGATGGAGTGGCAGAGTTCAACATAGCGGGAACAGGTGACTGGGGGTGCTCCTCCCTGTACGAGTTCTCTGAAGACATACACTCCAAGTGGAATGGACGCCCAGACTTTCACTTTACCGACAGGTGTGAAGTTGAAACCATTCGACTTGATACATTCATCCAACAGAACGAAATTGACAGCATTGACTACCTGTGGATAGACGCTCAGGGAAACGATTTCAATGTACTTAAGAGTCTCGGTTACTTCATAAGCCGAGTGAAATCTGGCAAATGTGAAGGCTCTTACACAGTCGACTTATACCAAGGAACGAACAACAACGTAAACGATATAGAAATATGGCTTGAGTCCAACGGATTCAAGTGCACGGTCATACCTGACAACGTGAACAAAGAAGCAGACATACACTTCAAGAGATTATGATACTTATAGCTCATCGTGGAAACACGAACGGAAAAAATAAAGACAGAGAGAATTCTCCAGACTACATCAACGAAGCCATCTACGATGGCTACGACGTTGAGGTGGATTTGTGGCGCGTCTTCGGCAAGCTGTACTTGGGTCATGACTATCCGCAGTATGAGATAGATTCAGATTACCTAACTGATAGGTCATCAAGCCTATGGGTACACTGCAAGAATTCCGACGCACTTGACTACGCAATATCCGCATCACTAAACTGCTTCTTTCACGACACCGATGATTACACATTCACACACCGAGGTTTCGTGTGGGCTTATCCCGGAAAACAAGCAGTCGCTGACATAACGATCTGCGTTATGCCTGAGAATGCCCGCGAAATGGATATGAGTGGATTTGTGGGAGTTTGTTCAGATAAAGTATCGGAGTTCAAATGTTTAGAGAAGTAAATTACAATACACCAATGGTAATAGGCACTCCGCTTGTTGCGTGGAAGTGTGAGAGAAACGAAGACATGGATTGGCTTCGCAGGAGACATGCCATCAAAGAGCAGTTCCCCAACGCAGACTTTTTTGCTGCACTTGAGGTTGATGCTCGCGGTTTAGATCCGTTTGCTGAGGTAATCGAAGCGCTCAATGAAGTCGGCGGTACATATTGGACCTACATGATAAACGACAACGAAGAAGTTGTTACATCTAAAAACAGGTGGATAAGAATAGAGACAGGAAGAAACCTCATTAGAGAGTTTGCTCAGCGGCTCAGGAAGATGTCAGAAAATCATTGGGGCGAAGAAACGCCACAAGAGGGCTACGTAAATTACGAAGCGGTTCTCTACGTTGATTCCGACATAGCACTAGGAGAGCAGCATATAGAAAAAATGCTTGAGGTAGACCATCCCTTGGTTGGCATAGACGTTCCGCAGTACTGCCTAACTGGCAAGGTCATAAACGATAGCCCACGAATAGAAGAGCACTGGAATACTGCTGGTATGCTTTTAGTAAACGCTCCAGCATACTACGATTTGGTTTGGCATCATAACTCATTCTTGAATTTAAGTGATGATCCATCATTCCAGTCTGTAGCAGAACGCCTTAGCCGCATAAATGAAGACGGCTCATTTGGTGAACCTTGGGGACAAACGTGGGTCAGGAAAGATCTACCTGCTTATACCAAGCCACTTGCTCCGGTTGAGACTAGGAACATTAGCAACAGAGTATACGATGAAAGCTGAGTCGGCTGTAGGATTAGACCTAAGCCTCACATCCACCGGGTGGGCAACACACCGAGAGACGGGAACCATAACCACAAAGTCAAAGGGAATGGGGAGACTTCTACTGATTCATGATCAGATAGTGGAAATACTTTCAGACATTGAGAGTCCTGTCGTCGCAATCGAAGGCTACGCATTTGCTAAGCAGACAAGTCATGCTCATGCTCAGGGGGAGCTTGGTGGAATTATCAGAATGATGTTGTTCAAGAGCAAAATACCTTGGGTAGAAATACCACCAACCAATCGGGCGAAATTTGCTACGGGTAGAGGCAATGCGGGAAAGTCTGAAGTTATATCTCAAGTTTCTGCAAAGACTGGAATAATATGGAACGGTTCTGGGGCAGACGACGAATGTGATGCTTGGATACTGAGAGAAATGCTGCTAGCAAAGTTTAATGTTTCAGAGTACGAGTGGCCTTCAGCCAACCTAGACG
>Ga0181593_10002289_pt1 | contig 17629 bp, 20 predicted proteins | sample 071ome_19_FD_133756 | JGI IMG/M metagenome (GOLD analysis project Ga0181593, IMG submission 133756) | Coastal salt marsh microbial communities from the Groves Creek Marsh, Skidaway Island, Georgia - 071413AT metaG (megahit assembly) | ecosystem: Environmental > Aquatic > Marine > Intertidal...
ACCGCCGCGGCGGCCAGCGTCCCGACGTCCTGGCTGGAGGCGCCATACTCGGCGAAGTTGATGCCGAGCGGGTTCATCCACTGCAGGAAGACGTAGTGACCGAAGTTGGTGAACATCATCAGGTAGGCACCGAAGCCGATCATCGCCAGCACGAACACCGACTTGAGGTTGCCACCGCCGAGGCGCACCACGGTCTTGTTACCGCAGCCGCTGCCCAGCGTCATGCCGATGCCGAACAGCAGCCCGCCGATGATGTAGCGTGGCCAGACGAACATCGCCACGCGGTAGGGGGGCTGGGAGGTGTCGTTGCTGGTGGTCAGGCTCATGTCGATGATCCCGCCCGCCTGCATCGCGGTGACGCCGAGGATGGCGATCGCGACCGCCAGCAGCCAGGCGGCCAGCCGGCCCTTGTCACCCATGTTGATCAGGTCGGAGACACCGCCCATGGTGCAGAAACCCGAGCGGTGCACCAGTGCGCCCATGACCAGTGCAATGGCGAAGCTCGCCCACATCACCTTGGCGGCAAACGTCAGTTCCACTCCTGCTCTCCTCGTCGTTGCCCTGCGGCTGCGCAGGCTCGCCGGTCGGCGGCGCGCGTCGATTTGCGAGGTATCATCTCGCACCCCCCTCCCAGACTGAATAACGCTTATGGGATAGGGCGTTGCGCCGCAAAATGGCGCCCTGACGGGTTCAGGCGTAGCGGGTCGGGTCGGGCAGACCGGCCGCCGCGAATCCCTCGCGGCGCAGGCGGCAGGCGTCGCAGCGTCCACACGCGCGGCCCGAGTCGTCGGCGCTGTAGCAGGAGACGGTCAGCGCGTAGTCGACGCCCAGCTGCTCGCCACGCTGGACGATCTCGGCCTTGCTGAGGTCGACCAGCGGTGCATGGACACGGAACCGCTCGCCCTCCACGCCGGCCTTGGTGGCGAGGTTGGCCAGCGATTCGAAGGCGGCGATGTACTCGGGACGGCAGTCGGGGTACCCCGAGTAGTCGACGGCGTTGACGCCGATGAACAGGTCGCGCGCGCCGAGCACCTCGGCCCAGCCCAGCGCGATGGCGAGGAACACGGTGTTGCGCGCCGGCACGTAGGTGACCGGGATGCCCGCGGACGGCGTCTCGGGCACGTCGATGGCCTCGTCGGTCAGCGCCGAGCCGCCGATGCTGCCGAGGTCGAGGCGCACCACCTTGTGCTCGACCGCGCCGAGCGCGGTGGCAACGTGCTGCGCGGCGGCCAGCTCCGCGCCGTGGCGCTGGCCGTAGTCGTAGCTGATCGCGTGGCAGGCGTAGCCCCGGTCCCGAGCCTCGGCGAGCACGGTCGCCGAATCGAGCCCGCCCGAAAGCAGCACCACCGCCGGGGTCCCGGGCACGACCAGTTCAGCGGCCACGCGCGTCACCCCACAGCAGCTTGTGCAGCTGCAGCTGGAAACGGACCGGAAGCCGGTCCTCGAGCACCCACTGCGCCAGTTCGGCCGGCGGCAGGGCGTCCCAGACCGGTTGCACCAGCACCTCGCAGCGCGCGGCGAGATCGTGCTCCTGGATCTGCCCGCGCGCCCAGTCGTAGTCGGCACGGTCGGCCAACACGAACTTCACCTGGTCGGTCGTGCGCAGCAGCGCGAGGTTGGCGTAGCGGTTGCGCTCCACCTCGCCCGAGCCTGGCGCCTTGAGATCCATGACCACGGTCACCCGCGGATCGAGATCGGCGATGTCGAGCGCGCCACTGGTCTCGAGCGATACGGCGTGGCCAGCATCACACAGCGCGGCGAGCAGGGCCCGGCAGTCGGCCTGGGCCAGCGGCTCGCCGCCGGTGACGGTGACGTGGGCGACGCCGAAGCCGGTAACCTGCTCGAGGATGCCGTCGAGGTCGCGCCACTCGCCACCGCTGAAGGCGTAGGCGGTGTCGCACCAGCTGCAGCGCAGCGGGCAGCCGGTCAGGCGCACGAAGACGGTCGGTCGACCGGCCGAGCGGGCCTCGCCCTGCAGCGAGCAGAAGATCTCGGTGACGCGCAGTCTCGCCATGCCAATCGCTTGCCCCGGACGCGGGGCGGGCGCGCCGTCAGCGCCCCTCCTGGGCCATCCGCTCGAGGCGGCTGGCGGCGAGACGGGCCGCGGTCGAGCTCGGGTACTTCTGACGCAGCTCGGTCAGCGTGGCGCGCGAGGTGGCGTAGTCCTTCAACTCGTACTGAGCGTAGCCGAGCTTGAGCATGGCGTCGGGCACCTTCGGACTGCCCGGGAACTGCTTGAGCACCAGCTGGAAGTCTCGCGACGCGGCGGTGAAATCGCGGGTCACGTAGCGCGCCTCGCCGAGCCAGTACTGGGCGTTGTCCGAGTAGGCACCGGCCGGATAGCTGGCCAGGAACTGCTCGAACGCGGTGATCGACTCCGGATAGCGGCCTTCCTTGAGCAGGTCGAACGCGGCCTGGTAGGCGAGCTGCTGCTGCGCCCTGTCGACCGGGGGCGCCGCCGGGACGGGGGCTGCGGGTGGCAAGGCCGGGGTGGCCGGCGCTGCAGGAGAAGCGGGCGCGGGCACGGTCGCGGTGGCACCGGCCGGCGGCGGCGTCACCGGGGCAGGCGCAGTCGGGGGCGGGGGTGTGGCCGCGACGGCGCCGGTCGGCGGTTGAGCCGACGGGGTCGCGGACGGGGCGACCTGCGGCGCGGCGTTGCCAACCTCGGCGCGGCGCAGGCGCCGGTCGATGTCGAGGTAGAGGTCGCGCTGACGCTGCTTGATCACCTCGAGGTCGCGACCGTGCAGCTCGACGTCGCCACGCAGCTTCTGCAGCTCGGACTGCAGCTGTTCGAGGCGTGTGGCCATCTCGACCAGGGCACCGCTGTCGAGCAGCCGCTCGACGCGCGCCAGGCGCCCCTCGACGGTGGTCGGCCGCATGGCCGGCGCCGGGCTTCCACCCGGGCCGACCACCGGTGGCAACGACTGCTGGGCCACGGCACCGCCGGCGCAAAACACCAGCAGCGCGGCCAGGTAGCGCTCGCGTCTACGCATCGGAACCTCCGTTAACGCGGGTAGATGAGCTCGACGCGGCGGTTCTGCCACCAGGCGCTCTCGTCGTGACCTAGGGCGGCTGGCCGCTCCTCACCGAAGCTGATCGGCTCGAGCTGGCTGGCCGCGGCGCCATTGAGCACCATGATCCGCTCGACCGACTGCGCACGGCGCTCGCCGAGGCCGAGGTTGTACTCGCGCGAGCCGCGCTCGTCGGCGTGGCCCTCCAGGCGGATGCGCAGGCCGGGGTTCTCGGCCAGGAAGGCGGCGTGTGCCGAGAGCAACTCCATGCTCTCCGGCTTGACCGTGCTGCTGTCGAAGTCGAAGTAGATGATCTGGTTCGACAGGATGTTGGACGGGTCGTCGAGCACCTTCAGAACGGCGCTGCCGCCGGGCTGCATGCCGCTGGACTGCGCGCTGCCCTGGTCGGTGGCGCTGCCGCTGGCACCCCCCGCGGCACCCTCGGCGCCCTCGTCACCCTCCTTGCTGTCGCCCATCGTGCCGCAGGCGGAGAGCAGGACCAGGCCGGCGACGACGGCGAGAATGCGTAATGCGTTGTTCATCATGAAATCCTCCGGGGGTTACTTGCGGAACGGGGACCAGGCGGGGTCGCGCACGTCGCCTTCCTGCAGGAGAAGACGCTGGCGTACCCGGCCATCGACCGAAACCGCGGCAAGCACGCCACGGTCGTGACCGGCCGTGGCGTAGATGATCATGCTGCCGTTGGGGGCGAAACTCGGCGATTCGTCGAGAGCTCCGTCGGTGAGCAATTGGAGAAGACCGGTGCCGATCTCCAGCACGCCGATAGAGTAGCGGTTGTTCTCGCCATGCACCAGCGTGAGCTGCTTGCCGTCGGGCGAGAACGAGGCACGCGTGTTGTAGCGTCCCTCGAACGTGACCCGCTGCGGATCGCCACCACCCGCCGCGACGCGGTAGATCTGGGGACCACCGCCACGATCCGACGTGAACACCAGCGAGCGGCCATCGGGCGCCCAGGCCGGCTCGGTGTCGATCGCCGGGTTCTGGGTCAAGCGGCGCAGCTGACCGCTGGCGAGTTCGAAGACGTAGATGTCGGGGTTGCCGCCACGCGACGACGTCAACGCCAGGCGGGTGCCGTCCGGCGACCACGCCGGGGCGCTGCTGCTGGCGCCGGCCGGGAGCAGGCGGCGCCGCTGTCCGCTCAGCGTGTCCTGCACGTAGATCTCCGGACGCCCCTCCTCGAAGCTCACGTAGGCCAAGCGGTTGCCGTCAGGCGACCAGGCCGGTGAGATGATCGGGCGGTTGGAGTTGAGGACCGTCTGCGCGCCGAAACCGTCGGCGTCGGCGATCTGCAGCTGGTAGTTCTCGCGCCCACCGGGCCGGCTGGCGACGACGTAGGCGACGCGGGTCGTGAAGGCCCCGCGCTCACCGGTCAGCGCCTCGTAGATCAGGTCGCTGATCTGGTGCGCGGTGCGCCGCAGGCCCGCGGCGGTGGTCGGGATGCTGTAGCCGATCAGCTGCTCGCCACGGAACACGTCGAACAGCTGGAACTGCACCTCGAGGTTGCCGTTGCCACGGTCCTGCACCTGGCCGACCACCAGCCCCTCGGTGCCGAGGATGCGCCAGTCGCGGAAGCGTACCTCGCTGCCCTGGTGCGGGCGCGCCAGCATGTCCTTCTCCGGCAGCGGCTTGAAGCGACCGCTGCGCGCGAGGTCGTTGGTGACGACCTCCGCGACGTCTTCGGGCGGCACCGCGGTCTTGCCGGTCCAGCCGAACGGCACGACGGCGATCGGCAGCGCCCCCTCGGCGCCCTGGGTGATCTCGATGGTCAGGATCGCCGCGGCGTCGCGGGCGAACAGCAGCACGGCGAGCAGCAACGAACGGGTCAGCAGTTGGGAAAACATGCGTTGGTCAGCCCTTGGGTCGGAACAGGAACTGGAATTCACGGAAGAACCGGTTGTAGATGGTCACGTCGGACGGCACCGGCAGCGGCGAGGCCTTCTTGACCGCCGCTTCGGCGGAACGGTCGAACAGCGGGTTGCCACTGGAGCGCACGATGCGCGCCTCGAGCACCTCGCCGAACGGATCGAGCCGCACCATGAGCGTGCACTCCAGGCCATCCGGAAGACTCGCCGGGCGCAGCCAGCTGCGCTCCACGCGGTCACGGATCAGGGCCTGGTAGCGCACCGCGGTCGACTGTGCGACGCGGTCCGCCTCGGCGGCCTGGCGGGCGGCCTCGGCGGCGATCTCGCGCTGGCGCTGGGCGGTCTCCTCGGCGCGCCGCTTGCGCTCCTTCTCGGCGGCGGCCTTGCGCTTCTGCTCGTCGATCTTACGCTGCGCCTCCAGGGCGGCCAATCGAGCCTCCTCGTCGCGGCGTTTCTTCTCGGCCGCCGCGATGCGCTTCTTCTCGGCTGCCTCGCGGCGCTTCGCCTCGGCGGCCTTGGCCGCGCGCTCCTTCTCGATGCTCGCGAGGCGCTTCTTCTCGGTCTCCTGCTTCTTTTTCACCTCGGCGAGGCGCTTCTTCTCCGCCTCCTCGCTGCGTTTTGCCTCGGCGGCCTTGGCCTTGCGCTCCTTCTCGATCTGCGTGAGCCGGCGCTTCTCCGCCTCCTGCTGTTTCTTGACCTCGGCCAGGCGCTTCTCCTCGCGCTCGCGGGTCTCGATCGCATCGCGTTTCTTGCGCTCGCGCTCTGCCTCGGCGTCGCGGATCTTCCTCAACTCCTTCTCGACCAGCGTCTGGTCGACCGCGACCGCCTCGATCACCTCGGCGCGCGGCACCGGGGTCGGGGTGCTGGTCCAGTCGAGGCCGAACGCGACCAGCGCGAACAGCGCGGCGTGGATCAGCAGCGCGTAGAACAGCGCCAGTGGATTGCGGCGGATTTCGGACCACATGCCGGGTTACCCGCCCTCCCCTTCGGGCGGCTCGGTGACCAGGCCGACGTTGGGTGCACCGGCGGCCTGCAGCACCACCATCGCCTCGATCACCCGCCCGTAGTCGACCGCGCGGTCACCGCGCACCATCACCGGGGTCTCGGGCTTGTGGCGCAGCACCGCGGCGACACGCGCGAGCAGCGTCTCGAGCTCGACCGGCTCGGTCTCGCCGGTGCCGCCGACGTTGAGGTAGTAGCGCCCCGCGGCGTCGACGGTCAGCACCAGCGGCTCGAGCGCCTCCGGCGGCAGCGGCTCGGCGCTGGCACGCGGCAGGTCGACCTTGACCCCCTGGCTGAGCAGCGGCGCGGTGATCATGAAGATCACCAGCAGCACCAGCATGACGTCGATGTAGGGCACGACGTTGATCTCGGACATCGGTCGGCGGCGGATGCGGGTGCGGGCCATGGACGGTTCCCGGCGCGGCTCAGGCGCCGGCCTGGCGCTGCAGCACCGCGGCGAACTCCTCGAGGAAGTTCTCGTAGCGGTTGCCGAGGCGCTCGGCGTCGTTGGCGAAGCGGTTGTAGGCGATCACCGCGGGGATCGCCGCGAACAGCCCCATGGCGGTCGCGACCAGCGCCTCGGCAATGCCCGGCGCGACCATTGCGATGGTCGCCTGCTGCACGTTACCGAGCGCGCGGAAGGAGTTCATGATGCCCCACACGGTGCCGAACAGGCCGACGTAGGGGCTGGTCGAGCCGACCGTGGCGAGGAACGACAGGTGGTGCTCGAGGGCGTCGTTCTCGCGCATCAGCGCCACGCGCATGGCGCGCTGCGCGCCCTCGATGGTCGCCTGGCCGGTGCCGCCCTCCTTGCGCCGCAAGCGCGCGAACTCGCGGAAGCCGGCCTCGAAGATGCGCTCCATGCCGCTGGCCTGGTAGTCGTCGCGGCTGATCTCCTTGAACAGCGCGCCGAGCTCGGTGCCGGACCAGAAACGCTGCTCGAAGGCGTCGGCGTCGCGTCGCGCCCAGCGCAGCACCTTGCCGCGGTGGAAGATCACGAACCACGAGAGCAGCGACACCAGGAGCAGTGCCAGCATCACCAGCTGGACGATCGGGCTGGCGCCGAGGAACAGGTGAACGATCGAAAGGTCGGTGGTCACCGGGCAATCTCCGCTACGAGGTCGTCGGGAAGGGGGCGTGGCCGGAAGCCGTCGGCGTCGAGGCAGGCGACCCGCACGCGCCCCCGGCACAGCGGGTCGTCCTCGCCCTCGCGGGTGACCGCCTGGGCGAAGGTGAGGCTCGCGCCGCGCCGCTCGGCGACTTCGGCACTGACCTGCAGGCGGTCGTCCAGACGCGCCGGGCGACGCAGGTCGAGGTGCACCTCGCGCACCGCGAACAGCAGGCCACGCTCGCTGGCGAGCCGGGCCTGGTCGAAACCGCGCACGCGCAGCCACTCGGTGCGCGCGCGCTCGAGGAACTTGAGGTAGTTCGCGTAGTAGACGACACCGCCGCTGTCGGTGTCCTCGTAGTAGACCCGCACCGGCCAGTTGAACGCGGCGTCACTCACCCGTCGGCTCCGTGCCCTCGAACAGGCCGGGCAGTGGCGCCTGGTCGACCGCCGCGGCCGGCGCGGGAAGTCCGAAGTGGCGGTAGGCGCGCGGCGTGGCGACGCGACCGCGTGGCGTGCGCATCATGTAGCCCTGCTGGATCAGGTAGGGCTCGAGCACGTCCTCGATGGTGCCGCGCTCCTCGCCGAGCGCCGAGGCGAGGTTGTCGACACCCACCGGACCGCCACCGAACTTGTCGATCACCGCCATCAGCAGCCGTCGGTCGAGGGCATCGAAGCCGTTGTCGTCGACGTGCAGCAGGGCCATGGCATCGCGTGCCACGTCGCGCGTCACGCGGCCGTCGGCGCGCACCTCCGCGAAGTCGCGCACCCGGCGCAGCAGCCGGTTGGCGATGCGCGGCGTGCCGCGCGCACGGCGTGCGATCTCGGTCGCGCCGTCGTCGTCGACCGGCATCTCGAGGATGCCCGCCGAGCGACGCACGATGCGGCCCAGCTCTTCCGGGGCGTAGAACTCGAGGCGCTGGACGATGCCGAAGCGATCGCGCAGCGGCGAGGTCAGCAGCCCGGCGCGGGTCGTCGCGCCGACCAGCGTGAACGGCGCGAGGTCGAGCTTGATCGAGCGCGCGGTCGGGCCCTCGCCAACCATGATGTCGATCTGGCGATCCTCCATGGCCGGGTAGAGGATCTCCTCGACCACCGGGCTGAGGCGATGGATCTCGTCGACGAACAGCACGTCGTTTGGCTCGAGGTTGGTCAGCAGCGCGGCGAGGTCGCCGGGGCGCTCGAGCACCGGGCCGGAGGTGTGGCGCAGGCCCACGCCCATCTCGTGGGCGATGACGTGCGCCAGCGTGGTCTTGCCGAGTCCGGGCGGGCCGAAGATCAGCACGTGGTCGAGCGCTTCGCCGCGGTTACGCGCCGCGCCGATGAAGATCTCCATCTGCTCGACCACCGCCGGCTGGCCGATGTAGTCGGCGAGCCGCTTCGGCCGGATGGCGCGCTCCAGCGACTCCTCCTCGGGCGTGGCGGCCGGCGCGACCAGGCGGTCGGGCTCGATCATGCGCGCGTCCCCGCGCTGTGCCGCACGCTAGCCACGCACCGTGGCCTGCAGCGCGCGCCGGATCAGCTCCTCGGCCGACAGGCTCGGGTCGGCCACCTCGCGCAGGCGGCGCGCGGCGTCGTCGGGCTTGAAGCCGAGTGAGATCAGCGCCTCGCGGGCGTCGTTCTCGGGACTCTGCGGGCGGCCCGCGCCATCGCCACCGGTCGCGCCTGCCAGGTCGCTCGGCATGCGGTCACGCAGCTCGACCAGCAGCCGCTGCGCGGTCTTGCGCCCGATGCCGGGCAGGCGGGTCAGCGCGGCGACGTCGTCGTCGCGGACGCAGCGCGCCAGCTCGTCGGCGTCGGTTCCGGAAAGGATGGTCAGTGCCAGCTTGGCGCCGATGCCGCTGACCTTGATCAGGTCGCGGAACAGGTCGCGCTCGGCGAGCGTGGCGAAGCCGTAGAGCACCTGGGCATCCTCGCGCACCGCGAGGTGGGTGTGCAGGATCGCCTCCTGGTTGACCGCCGGCAACACGGCGAAGGTCGACAACGGGGCCTCGACGTCGTAGCCGATCCCACCGACCTCGATCAGCAGCGTCGGGGGCTGCTTGTTCAGCAGGGTACCGCGCAGGCGTCCGATCATCGCATCCTCCCGGCCCGCAGGCCGCCAACGGCGCCGATCCGCTCGGTGAGCTGGCGCGCCTGGCCGTGGGTGAGCGCCACCGCGAGCGCGTCGGCGGCATCGCTCGGTGGTGCGGCCGGCAGCTCCAGCAGCCGCCGGACCATCTCCTGGACCTGGACCTTGGTCGCGGCACCGGTGCCGACCACGGCCTGCTTGATCTGGCGCGGGGTGTACTCGCCGATGGCCAGGTCGTGGCTGGTGCAGGCGCAGATCGCCGCACCGCGCGCCTGGCCGAGCTTCAGCGCCGAATCGGCGTTGCGGTGCATGAACACCTGCTCGATGGCGCTCTCGTCAGGGAGGTGGGTGGCGATCACTTCGCGCAGACCGGTGAAGATCTCGTTGAGTCGCGCGGGCAGGTCGCCGTCGGCGCAGCGCACCGTGCCACTGGCGACGTAGCGGCTGCGCGGGCCGTCGAACTCGACCACGCCGTAGCCGGTGATGCGTGAACCTGGGTCGATGCCGAGGATTCGGGTCATCGCCGACCCGTCGCAGGAGGTGTGACGGGGCGCTCAGTCACCGAGTTCGGCCAGCACGGCATCGTCGAATTCGGCGTTCGAGTAGACGTTCTGCACGTCGTCGAGATCCTCGAGCATGTCGAGCAGGCGCAGCAGCGACTCGGTGCTGTCGCGGTCGACGTCGACACTGGTCGAGGCGCGCATGGTGACCTCCGCGACCTCGGGCGCGAGACCGGCCTGCTGGAGGCCGTGGTTGAGGTCCACGAAGCCCTCCGGGTCGGCGAGCACCTCGACGCTGCCGTCGTCGAGGGTCTGCACGTCGTCGGCCCCGGCCTCGAGCGCGACCTCCATGACCCGCTCCTCGTCGCTGCCCGCGGGCAGGGCGAACTGGGCGACCTTGGTGAACAGGTAGGCGACCGAACCGTCGGTGCCGAGGTTGCCGCCGCACTTGGTGAACGCGTGGCGCACGTCGGCAACGGTGCGGTTGCGGTTGTCGGTCAGGCAGTCGACCATCACCGCCACCCCGCCCGGCCCGTAGCCCTCGTAGCGGATTTCGGCGTAGTCCTCGCCGTCCTGGCCGCCGGCACCACGCTTGATCGCGCGCGCCACCACGTCCTTGGACATGTTCGCGGCGAGCGCCTTGTCGATCGCCGCGCGCAGCCGCGGATTGGCATCGGCATCCTCGCCACCGATCTTGGCGGAAACGGTGATTTCCCGGATCAGCTTGGTGAAGAGCTTGCCGCGCTTGGCGTCCTGGGCAGCCTTCCGGTGCTTGATGTTGGCCCACTTGCTGTGACCGGCCATCGATCCCTCGGGGTAAGAATTCGGATTCGAGGCAGTTTATCACCGCGCCGAACGCAGGGTCAGCCGAACCACGTCACAAATCGTGGAGTTTTACTGGAAATTTACCTTCATGCAGGAAGCCGGCACACGCGCTCGCCACCCGCCGCGAGGCCAGCAGGCTCAGGTGGGTCTCGCGCAGCGCCAACCACTCCGTGACGCCCGGGTGCCGGGTCTCGTCGACGCGCACCGTGCCGTCGCTCGGCCCGGCGACCCGGGTGACCAGCCGGCCGAGGCCGAGCGGGCGGTTCCCGGCCACCACGCCCAGTTCGATGCTCCCGGGGAGCACCCCGGTCGACGCCATGGTGACATCGGGCGCGGCACGCTCGAGCAGCCAATGGCCCGGCGCGACGCGGTCGAGGCGCTGCCCGGCGAGGCTGCCGAGGAACGGGGTGCCGAGGGCGACGACGCGGCACGGCCGCCCGTCGCACAGTGCGGCCAGCGCCAGCGCCAGGCGGCCGCCGAGACTGTGGCCGACGAACAGCGACGGCCCGTCACCGAGTTCGTCATGCAGGCGCGCGGCGCTCGCCGCGACCCCGTCACGGCGCGGCCACCAGGACGGGGCCACGGTGGCGAAGCCGGCCGCACGCAGGCGACGTCCGAGCAGGCCCATCGACAGCGCCGGCATCCACAGGCCGTGCAGCAGCACGACCCGGGCCAAGGCGGTCACGGGAAGGGTCTCAGGGCGAGGCGGCGAGCATGCGGTCGAGCGCGGTGCGCGCCTGCGCCGCCTCCTCGACCGGGACCTGGACGCGATTGACCACGTCGCCGGCGACCAGGCTCTCGAGCACCCAGGCGAGGTGCGGCGGATCGATGCGGAACATGGTCGAGCACATGCACACCGTCGGCGACATGAACTCGGCCACCTTGCCCTCGGCCTGCACCTCGCGGTGCAGACGGTTGACCAGGTTGAGCTCGGTCCCGACCAGCCAGCGCGAGCCGGGTGGCGAGGCCTTGACGGTGCGGATGATGGTCTCGGTCGATCCGACGACGTCGGACTTCTGGCACACCTCGAACGAGCACTCCGGGTGGGAGATCACCTTGCCGTCGGGATGCTCGGCACGGAACCGGTCGATATGCTCGGGCAGGAACATCTGGTGCACCGAGCAGAAGCCCTTCCAGAGGATCATCCGCGCATCGCGGATCTGCTGCTCGGTCAGGCCGCCCAGCGGCTTGTCGAAATCCCAGGTGACCATCTGCTCGAGCGGGATGCCCATCGCGTGGCCGGTGTTGCGCCCGAGGTGCTGGTCGGGGAAGAACAGGATCTTGTCGCGCCTCGCGAACGACCAGTCGAGGATCTGGCGCGCGTTGCTGGAGGTGCAGACGCTGCCGCCGTGGCGGCCGCAGAACGCCTTGAGGTCGGCCGCCGAGTTGATGTAGGTGACCGGCGTGACGCTCTGCTCCACGTCGAGCACGCGGCCGAGTTCGCGCCACGCACGCTCGACCTTCGCCAGGTTGGCCATGTCCGCCATCGAGCAGCCAGCCGCCATGTCGGGCAGGATCGCCACCTGCTCAGGGCGCGACAGGATGTCGGCCACCTCGGCCATGAAGTGGACGCCGCAGAAGACGATGAACTCGGCGTCCGACTCGGCGGCCATGCGCGAGAGCTTCAGCGAGTCACCGGCGTGGTCGGCGTGGCGGAACACCTCCTCGCGCTGGTAGTGGTGCCCGAGGATCACGACGCGGTCGCCCAGCGCCTCACGCGCGGTGCGGATGCGCGCCTCGCAATCGGCGTCGTCGAGGTCGGCGAAGTGTTGCAGGGCGAGGGCAGACTGGCTCATCGCGGGCTTCGGCTCCGTGGCTGGCATCGGTTCATGGCGAGTCGGCGTTCGATGTTGCTGCGCCGCAAAATAGGTGTCAACCCAATGGCACCAGGGTTTTCAGCGCTTCGCGGTCGGTCCACGACGAGGCACGCGCGAGGGCCTCGGCACGCTCGAGCCAGGCGGACTCGGTGTGTTCGTCGGCCGACAGCACCACCGGCACCCGCTCCGCAAGATGGACCACGAACACGTGCTCTTCGTTCATCGCGTCGTCCGGGTGGTAGCGCGCGCGCCAGGCCGGCGCGATCGGGAAGCGGTTGACCTGCCCGGTCGCACGCGGCTCCGCCACGATGCCGGTCTCCTCGCGCAACTCGCGTGCCGCGGCCGCCCCGGGCGCCTCGTCCCACCCGAGGCTGCCCGTCACCGACTGCCAGAAATCCGCCGGCTGTCGGCGGCGCAGCAGCAGCGCCTCGCCGGCCGGGGTGGTCACCACCACCAGCACCGACACCGGCCGCTTGTAATGCTCGCGTGCCGTCATACCGGCCATCGGGATTCAGAGGTGGTAAAAAAGTCGTCGCGAGCGCTTCGAGCGCAAGGCGGACGGCGCGCAGCGACCCGAGGTGTCACGTGGATCGGCGAGGCGCGGGCACCGCCCAGCGCCGCGATCGGAGTGCACGGCAGATTGCTTCACGCGCTCTCAGGCCGGGTGGCGCACCCGCAGGTTGAGCTCGTCGAGCTGCAGCGCGGAGACCGCGGCCGGGGCCTGGGTCAGCGGGCAGCTCGCGGACTGGGTCTTGGGGAACGCGATGACATCACGGATCGAGCTGGCGCCGGTCATCAGCATCACCATCCGGTCGAGGCCGAACGCGATGCCGCCGTGCGGTGGGGCGCCGTACTTCAGCGCATCGAGCAGGAAGCCGAACTTCTCCTGCGCCTCGGCCTCGCCGAGGCCGAGCAGCGTGAACACCGCCGCTTGCGTCTCCGAGCGGTGGATACGCACCGAGCCGCCACCCACCTCGGTGCCGTTGATCACCATGTCGTAGGCGCGCGACAGCGCCGCACCGGGCTCGGCGAGCAGCGCCTCGGGGTCGTCGACCTGCGGCGCGGTGAACGGGTGGTGCAGCGCGTCCCAGCGCTTCTGCTGGGGATCCCACTCGAACATCGGGAAGTCGACCACCCAGACCGGGCGCCAGCCGCGCTCGACCAGGCCGCGATCCTCGCCGAGACGTACGCGCAGCGCACCGAGCGATTCGTTGACCACGCGCGCCTTGTCGGCACCGAAGAAGACCAGGTCGCCGTCCTGCGCGCCGGTGCGCGCCATGATCTCGCTGACCACCGCGTCGGGCAGGAACTTCAGGATCGGCGACTGCAGCCCTTCGCGGCCCTGCGCGAGGTCGTTGACCTTGATGTAGGCCAGCCCCTTGGCGCCGTAGATGCCGACGAACTTGGTGTAGTCGTCGATCTCCTTGCGCGTCAGCTCTCCGCCGGCCGGCAGGCGCAGCGCGGCGACGCGTCCCGCGGGGTCGTTGGCCGGCCCGGCGAAGACCTTGAACTCGACGCCGGCGAGCAGGTCGCCGATGTCGATCAGCTCGAGGGGGATGCGCAGGTCGGGGCGATCGGTGCCGAAACGGCGCACCGCCTCGGCGTAGCTCATGCGCGGGAACGGCTCCGGCAGCGCCTCCTCGAGCACCTCGCGGAACAGCTCGCGCACCATGCGCTCCATCAGCGTCATGATGCCGTCCTCGTCCATGAACGAGGTCTCGACGTCGAGCTGGGTGAACTCGGGCTGGCGGTCGGCGCGCAGGTCCTCGTCGCGGAAGCAGCGCACGATCTGGTAGTAGCGATCGAAGCCGGAGACCATGAGCAGCTGTTTGAACAGCTGCGGCGACTGCGGCAGCGCGTAGAACGCGCCCGCCTGCAGGCGGCTCGGCACCAGGAAGTCGCGTGCGCCCTCGGGTGTCGCCTTGGTCAGGAACGGGGTCTCGATGTCGTAGAACCCCTCGTCGTCGAGGAAGCGGCGCAGCGCACGGGTCACGGCGGTGCGCAGGCGCAGGCGTTGCTGCATCATCGGCCGGCGCAGGTCGACGTAGCGGTAGCGCAGGCGCACGTCCTCGTTGACGTCGGAGTCGTCCTCGATGACGAACGGCGGGGTTTCGGCGTGGTTGAGGATCTCGAGCTCGTTGCACAGCACCTCGATCTCGCCGCTGGGCAGTGCCGGATTCTCGGTGCCCTCCGGACGGCGGCGCACGCGACCGGTCGCCTTGAGCACGAATTCGTTGCGCACCCGCTCGGCCAGCGCGAAGGCCTCGTGGGTGTCGGGATCGATCACCACCTGCGCGAGGCCTTCGCGGTCGCGCAGGTCGATGAAGATCACGCCGCCGTGGTCGCGGCGACGGTGAACCCAGCCGCACAGGGTCACGGTCTGGTCGATATGGGAGGCGTTGACCTCACCGCAGTAATGGCTGCGCATGGCGGCGTTCCGGGCGTCGGGTAAAGGGGCGAATGGTAGGACCCCCTTCGCGGGGGTGCAACCGAGTGCGGTGCGGGCGACGGGAGCTGGTGGGCGTCAGTCGCCTGACGAGGTGGCAGGGCAGGTGCCGGTCGCCGCGCACGGCGGCGTGGACTTGCTGCCTTTGCCCGAGTCGCCCTCGTGGACGTTGCGCTTGCCGTCCTTCTTGAAGTCGGTCTCGTACCAGCCACCGCCCTTGAGGCGGAACGACGGCGCCGAGATCAGCCGCTTGAGGGCGTCCTGGCCGCAGCCCGGGCAGGATTCGAGCACCGGGTCGCTCATCTTCTGGATGGCCTCGAGCTCGTGGCCGCAGTGATCGCAGCGGTATTCGTAGATGGGCATCGCGCTCCTCGCACAGCCGGGTTACCGTCGGTCACGATGGGGACATCGGCACCCGACTTCAAGGGGCGAAGTATACCCCGCTGCAACCCCTCGAGAAACCCACCAGATGATAGAAAAAGCCCCAGAAATCAGTAGGCTCTGCAGCCAATTCAGCCGAGCCCCATCTCCTCGGGCTCCTCACCGGACTGTTTGAGGTCGAACTCACGCAGGCGTTCGACCGCCTTGACCATCAGGCTGTGCTCGCGCTCGTCCATGCCGAATTTGACGTAGCGGACGGCATGCTCGGTCAGGTTCTCGAGGATCTCGGTGCGATACTGCAGGTACGCCAGCGCCTTGTGGACGTGGTCCGGGTCGCCCTCATCGCGCATCCTTTTGGCCGCGGCGAACGCCGCCTCGAGCTCTTCTTCGGTCGGTTTCACTGGCGCCTCCTTCGGCCCTGTATCATCAGGTGCTCCTGACATCCGAGTATAGAACGCCGTCCCGCGCCGCGCCCGGCAACCCCCGACCCCACCGATGTACCGCCGCCACACCACCCTGCCCCAAGGCGAGCGCGACGACCTGCGCACCCTTCGCGGCCTGCTGCCTTACCTCTGGCCCTACCGCGGCCGGGCATTGCTGGCGCTGGCCAGCCTGCTGCTGGCGAAACTGGCTACGGTCGGCGTGCCGCTGGCACTCAAGGAGATCTTCGACCATCTCGAGGGCGCGGAGCAGGCCGCGGTAACCCTGCCGGTGGCGCTGTTCCTGGCCTACGGCGCGCTGCGCCTGGCCAGCTCGGCGTTCAACGAGCTGCGCGATGCGCTGTTCGCGCGGGTGCGCCACGGGGTGATGCGCCACGCCTCGGAGAAGGTGCTCCACCACCTGCACGACCTGTCGCTGCGCTACCACCTCGAGCGACGCACCGGGGCGTTGTCGCGCGACATCGAGCGCGGCACGCGCAGCCTCAGCAGCCTGCTCAACTACCTCGCCTTCAGCATCCTGCCGGTGCTCGCCGAGTTCGCGCTGGTGGCGACGATCCTGCTCTCCGGCTACGACCCGTGGTACACGCTGATCACCTTCGGCGCGGTCGCGGTCTACATCGTCTCGACGTTCGCGATCACCCGCTGGCGCATGCCGTTTCGCGCGCGCATGAACGCGCTGGACTCGCAGGCCAACGCGCGCGCCGTCGACGGCCTGATCAATTACGAGACGGTCAAGTACTTCGGCAACGAACGGCACGAGCTGAGCCACTACGCCGACTACCTGCACGACTGGGAAGACGCCGCGGTGCGCAGCCAGACCTCGCTGTCGCTGCTCAACGTCGTGCAGGGGGCGGTGATCGCCGTCGCGGTGACCGCGGTGATGCTGCTCGCGGGGCAAGGGGTGGCGACCGGCGAGCTCACCCTCGGCGACCTGGTGCTGGTCAACGGCCTGCTGCTGCAGCTGTTCCTGCCACTCGGCTTCCTCGGCATCGTCTACAGCCAGCTGCAGCACGCGCTCTCCGACCTCGACGCCATGCTGCGCCTGCTCGCGCGCGAGCCGGAGATCCGCGACCGGCCCGACGCGCAGCCGCTGCGCCTCGAGCACGGCGAGGTGCGCTTCGAGCGGGTCGCGTTCGGCTACCAGCCGGAGCGGCCGATCCTGCACGAGGTCGACTTCACCATCCCGGCCGGGCGCAAGGTGGCGGTGATCGGCCCGAGCGGGGCCGGCAAGTCGACCCTCGCGCGGTTGCTGTTCCGCTTCTACGACGTCACCGGTGGGCGCATCGCCATCGACGGCCAGGACCTGCGCGACGTCACCCAGCAGAGCGTGCGCGCGGCGATCGGCATCGTCCCGCAGGACACCGTGCTGTTCAACGACACCCTCTTCTACAACATCGCCTACGGCGATCCGGCGGCCGGGCAGGACGCGGTCGAACGCGCCGCCCAACTCGCCCACCTCGACGGCTTCATCGCCAGCCTGCCCGACGGCTACGACACCGTGGTCGGCGAGCGTGGCCTGAAGCTCTCGGGCGGCGAGAAGCAGCGCGTCGCGATCGCCCGCGCCCTGCTGAAGGATCCACCGATCATGGTCTTCGACGAAGCCACGTCGAGCCTCGACTCCGAATCGGAACGGGTGATCCTGACCGCGCTCGCCGAGGCCGCCGAGCAACGCACCACGCTGGTCATCGCCCATCGCCTGTCGACGGTGATCGACGCCGACGAGATCCTGGTCATGGACGGCGGTCGCATCGGCGAGCGCGGGCGCCACGCCGAACTGCTCGCGGCCGGTGGGCTCTACGCCACGCTGTGGCGGTTGCAGCAGGAAGACCGGGGCCGGCCGGCGCCCTCGGTTCAGGACGAGGCGTCGGGCAGCGGCGTGTAGATGCGCTCGAAGCGTGCGCGGTAGTGCGCGGGGATCGGCTGGCTCTTGAGGCTGCGCGTCTCGACACAGACCGTAGTCATGCGTGCGTCGACGCAGGCGCGTCCCTCCACCTCGTACAGGTAGCGCAGGCCGAGCGAGCTGCGCCCGAGGTGGTAGCAGGTCACGCGCACGATCGGCCGGTCACCGAAGCGCAGCGGGTACAGGAAGTCGACCTCCGAGCGCACCATCGGGAACGCGACCCGCTGGTGCTGGATCAGGTGGTA
>Ga0181593_10002292_pt1 | contig 17617 bp, 14 predicted proteins | sample 071ome_19_FD_133756 | JGI IMG/M metagenome (GOLD analysis project Ga0181593, IMG submission 133756) | Coastal salt marsh microbial communities from the Groves Creek Marsh, Skidaway Island, Georgia - 071413AT metaG (megahit assembly) | ecosystem: Environmental > Aquatic > Marine > Intertidal...
CGCGACCTGTTGTTGTAGTATCACCGGCACCGTATTTTTCTCCATCTAGATTTGCTATATTAGCCGCACTATCTGATCCATTGTTGAATCCTGCTGCTTTTCTCAACATAGCAGTATGTTTAGGCTGACCTTGTAAAATATTATTTACAAGTGTACGGCTACTACTTTTAGGTAATGTGCCATTATCTAAACCTCTTTGTATAGCTGCCCTAATAGCATTTAACATTTTTAAATCATTTGCAACATCTGATTTAGAAACTTTTGCTTCATTTATATTTGATCCGTATTTCTTAAGGATATTATTGTATGTTGTTAATAGCTCTCCGATATTGTTTTGATCTACAACCATCTTTTCAATGTTACCTGGTTTCAGTCCAGCTGTGATTTTTTGATCTTGTCCTGAGTTTTTCATTCCTGCTGCTGAGTAATAATCATCATCTTTTTGTTTTGGCTTGGCTTTTTTTAATGCTTGCTGAAAACCATGATCTACTTTTCCTGTTGGATCGTGTTTAAAATCTGATTTGCCTAATTTAAATTTTTTAACTAAGTTGGGGTGAAGTATGCCACGTTTGTGTTGATACTTTGCAACACTTTCTGCATCTTTTTCTCGGGTTCCATCCGCAATAACTTCATACATATCAGGATGGGTTTTACTCCTTGTTGCTAGACTTGCTCTACCACTACCATCTGCATGGAAAAGGAATGGTTGACTATAGATTTCTGCCATTATACCGTAAAGATTGCCTATCATGCCTGCATCGCTTACCGTCCAAGAAGAAATGTCATCTGTAGCTGCTTTTTCTGCTGCTTTTAGGTCTTTTAATGTTGGTTCACTTCTTGCAGTTTTATTTGCAAGTTGATCTAATTCTTCCTTCCATTCGGTTAGTATTATTTTGTCTATTTTTTCTAATAATTCTCGCATTGTTTTTCCTTTTGTAAACGCTCAAATAATCTACTTTGTAAACTATTTTTAAATTCTTTGTTATATGATTCGTTTATACGTTGTTTATAGTATTTAACAAAATCTTTAGCATATTGGCTATTAGATTTAGTTGGTTCTCCAGTTTTACTATCTATAGCACTAGGTCCGCCATTGTGTCTAACAGCAGCACGTACAAGGTCAGCAGGTACACCTTCAAGTTTCACCGTTTTGCCATTATCAAACTCAATTTCTGTAGGAGTTGTCCAATTATTATTTTGAGATTCCCTAGTTGTTTGATGGTACATTTTAGCGAAATACCATGCTCCAATTTGTGTAGCTAGGATAGGATCAGCTGCTAATTGTTCTTTTGAAATTTCTTGACCTGTATCTTGTTTATAATCAGCAAAGCTTCCGTTATCTGTACTTAATACTTGGAAAGCACCGTACGATCCTCCTATTTTTTGATCGCCATATAAAAATTTTCCCCCACTGCTCTCAACCATAGATACAGCATATAATGCATTAGCCGGTACACCGTGTTCTAAAGCCAGCTTATTAAGATATTGTGGGAAAAGATCTTTGTTAAATTTAAATTTATTGTTATTAACTGGTACAAGTAAATTGTCCTCAATAATTTCTTTCTGATCTTCTAGAGAGTATTCTGCATCTTGTTCATTACTATATCTAGCCACAGAACTTAAAGCACCTTGAGTTTCTTTGATTTGATTTTGTAATTCTGCTAATCGTTTTTTTGCACTAGTATCTGGCGGCAAATTGGCCATTTCGTTGTATAATTTTTTTAATAAATTACTGGCTTCTTGGTAAACTTTTAGTCCTACTCCTAACCGAAGATCAATTTGTAATGTGTCTGCAGTAGCATCAGGAATTCCTTGGTATATTTCCATTGCTCGTTTCCCCAGCTGCTTAACAATCTCTTTTATATCTTGTTTTTCAATAGCATCCATTAAACTGGTTACAGTTTCTTCTTTTAGATCAACTGTTTGTTCAGCAGGGCCTACCGCATCTTCTTGTTGCGATGGCGCTATCCAATCTAACATCACAGCATTTGTAAAATATCTTTCGGCTGCTTCTCTCCTTGTTTCCGGTAAGTGTACAAGTAATGTTTTTAAATATTTTGCTGTTTCCTGTAGTTCTTTAATTTTGTTTTCCATAAACTTTCTAGTATCTAAGCTATTCTTAGATCGTTTAGCAGCCTGTATCATTATGTCTGTTAATTCTTTGTCTTCGCTTGCACCTAAACCTCCAGTAGTATGAGCTGCAAGCTGCATGTCCCATCGACCTGCAAGACTTTCTGTTTCTTCAATCAATGTTTTTAGATCTAATTTTTTATATGTTCCATACAGTAAATCTAGTACAGTCAAGTTACGAGCATTATAAGGTGTGACTACCTCTACACCGTCACTGTTATCAGCAACTCTCAAAATTGGTTGAGCAGGATCTGGAGGACCTGATAAGTATTCGTCATTTGCCCATCTTTCGCCACTAAATATTTTTTTTGCTAAATCTATTTTATCTTGTTTTGATATTGTTGGATCTTGTAATTTTTTTACAAGTTCTTCAATGTCGTAGTTCCTTAATTCTAAGTCTTCTCCAGTACCTGCTTCTTGAGCAAAAATTAATTCTAGGGCTATAGTTTGCGGCCATAATCCTAACAAACCTCTTGCAGCTTTACTTCCAAATTTTTTCATCGCTTCTTTCGCTTTAGGAAATCTTTTCTCTAATGCTGCATATTGTCGCGGACTTCCTTCTAAATAATCATCTGCACTAGCTGCTGTAAATTTTTCTAATCTGTCTATGTCAGAATCTTTTATAGCTTTTAGAGTATCATTGCCGGTTGTATTCCGTAAGACTTTTTTATAATCACTAGGAGATGCAGGTTTAATATTTGGAAGATAATCGCCTGGTTCTGCTCCTTGACGTATAATATCATTTATTTCATTGTAAAGGGTTTGATCTATTATCGTAATGCTTTTTGCATATTGGTCTAAATTACTACCTACTGCTTTTGCAAGAGAAGGAGTCTCCATGGTAATTTTTATTTTTTCTAATTCTCTTAAAGCATACTTTGCCCTCCTAGCAGCAAGTTCATCAGCACTGTCTGCTTGTTGTCGTAAACTGTCAATTGCTTCTTCGGGTATCTCAGTGTATTTTGGAAGTTTTACATAATCAGCATTGCTAGCTGCCTGTGGTGATAACAAAACAGGACCACCTTTAGCGGGTGAATAATTGGTGTTTAATGCAGCTAATTCCTTTACATCTGTTTTTAATAGTTCGGCAATTTGTGCCAATGTTTGACCTACTTTGGCCGGAAAACTTCTTAATTTTTTTAAGGCACGATTAACCCTACTCCTTGCTCGTTGTTCAAGGGTCTTAGCAACAGGAGCAGATGATCCTCGCTGACTAATAGTTCTCTGTCCAACTGCTGCAGGTTCTATAGGTTTTAATTCAGGTACTTTAGGTGGTGGTGGTGGATTAGTTACTTTACCTCTTAGATCTGTTGTAATTCTATTGTTATCTAAGTCAGCTAATCCGCCTGCAGCAACCTTTGGCTCTGGTATTACTTCTAGTGGCGGTGGTGTAGTCCTTGGTGGCGGAGTACTCAAGTCAGTAACAGGAGGACCCACTGACTTTTTCAGTTTAAGGTCACTGTCAGGTGGCACCGGACCTGGGGTTATTTTTGGTAGAGTAGTGCTTGGTCTTGGAACAGATTGATCTACCGGAGGCAGCTCTGCTTTACGCAATTGTTTTAGAAGTTTATTCCTATCTAATACTTCTGGTTTACCTGCTAGGTCATCTATTTTAAGTTTAGGCAACGGTTTTTCTTTGTCCGGTTTAACATCGAGTCTTCGTCGATCTGGAGCCGTTACAGGTTTATATAGCGGTCTTTCACCTGCTTTAGGTTTTTGACGTAGTTGCTTCCTTTCTGGTTTTTCTGCTGGAGGTAGTTCTACAGGTTTATAAGGTTCTATTTTTGGTTTAGGTATAGGAACGTCTACTTCTTCAGGGCGAATAATAATAGGCTTGTGAGGTACTCTTTTTACTTTTATTTCTCCAGGTTTAACATATGTTGGTTTTTTAATTTGTGTAGGAATGTCTATTTGTGAGGCTTTAGGTTTTGCTTGTGCAATTGCAGGTATTTTTATTTTACCTTGTGGTTTTGCAGCAAGTGCAGGTGGACGTCTTAAACCTGGAACAACCAAAGGTACCGGAGGCACTGGAGGAGGTGGTAGTTTAGGTGCTGTAGGTTTAGGTATAGGAGCACCAGGCATGAAGAATATATTATTATTATTTCCCTGGAACGCTCCTAACGACAAACTTTTCATAAAATCATCAACTTTTCCCCAGTCAGTTACAGCATGCCCACCTCTCGGTAAATTTTCTTTACTAAATTTATTTTCACTTGAATAATATTCTACATCGTCTACATTGTATTGATTATCTATATCGCCTGTTACGATGTAGTATGAACTGTTTGGTTCTGAAATTTTCCTATCGACAAAATATTTCCTATCACCCCACATCAATCCATCTGTGGAATAACCAATACGATTTGCTATGTGTTTAGGAATATGTACATATCTAGCACTGCTGTTACCGGATTTAGGAGGTGCAATTTCTTCAGCACTTTTTTGTTTATTTTGTTTAATTTGTTTCTTTACATCTGTATGATATTGTTTTAATTGTTCCCAATACTGAGTATTTTGTGGACTTAATCTACGGTATTCCACAGCGTCATCAATTGCTGCTTCAAGTTCTGGAATTTCCTGCATACCTTCAACAAGCACTCGATTTAAATTTTCTGTTAATTTTCCAAAAACACTTGCGTATCTTATGCTTTCAATTTTAGTATTTTTGCCAGCACCACCGATTAAATCTTTGTATCGTTTTACATATTGTGCAAAATTATTATCATCTATAATTACGTCATTACCAGCTACTTTCGATGTTTTCGTCTTAAGAGATAGTTTTGCAACTATTTCTCTTATGCGCTTTTGCAACGATTCAGGCATGTCGTCTTTTACAACGAATATTTTCTTAGGATCTTGTTTTGGTTCTGTTGAATAGTACTGATTATACAATTGTTGGATATAATTATTTTCGTATTGGTAAGGATCAGATTCTACTTGATCTGGATCATCGATATCGTCAACCGTTTCCATCCTATAGATTTCTAATAAACTTTCAAATGCTTCTGTAGTTACTGAACCCTTTGCGCTAAGTGGTTCTTGAAACTCTTCTTTCCATTTAGTAGAATCAATACCGTTACTTTCTGGTTCGTAATGAACTATTTTACTTGGTTTCTTTTTTAAATCTCTCCATAGTTGCATTTCTGATAGCGGTATTAACATTAATTGATTATACTCTACATCAAACAATCCATAACGAGACTTTTCTACCGAATCATTGGTTTTTACCGCAATAAAATCATTAGGTAGCTTTTGTAATTTTATCAGCTTCAAAGTTAGATTAAAAGTTTTTTCCGCCAACAGTTATTCCTTTGGTTTTGATACGCCCCGAATAGGATCAAATTCATTCTCCTTACGTGCTTGTTCAAGTTCTTTCAATAAATCCATTACACGGTTTTCTCCTACTTTATTTTGGGCAGATTCTCCGCCTAGATCTTCTGTAGCAAGTAAACTGGTATAATCTTTTTCATTTTTATCTATAGTTTGTTCAAGTTCAAGAGGTTCGGAATCTGTATGTACCGACAGATGTGTATCAGGAAAATTTAATTCTAAACTCAGATAGCTTTCTAATACATGATTTGTCGTCGGATAACTTAATTCTGCATCGTACGATGTTACTTCGCAATTTTGCAGTTGTGGAAAATCAAGTGGACGTTCTGTAATAGGTGTACGCTTACCTTTGGTAAAATTTACTATCTGATATTTGTTAAGTGCTGTTTCTAAACGATCTTCAAATCCTTCAGGTAGTTCTCCAGCGGCTCGAATTTTAAATTTGTATGTTTTTTTTGATTCAAATAAATATTTTTCTAATGTTGTCATAATTGCATCCCGGTTTTAATCTATTTATCCATATTTTTTATCTTTTCGAGCAAACTATTTCGGTCTGTTACTATGTATCCTTCGCCTTGCACAACATTGTTACTTTCTAAACTGCTATCTTTGTCTAATTTTTCCTTTTTAAGTTGTAGTTCAACCATTTTTAATTTTTTGTCTAATTTTGCTACTTTACTATCTAAATTAGTTTTTAACATCTGTCCTGCTACTTCAAAGATCCTTCCACTGAATCGGGCTTCGACATTCATGCCCAGATCCATTAGATCTTCGTATGCTTGCATTGACTTTTCACTAACTTCGTCTAATTCGCCATCACCAAGATCTCCTAAACCACTGACCATTGGTAGTGCTGCAGCGATCTTGTCAAATTCGTTGATTGATCTAAGATCTTGCTGATGACTTTGCATGGGTTTAGATTTAGGTTTTGGTTTAGTTTCTTTTTCTATTATTTCTTTTGATTCTGGTAAATTTAAAAGTTCTTCTAATTTTTTTGTCATAATAACACCATAGTATACTGTACTTATTACGGAAAATAAATTTATAATTTATATTGATGTTATCTTACCTTACCGGTATGGTAGATATCGTTTTCAGTAACTACCCTAAAGGTTATCTTGTTTTGTTTACACCAAGCTTTTGCAGCAGCCCATTTTACTTGATTAACAATATAACTAGCTCTATTATAATTACTACGTCCTACTTTTTCTTTGAGTGCTTGGCTAGCAGGTTTTACTTCAATTAGTTCACTTATAGTCCGTCCATTTTTATCATTGTAAGTAATAAAAAAATCAGGAACATAAATCGTATTTTTGCCTGTTAAAGGATTGCGATATGGTATACGTATGCTTTCGCTAGCCCATGAAATAATGCTCGGATGTTCATCGCAGAATTTCATAAAAGTAAATTCCCAACCGCTCCTATAAGTTGGTACACCGTTACCTAGATATTTTTCTCTATTGCGTAATACAAATTTTCCCTGTGCAAATTTAGCCATTTATACTAGTATGTTTCTTTTTTCTATAGTATTACCAAAATTTTGTAATTTAAAGCCTAATTTACTTGTTATATCACGTTGGTTGTTTAAAATACTGGTCACAAGTGTACTTAATTGAAGTTTGTTATAACCTTTTAATGTATCAAGTAATTCAAAAACTGGTACATTGCTGTTTTTTGCTTGTGCTAAAATTATTTGTGCAATAGTTATAGCTGCTGTTTTTTCAAAATTCCTAGCAGTAAAAAATGCTGTCACAGCATCTAAAGAACTCACTGGAAATTCTTGTACAGTATTAAAGTATTCATCAAAAAATTGCACTACTTTTTGTTCAGATTTTTGTTCTTTTTTTGGTAAATCAGACATATATTTCCTTATTATGGAACAACTCTTCCTGGCAATCCGCCTACATTACCACTGCCTGCTTCATTTGCTGCATTTTGCAATCCTCCTAATGCTACTCCGGCTAAACCAGCCGCAGCAGATTGTGGAGTTAGTTTTTTTACATTGCCTATTAAGTTTACTGCGGCAATCCCTGCGGTAAGTGGATTATTAATCCCTCCAGTGCCGCAATCTGAGAACAAATCAGTAACTCCTCCTAAAATGCCTCCTACACCTAGATCTCCACCTCCTAATAAAGATAGCGGACTTGCAACTGTATCATACCCAAATGCACCAAAATATTTCGGATCACCATCTGCTCCGCCTTCTATACATCCTCTTGTATACCATACTGCTTCATACTCTAATGTCATTGAATTTTCAACAGTGCCACCGGCATCTGCGTAATCAACTTGTCCATGTCCCCAACTGCTTACTGTAGGGTTTACTAATGTGTAAGTAGTAAACTCTTTCCTACTTAATTGACTTATTTGAACATAATCAAAGAATGGATCGGTACTATTATTATCTAGACCGAATCTAAATCTACTCCGTAGCCCGCCTTCATATAGACTATCGCCGCCATTAGACTTAGGATTAGGACTACCATCTTTAGGCTGGACTGGCAATTTCCTTTCGTATGCAGCAGGTGCTTGTGTATATACTCCGTCTACAAAATAGTATCTATAGTAAGCTTCCATTAATTGGGTTGTTACACCTGCATTATCATCATAAAAATTAAGGGTAACAGGAAGATAACTTATATTTGTTTGGATATTTTTTACACGATTATATTTTTTATACGTTTGCACTGCAGCATTGTATTTTGGTAAGTCGGCATTTTTAACTAAAATTCCTGCTTCGACTTGATGTCTTGCAGCAAAACTTGGCATTAGTTTCATTGCATGGGGAGTAAAAGTAAATGCAACATGATATAAAAATTTATTTTTTGGAGCTAGTCTAAAACCTTTGTCAACAAAAGTTCTAGCAGCATGTCGCCAATCAGCTACAACACCTTTTGGATTAAAAAAACCAGCAGCAAATGGGTTATCAAAAAATGCATCAATAGCACTCATTCATTAACCTCCTGGTCTAACGATAGGTACCAGTTGAGCTGCTTCTGTTACTGGAGGACTAACCGGCGCTTTGCTTGTTGCTAGTTCTCCTGATCCAGCTGTTGTACCATAGGTATACCATGTTGAAGACTTACCAGACGACGGTGCTGTATCTCCGTCGTATGTTTGTACAGCATTATCAAAACTAATAGTTAATGAAATTGTTACAACTTCACTTGCTCCATAGCTTAATTGATTATAGGCTGCATTTTCAATAAAACACCCCAATAATATCCATGTTTCTAGTACACCAACGTCGGTATCTCCATTACCACCGTCTAAAATATCAATCTCTAATTTGAATTTGTAGTCTGATCCTGATCTTGGACTTGATTGATTATAATAATCATTTTGCGCCATTAACTGTTTACCTACATTTTTTGAAACTTCATTACTAATATCATCTCTCAACGTTAAAGTAATGGATTCCCATGCTGCTTTTCCTGCTAATTTTATAACAGAATTATAAACATCAACAGGTATTACAGCATGGCTAACTGTAGGTCTTGAAACGTCAACTACATTTTCAGTAAGATCTTGTAAACTAGATCCTCCTTGGGCCCAATTAGTTGCTCTTACTCGAAACTTATACTGCAATTTAGGCATGGCTAAAGCAGTGTTATCTGCATCATATGCAATTGACATATTTTGTAGGCTTGATAAAGGCATACTATTCTTTCTTTAACAATATTTTAAGATGCCAATGATGATGCTAATGTACCAGCAGTTCTAGCAAAAGTACTCCATGGTTCTGTTACATTTCCTGATTCATCAGTTTGTAAAGCATTATCAAATCTAATACTTAGTGTAATTGTCACTGCTTCACTTGCACTGTACGCCAATTGATTATAGGCTGCATTTTCTATATAACAACCAAGAAGTGACCATGTTTCTAGTACACCGGTTGCAGTATTTCCATTACCACCATCTAATACATCTATATCCATGCGGAATTTATAATCCTGTCCTGATGTTGGACTTGACTGCTCATAGAAGTCAAATTGGCTTTGCAACTGTTTTCCTACAAGTTTACTGACATTATGGTTAATATCATCTCTTAGGTTAAGTGTTACTGGTTCCCATGCATGCTTCCCAGCAACGTGAACAGTTGAATTGTAAACATCAATTGGAATATCTGTAAAACTTACAGTAGGTCTTGTAACATCAATAACCTGCTTTGTTAGAGGAGCGGTTCCATCTCCTCCTCCAAATCCAGATGGAAATCTTACACGGAATCTATACTGGAGTTTTGGCATCAAAAGGCTACTATTTTCGCCCTGTGCGTCTACAGACATATTTCCTAAACTAGTTATCGGCATATAATTCTCCTAATTTATTATATTTATTCATTTTTATAAACCTGAAATTTCTCCAGTATTTTTCAATCTTAACGTAATGTATATAAATTCAACTGCCTTAACTGGCTCAACTGCCACATCTACATACAATTCATTTCGATCTATTCTTGAAGGAGTATTATTAGATTCGTCACAAACTACTAAGAAATCATAAATTCCACGTAATGATACTAATTCAAGAAGTAAAGAATCAACAGCTCCTTTTATTTGATCTCTTGTTAATTTATCATTTTGCTCAAATAAATATGGCTTGGCTAAGATATTTAATTGTTGTCTTAAATAAATTACAAGTCGAGCAACGTTAATCCTGTCTAAACTGCTAGCAACTAATTGTCTAGTTTTTTGTCCATAATTGACTAAACCTACACCAGTAATAAATGTTATAGGATTTACATGGTTACTGTAAAGTACATCCCGCAATCCTTCATTTAAACTTACTGCTGTGAATTCACCTTCCGATGTAATATAACCAGTTGAACTTGCATTGGTAATACCACCTCTTCTTGTACCTGCAGGTGCAAACCATGGATATGCAACTTGATCATTTAATGCAATTGTTCGCAACATCATATGGCTAGCTGGGACTACTACATTATTCCCAAAGTTATCACTTGTAAATCCTTGCGGATAAAATACTCCAACATATGGATCTGTTACAACTAAACCATCGTCGTTGTCTTCTACGGCATTTCTAACGTTGCTTGCCCAGTTGTTTAAATCAGTGCCATTTGGAGCTAGTCTAAATGGAGTATCTCCTAACACAAATGCAGTTAACCCACGGTCATAGTTAAGTGTAACCATTTCACCTATGAGTTCGCTGTATCCAGGACATGCCATTAAATTAAACAATCTTGTTTGATCATCTCTGATTTCTTGATTGCTGTTTAATAAAGCCTGTAATGCTTGAACAATTACCTTCCTTTGTGCTTTTCTACCAAATGTACCAGCACCATTTTCCTGATTACCTGACTCTGTAACCCATCTATCAACAGCATAAGTATCCATAGATTGATCATTGTATCTATCATTCCTATCTGCTGTATTAAAATAATTTTTTACAAATTTCTTAACGTTAAATCCACTCCTGCGTAAGTTCCAGCAGAGCATACCTTTTGGATATAATGCTGGATCTGGACTATCAGGATCAACATAATCTGTAAAAATTAAATCTGAAATTGCTCCTGCTTCATCTGAATTTCCACCTTGTGTATTGTATCTAACATCTGCAAAAATTATACCATTTTCAGTGGTTTGATCTGTTGTATCAACAATAAACCATCTATTAGCAGCAGTTAAATCAGTTCTTTCATTATCGTATTTGTAAATAATAGGATAATTTTCAATATCGCTTGTGTCAATCCAAATATCTCCAGTTTGCAAACTTGTGCCGTCGCTTTGCAATAATGGTCGCGATGCACTTACAATAGGTCCATTAGGATCTGTTTGAAGAGCTACATCAGGATCATAAAATGGACTTGCTGTAGTGCTTTCTCCAGATACTCCATTATATTGGAATCCAACAAATGCACTACCATTGTGAACTAACATATCTACTTCATCAACTACGCTATTATACCATAAAGTGCCATCTGCTGTGCCTTGCGAAATTTCATTATCGCTTGCAGTATAACTAAGGACTTGCCATAAACTTGCTTGTAATTGTAAAGGATCTGTTGCTGCGGTGGTTCCTGGTGCGTAATATAGATTGACTGTACCTGAACTTGCACTTACATATGGTGTAAATCCAGCATCAGTTAAAACTGCATCTGTATCTACAAATCTAATTTCACCACCTAAACTATGCTCTATAGTAACACGATTTTGACTTGTAACTTTTGCTGTGACATTTTCTATTCCAGCATCATTTATTGCGCCAGCCAATACTGAACTATCGCTTACTGCATTATCATAAGATGCTGTTATTACGCTAACAGTGCCAAAATCTAACTGATTATTGTCTGTTGCTTGGATGCTAAAGCTTTTTGATCCTGATCCTAAACCAGTAATAGGCGCACTACTTATTGAGGTAGGAGCAATTCCATTCCTTTTAAAGATTTTAAAAGTAGCCAAAGGATTTTCATCTCCTGCTACATTTGCTAGAATAAAAATATCATTTATTATTAAATTAGCACCACCGCCTGTCCTATCCATTTCAAATAAAGCTTGGTTAGCTGATGTATACATATCAGCTATTACAGTTTCCCACAATTTAGTAGCATCATTCCATTTTTTAATGGAATATTTTGCGCCTAAATTAGGAGTTGTAGTTTTAATCCAAATTGAACCGCTTGGTCTAGTATAAACATCTTTAATTTTCCATTCTGGAATATTTGTGTGCTTTGAAATTTGTACTGCAGGTGGGTAGTAAGTTCCTGCTGTTATTTCTAATTCTGTTAATCTAGCACTGTCGCCTGAAATTACAATTTCGCCACTTAGCGTACTGTCTCCTGCACCACTAGATGTTCCGTCGCTGTAAATTTCTAATCTACTGTTAACTACTGCTGAAGTAATTCCATCCATCAATAATGAATTTATTGTGTTAGATACATCAGATACTGTATCGGTGTTACTAATAGAGACAGTAGTACCATTAATGGTAATTGATCCAGATTGTGCAAATGTTGGATTTGCTTTACCGCCTTTGATTGTGGGCCAACTCTTTTTCCAAGCATTGCTTCCTACTAGCACCCATGTACCTTGGGAATTACGATAATATAATCTGTTTAAAGTTGTGGTTGCTATAATTGCATACCCGCCTACTTGGCCTACACTTGATTTAGGAATAAAACCACTGTAACCATTTGTTTGTAAGCTTCCGGTATTTTCTATTTCAGTTTCGTCTGTTATTACAATTGGAGCACGATTGGTAAATGATTGTCCTTGTGCTAATACACTATCTCCATTCCATTCTTGTACACCCCAGAGTGTGTTAGCAGTATCTAACCAGTAACTACCATCAACTGGTGTATCAGTAGGTGCATCACTTGACGGAACCAATGAATTTGTATCAATATCTGCACGAACTACAAATGCTGCATTAGCAATACCCAAATACGAATAAGCTGCTTGTAAGCCATATTCGTTTAATTCACTACCGTGTATTGGGTTATTACTGTTATCAACTTGGAAAATAGGATCACCAAATGTGTCAACTAGATCCCGCTGTGATGTAATTAGATACGGTACGCCTGCATTACTTGCAAGTGTTCCTGGGGCGGTTCCAGTACCAGAACCATTTAATTTATTAGCGGCACTGACTACGAATAACATTGGTACAGTACCAGCACCCGAAGGGGTATAGAAACTCTCGTCTACAACTGAAACTTGTACTCCTGGTGATACTAAAGCCATTTTTAACTCTCCTATAAAATAATCTTTCTTAATATATTTATGTAAAAATGGTAAAAACTACCCTTGACACTTGCTATCTAAAGGGGCGATAAAGGGGTATAAATAACGTATGAGACCATTATGTATTTGTGGGTTACGTCCAGCAGCAATAAATTACAAAAAAAATAATCAAACTTACTACAGAAAGAAGTGCGAAATTTGTCTAAACCATTCAGGCACTGGCATTGGAATACCAAAATGGCGTTTAGGCGGGTACGTTAAAAAAAATAAGTGTGAAAAATGCGGTTTTTGTAGTCCGCACGAAGAACAATTTAATGTTTATTATATGGACGGAAACATGGACAATTACAAACATAATAATCTAAAAACAGTTTGTGCCAACTGTCAAAGGATACTGCACAAAGAAGGAGTTAAATGGAAGCAAGGAGATTTGTTACCAGATTTCTAGCCTATTATAAATGCATAACCTGTTCCGCCAGGAACACCAGTTGCTACTTCTTGTTCTAACTTTTCCATTTCCTGTTGTGCTTCACTTTTTAGTGCATCGCCGTTTAACTGACCACCTCCTTGTGGGCCTGCTATAGTAGAAAATTTACTCCTTGCTTCGCCTAACATATACTTACAAGTAGCTACGGTATAATCCTTAATCCATTGGATTGCAAGGTAATCTGCAAATAACTGTTCATCTGGTCTATGGTTATAGCATTCTAATAAAAGTGTTTCTTCAGTTCTCGGTCGTTGTAAAATTGTTAAGCGATGAGTAGTCCTATTCCAATTAAATTCTATAAAACTTCCAAACATCCTTCCTACAAGTTCTTGGTATTGGCTGAATAGATCATAAGTTGCTAATCCGCCCATATTACTGCTTGCTAGTAAGTAAGTATTTGTATAGGCTAAGTTAAATGGTTCAAACAATGTTCCGCCGTCACCGCCGCCTGTCCTGGAACCGATGCTCCTACGGAATATACGCCTAACTTCTACAATTTCTTTAGGCAATATATAATCATTTTGATCAATTATTGTCGGCATAAAGAAATAACTTTCTTCTATACTGTTATCGGATCTCTGCCTAAATCTTGTTAAAGCTTTAGTTAATGCAGTTTCATAATGTATAGGATCAAGTTCTACGTCAACCATTCCTCCGCCTAACATTGCGTGTACATAATCAAAAATTTCTTGTTTGGTGTTTGTTTGATCCATAATAGTATTCTCCTATTATATTTATCGTCAGCTAAATATATACATGCCTAGATTATCACTTTATAAACCCGAAAAGGGCAAAGACTTTGAATATATTGATGCACGAATATTTGAAATGTTTACAATTGGTGGTACTGACGTAAACATACACAAATATATTGGACCAAAAAATACTCCCATAGATGCATCTACAAATGAACAACCAAATTATGATGTGATTGCTGAAACAAATATCCAAGATTTGTTGTTTTTAGAAAATAGAGATAGGAAGTATGATGAGGATATTTACCGGATTAGAGGCATATACAATGTCCAAGACATTGATTTTAATCTAAGTCAATTTGGGCTGTTTTTAAACAACGATACTATTTTCATGACAGTGCATATCAGCAGCACAGTAAAAACTATAGGACGTAAAATCATTGCCGGAGACGTGATAGAATTACCACACCTAAAAGATCAGTACGCACTAAATGATCTGTCTTATGCATTAAAAAAGTTTTATGTTGTAGAAGATGTAAGTAGAGCAAGTGAAGGTTATAGTCCAACATGGTATCCGCATCTGTATAGGTTAAAATTAAAACAGATCGTAGATGGTCAAGAATACAAAGATATCTTAGATTTACCAATTGATGAAGAAAATCCAGGCGACGGAACGTTACGAGATTTAATGAGTTCCTACACGAAAGAATTAGAAATTAACCAAGCAGTTGTAGCGCAAGCCGAATCAGATGCGAAATTAAGTGGTTACGAAACCAGGCACTTCTTTACATTACAAACAGATGAAAATGGTGAAGTTGAACTTGTTACTGCAGATTTAACCTCATTAGATGCAAGTACTGTACAAGAATTAGCCGACAGGGCTATGAGAGCTCCGGAACGGTCTGGATACACAGGTTACTTATTAGGCGATGGTTATCCTCCTAACGGAGAAGTTTTTGGTTATGGTTTAAATTTTCCTGTTGAAAGCGTCGACGGTGATTATTTTTTACGGACTGATATGTTACCAAACAGGCTATTCCGTTATGACGGAACCAGATGGATTAAGATAGAAGATAAAGTCAGGATGACCATGACAAATACTGATGATAGGAATACTCAACGGTTCTCATTTATTAATAATACTAATGTAAATGAAATAGATGGAGAAATTGTAGAAGAAAGACAGAGTCTCAGTAAAGCATTACGAGCCAAATCTGACAATTTATAAGTGATATATACATGTTACATTTCTATGACGGACAAATAAGAAGATATATAACCCAAATAATTAGGATGTTAAGCAACTTTACCTATAAGGACATTGATGGTAAATTAGTTCAAATTCCTGTTACATACGGTGATATGACAAGACAAGTTGCAAGTATAATTAGAGATAATAGTGAGAACAAATTGCCAAGTGCTCCAAGATTAGCTGTATACATAACTGGGTTAGAATTAGATAGGCAAAGATTAGCCGATCCTTCATTTGTGCAAAAACAAAATATTGTAGAAAGAGCCTACGATCAAGAGAAACAAGAATATAACAATACCGCAGGAAAAAAGTACACTGTAGAAAAATTAATGCCTAGTCCGTATAAATTATCAATCAGTGCTGATATATGGTCTACGAATACTGAACAAAAATTACAAATATTAGAACAAATATTAATGCTTTTTAATCCTAGTATTGAAATACAAACCAATGATAATTTTATTGACTGGACGAGTTTAAGTGTTGTAGAATTAGAAAATATAAATTACAGCAGTAGATCAATAGGTTCAAGCACAGAAACTGAAATTGATGTAGCAACTTTAGGATTTACAACTCCAATTTGGATAAGTCCTCCACTTAAGGTTAAAAAATTAAATATTATCACCAGTATTATTACTAGTATTTTTGACGAAAGACGGGGAATTATTGATTTAAACGAATCTGATCCAGTGTTACAATCATATGCCGATAATAAATCAAAAGCTAATGTACTCACTAATATCAGCATTGACAACGATGGCAATCTAATTAGAAATATACAAAAAACTGAGAATGAAAAATTATCAGCATTGAATATAGTAAACACCACATATTTAGAACTTGATATATTTGTCCTTGATAATCAAATAAAACTTTCAAAAAACGGCATACCTACCGGAACTAATTGGACAAATTATTTCTTAGCATTTGCAGATAGCTTTTATGAACCGTGGATAACTGAAATAAGATTGCAAAACACAGATTTTGCCAGTGACATAATAGGAACTGTAAAAGTAAACATAGAGGATCAATCTATCCTTGATGTCCGTTGGGATACTGATTCTATACCAGGCGATACGGTTATCAGTGGTCCAACTGGTAACAAAAATAAAATAGATTATATAATTGATCCAACGAAAACAAATCCAGAAAATCTAAAATTTATTGGATTAAGGATGATATTATTAGATCAAGGTATCGGTGCTGCAATTAACGATGATGGAGCAGATGCATGGAAAAATACAGATGGCTCAGATTTTATTGCAGAAGCAAATGACATTGTGGAATGGGACGGTTCTAAATGGAATGTTGTATTTGATGCTAGTGAAGCAACTTCCATTATTTATACTACAAATCTTAACACTGGTGTCCAGTATAAATTTGATGCAGGAGAATGGTTATTGTCTTATGAAGGAGAATATCCAAAAGGATCCTGGAGGATAGTATTTTAATATAATTATTTGTATGAAAGAAATAGTTTGTAGTGGAGCATTATTTTATACAACAGAAACCCAACGATATTTATTTTTACACAGGGCACAAGGAAAACACAAAGATGTATGGGGTTTAGTAGGTGGCTTAAATGAAGAAACCGAAAGCCCTTGGAACGGTTTACAGCGAGAAATTGAAGAAGAAATAGGTAACGTAGACATTAAAAAAACAATACCTTTAGAAACATTTGTTAGTCACGATAGCAAGTTTTTATTTCATACTTATCTATGTGTTGTTACAGCAGAATTTATTCCAAAACTAAACTATGAACATAATGGTTATGCATGGGTAAGTTCTCCTAACTGGCCCAAACCATTGCATCATGGACTCAGGAATACATTAAATAACAAAATAAATCAAGTTAAATTAGATACAATTTCAAAATTAATTAATATAATAACTTAATATGGACAATAAAAAAGATATCAAAAAACATGACTGGGGATATGAACTAATTTGGAATTCAAGTAAAACCCATGGTGGTAAATTATTAGTTTTTGAAAAACCTGGGAATACTAATTTTGTATTTTAC
>Ga0181593_10002293_pt1 | contig 17616 bp, 14 predicted proteins | sample 071ome_19_FD_133756 | JGI IMG/M metagenome (GOLD analysis project Ga0181593, IMG submission 133756) | Coastal salt marsh microbial communities from the Groves Creek Marsh, Skidaway Island, Georgia - 071413AT metaG (megahit assembly) | ecosystem: Environmental > Aquatic > Marine > Intertidal...
CTACTTGACCATTCTCCATTACTATAATCATGTCTGCTTCTTGTACTGTTGAAAGTCGATGTGCAATTACAAGTGAAGTCCTCTCCTTTTCAAGCGCCTCAAGAGCAGCCTGAACCTCCCTCTCTGCCTTATTATCAAGGGACGATGTGGCTTCATCCAGGATTAACAAGGGCGCATCTTTCAAAATAGCTCTAGCGATCGCGATTCTCTGCCGCTCCCCTCCAGAGAGAGTGAATCCGCCCTCTCCTACTTCTGTATGATATCCCTGCGGTAGGTCTTCGATAAAAGACGCCGCAAAAGCAGCTTGCGCGGCAGCCTCTACCTCTGCTCGTGTGGCTCCCTTCTTTCCATAGGCAATGTTATTGAAGATTGTATCATTGAAAAGGAAGGTATGTTGCCCGACCATTGCAATGCTTCCACGCAAATCTTCTAACTTTAGAGAGCGAATATCTTCTCCTCCAATCCTCACTATCCCACTGTCTGGATCTATAAATCGCGGGACAAGGTCAACAAGGGTACTCTTTCCTGCTCCAGAGAAGCCCACTAAGGCCACTCTTCCACCCTCGCTAATCGAAAAAGACACATCGCGTAAAGCAGGACGCTTTGTTGTGTCATAGGAAAACGTAACATCCTCGATATCAACACTGAAAGATGATGGAAATGGCTTGTATTTTGCTGGAGACTTAATCTTTATTGGTGCATCAAGTAGCTCAAAGATTCTATCAGCCCCAGATAATCCCTGCTGAGCAGCATTGAATACTTTCGTGAGCTTCTTGAAAGGTTCATAGAGCAAAAATAGAGTTGCGAGAAATGCGATAAATTCACCTTGACTACGAGAACCGTTAATAACGGAATAGCCGCCGTACATCACCACTAGGACAATAGCTATGGCTCCCGTAAACTCATTAATAGGCCCAGTTAGTGAGCGAACTTTCTCTGACTTAATGAAGTCTCTGGTGAGGCGCTGATTTTCCGCTTCATATCGCTCCCTTTCGAAGTCTTCCCTCCCAAAAACCTGTACAACCTTGCTGCCGAGTATAGTTTGCTGCAATAGGCTGCTAAGATTTCCCACTCCATCCTGACCACGACGCGCAAGTTTTCTAACTCTTCGGGCAAAACGAGTTACTGGGTAAACTGCCAAGGGAAAGGCAACGAACGCTATGGCCGCTAAAATAGAATCAAGATAAAAAGCGACCAGTAACAGAACAACAACACGTATTCCATCACGAATTGCTGCAGATACCGAATCAGTCAGTAATGCACGAACGAGAACAACATCATTTGTGACTTTACTTAAAACATCCCCTCCTCGCTCATGAACAAAAAAAGATGGGGATAAAGCCAGGATCTTGTGCTCCATCTCATTCCTAATATCACGGACTACCAAGTGACCAAGCCGAGCAAGGAGAAAACTCTGCAAAAAGTCGAAGGTTGCTCTGAAAAGCGCAAATCCCAACAGCAATACGGGCAGCCATAGAAGCATATCCTCGTTCTTTTGAGCGAAAATGCCATCGAGAATATACTGCAGAATGAACGGTATCCCACCCTCAGATGCCCCAAAAAGCACCGTACATGCGAGGGCAACAAAAAAAGCGCGCCGATACGGCCGGAGATACAGTAGTATCCGACGAGAGGTTCTAGCCATAGTTCCCTTGTCCTAATCAGTGGCCCATACTCTCAATCTACTGAAAATAAGGCAAGAAAACCCCGTTAGGGCAGCGATTTTTTCCCTTCAGACTCTACGATTTGGCTCATAACTCGCGTTTGACTCAGCAAGATGCGGAACTCCCCCTTCCGACAAAGGACAAACGATGAGTTGAGATGGGGCAAGGGCAGTTTCTATGGTGGGCAACTTTCAGGTAAGGTATTGTCCGGAAAGGGGGGAGATGAGCACTGCCCCCCTAGCCATTATAGTGTAGAAAAGGACCTCTTCTCATGAAAAAAATAATACTCGGCTTACTCGCTCTTCTCCTAGTAGTCATAGTGGGAGCTCTCGGCTATCTTTCATTCCAATCAGATAACATCATCGCCAAGTTGAAGCCAGAAATAGAAGCTCAGGGAAGCGCTGCCCTTCAAAGCAAACTCTCAATCGGTGAAATGCATCTCAAGCTGTTTCCGTCGATCGCATTCTCGATTAATTCTTTAACCATTGCGGAGAATAAGGATGAGACCAAAAGGCTCTCCTTTGGCGGAGGAGCGATACACGTTTCTTTATTCAAACTGTTCACGGGTACCGTTGCGATTAAGTCAATTTTTCTAGACTCTCCCGCAATCACCATTCATCAAACTCAGTCGGGAGTGAAGATTGATGGACTATCTCAATTAGGACAGAAGGCCACCGTAGAGGCTCAAGCAATATCCAAAGCTGACAGTGCTGATACAGAGGATTCTCAGCCATCAGCTCCTTCCTCTTTGCCAGGCTGGCTACAGGTAAATCTGGATTCAGTCTCATTAGAGAATGGAAGAATCCAAGTCTATCAAGAATCCGGAGAGGTGATTACCGTACAGGACATCCAACTCGATACTGGGATTTCCTTAAAAGGTTCTAAGCTCTTGCTCTCTGAACTTGTCGCTTCTTTACAAATTATTGACCAAGGCAACTTCCGCGTTGAACTTTCAGAGGGTGAAGTTGACCTCCAATCACTAACTGGAACATTAAAAAAGACACGAACAGAAGTATCACTTGCTAGGGGAGCCCTTGATACCGAACTCACCATCCGTGATGCTCGTGTATCTCCACAAGAATTCGGTATGAGTTCGATTTCTTTCGGTGGGCAGACACCCGCACTTCATAAGTTCTCCGGAGACTTCGAAAATGTAAGATTTCTTCCATCGCAGACTAAGATAGCGATTGAAGCAGGTTCTATTAAAGCCCTGAAGGGTCAGATCACCCTTCAGGGAGCATTATCTCTATCCTCCATGAAGGGTGAGATGACGATGGAGCTCAATGAAATTGAGAAAAACGGGGAGAAGCTTAACGGCTTAATTGCGATTCGGGGTACTGGAAATCAGATAACATTAACGGCGGACCCAATAGAGATTTTTGGTGGCAAAGTTTCATCTACGATGAACAGCCAGCCTCAAAAAGATCCGATTCCATTTTCCATAGCAACTTCCCTCCTCGGGATCGATATAGAGAGATTAACTCGTTTTGCGCTACCGAAGAGTCCTATACTCGTAACAGGCAATGTCGAAAAGCTAACGGCTAATGCTTCTGGGCAAACCGGCACAGACATGGCTAAACACCTCAGTGCGGATCTCAGCCTCTTGTTACGAGAAGGCTCTTTCACGGGAGGGAATATTGCGGCTCTGGTACTACAATCACTTGAAAAGGTGCCATTCGTTAAGAGCACAATGAGCGATGCTGTCCCCGGCGAACACTCAGGGGCCATGTCAGATTCCACTACTCCAATTCGACAGCTTAATACCACCGCGAAAATTAAGAATGAGCGAATCGAAGTGAATTCTCTTTTAATGGAATCAGCTCTTTTTTCTCTTGAAGGGAGGGGAACAATAAATTTTGACCAATCTCTTAATCTCAAAGCGACATTTCGTTTCATTGCGCCATTTTCTCTAGCTGTTGTTGCAAAAGTACCAGAGCTCAACAAGTTACTTGATAAAGAGAATCGGCTTGTGATTCCGCTCCAGATAATAGGAACAGCTACTACTCCCGTTATACTGCCAAACATAGAGGAAATACTGAAGCTGGGTGCAGGGAAAGCTCTTCAGGAGAAAGCTACAGGCTTTATTGGAAAGGCCTTAGGGAAAGGAAGCTCATCAAAGAGTGGAAAAAGTCTTTTTGGATTCTAATGGAGGAGGATAAAAAAATGGTTGAATATATAAATGATTCTGAGGGAGCACCTAGTGCTATCGGTCCATACTCACAAGCGACTCGTGTCGGTGATATGATCTTTTTGTCTGGTCAAGTTCCGCTCGACGCAGAAACGGGCAAACTTGTTGAAGGAGGGATAGAGGCTCAAGCAAATCAAGTGATGAAAAACCTCTCTCTTGTTCTGAAGAACGTAGGTGGAGACTTCTCAAATGTTTGCAAGACAACCATTCTTCTACAGGACCTCTCGCATTTTGGCGTTGTAAATGAAATCTATGGGGCATGGATGAAGGACTCGCGTCCAGCTAGAGCGACCTTTGAAGTGGCAGGCCTTCCCTTGGGATCACTGATTGAAATAGAGATGATTGCTAACATCCCGAAACGCCCTTAATGCAGCCTACCCTCGATATGAATCCAGGGTCATCTTACGAGGTGGTTGTCTTACAATAGGCTCTTATACACTATCTGAATTGTTTTGAGCTTCGTTCACCGATGTGTCGCTAATGGCGGCACATCGCCAGATCCTGCGTGCGCGTAACAAATTGTATTATACCGCTCCAAAATCAAGACTTACTTGAAAACCTCCCTGCTTTACATGGCACCGCACGGTATGTACGCCCTCTTTTGATAAGGTTGGGGGCAGCATATCGCCAGGAAAGAAAAGCTGGGGTACAGCCATGCCGATAGAATATCCATACTCACTCATCCGTATCTTTACGCGACCACAGACCATATTAGCAATTTCAGCTATCATACTCTTTGAAACCTCATCGAGCTGACCGTACTCTTCCCCAAACATCGCTGATACCACAGCAAGTGCCGCGGCCGTCTCAAAACCTAAAATCAGAGTGCCATCCACCCCAGCGCCCGTCAGACTCATCGCCCCAATGATATCACCATAAAAGCAGTGCTCGGCTTGTTTCGAATGCTCATCCACAGAGACAGGAATTAGTCCGATAGACTCCAAAACATAGCGCACGGACTCCACGACCGCTTCCAACTCTTTTGTATCGTTATTAGACATATAGCAAACTCTGAGGTTCTCTAAATTTCTTCACTCACACAGTAAGGGTAGGGGTCGGGAGAACGGGGCAATTTCTTAATAATTATCGCAATACACTGTGATTTTAGGGGGTTAAACAATATATTTTCCGAGACGATTCATGGGCATTTTGCCTATAGACCCTCAAAAATTACAGTCATGAGAACAACTACCGCTCAGAGCCCAAACGGTTTAGAGTTCTCTTGGCCTGGATGAGCAAGCTTTTTATGAACCGTATTTAACTGGACAAATTACTTATCATGCTGTTAGCACTTTTATCTCCATCAAAGACTCTACGACTCGATACCACGTATTCACATTCCAGTTCATCAACACCCGAGCTTTTGGGAGAATCTCGAAAAGTTCACAGGGTCTTGAAAGAATTAACTCCAAAGAAGCTTGAGGGCCTTATGAGCATTAGTCCCAAGCTCGCCAAACTCAATCATGAACGATTCCAGACATTCTCCGGTTCCTCCAATCCGAAAAATGGAAGCTGCGCTCTGCTCACATATAGCGGGGATGTTTATGAAGGATTTGAGCTGGAAGATTATACGGTGGGAGATTTCAGAAACGCCCAGAAATCTATTCGAATTATCTCTGGCTTATATGGACTATTAAAACCTCTGGATAACATTCAACCATACCGACTCGAAATGAAAACTCGGGTTTCAGTTAACGGCCACAAAGATCTTTATCAGTTTTGGGGAACAAAGATCACCGATGTTCTCAACAAGCATATCAAGGAGGAAAAGATAAAGTGCGTAGTCAATCTCGCCTCACAAGAATATGCTAAGGCTATTTGTTTTGAATCGATTCAAGCACCACTGATCACAATAGATTTTAAAGACAAGAAGAATGGAAAGTTGAAGACTGTCGGGCTCTTCGCAAAAAAGGCTCGCGGGCGCATGGCAAACTACATCATTCGCAACAAGATAAGATCTCCTCAAGAACTCAAGGATTACCGACTCGACAGCTATACTTTCTCAAAGCGCCTCTCAGATGAGAGTAATTATGTATTTATTCGGTAGGGTTTTTTTGTTAAACGAAACAGGGGGGTCGGTTACACGAACCTTCATAGGCAGATGAGCATAAAAAAAATTGTTATTTTGGGTCTCTTCGTTACAGTCACTCTCTTCGTGCGGGAACTCTTGCCAGATGAGATGATGTCCCTTGATTATTTCAAGGCACAACATCAGTCGCTTCTCGAATATACTACGATGAGGCCGTACCTCTCAGCGATTGGATTTCTTATTGCTTACGTTCTCGTTGCGGCCTTGAATCTTCCCGTAGCAACTTTCATGTCACTACTCGGTGGTGCCCTGTTCGGTCTTGGACAAGGAACGCTGCTTGTATCCTTTGGTAGCACTGTTGGAGCTACTATCTCTTTCATTCTTTGTCGTTTTTTCTTTCGAGAATCAATCGAGACAAAATTTCCAGAAGCAGTAAAGAAGATTGATAGAGGAATAGAAAGGGAAGGATCGTATTATCTCTTTGCGCTCAGAATGGTTCCTATCTTTCCATTTTTCCTCATTAATACGGTTATGGGCTTAACAAGACTTAGTATCCCTGTCTTCTTTATCGTAAGCCAAATCGGAATGCTACCAGGCACCCTTGCTTACGTATATGCAGGGACTCAGTTGGGAGAGCTTACAAGCAGCCAGAGTATTTTATCTCCTCGCCTACTTGCTGCTTTTGTCTTCATCGGGCTCCTTCCTATTTTTTCTCGATTACTACTCGATTACCTAAGAGCAAGAAAGCTATACAAGAAGTATCAAAGACCGGATAAGTTTGATTACAACGTAATTGCCATAGGAGGAGGCGCCGCTGGCTTAGTGACTTCCTACATTGCCGCTGCCGTCAAGGCAAAAGCGCTACTTATTGAAAAGCATCGAATGGGTGGAGACTGTCTGAATACAGGTTGCGTTCCCAGTAAAGCCCTCATCAAAACAGCAAAGGTGCTTCACAGCATCAGGACCCACGAAAAATATGGGCTTTCGAGTGCTTCATGCAAATTTTCCTTCTCAGATGTCATGGAAAGAGTAGATGATATAATTCGGAAGATAGAGCCGCATGATTCTGTTGAACGATATACCGAGCTTGGAGTTGACTGTGTGAATGGCACTGCTCGGGTCATTGATCCATTTCGGGTTCAAGTAGATGACAAGATATACACCACACGAAATATTGTAATAGCTACGGGAGCAAAACCAATCGTACCGAATGTCCCAGGCTTAGCTGAAGTTTCGTACTATACATCTGACACCATCTGGCAAATTCGGGAACAACCAAAGAGACTTCTTGTAATTGGAGGAGGTCCGGTGGGATGTGAGCTTGGGCAAGCATTTCAACGCCTCGGGACACAGGTAACGATTGTGCAGAGGAACTCAAGGCTTTTGGTAAAAGAGAACACTGAAGTGAGTAAGTATATTGCGGATCAGCTCGCCAAGGAAGGCGTTCAGCTCTTACTTTCGCATGAGCTGAGCGGTTTTGATAATATTGAGGGTGAGTTCATGGCAATATGCCGAGGAGCACAAGGAGAGACACATCTTGCATTTGATGCAATCCTGTTCGCTCTTGGGAGAGAGGCGAATACCCGTGGCTTTGGGTTAGAAGAGTTAAGCATAGGTTTGCGAGAAGATGGGACTCTAGAAACGGACGAGTTTTTACGCACAAAATATCAAAATATTTTCGCTTGTGGTGATGTTACTGGGCCCTTCCAACTCACACATGCTTCGGCGCATCAAGCCTGGTATGCTTCAGTGAATGCCCTATTCCAGCCCTTCAAGAAATATACAGCTGACTATCGAGTGATTCCCCGGGTAACATTTACCGATCCTGAGGTCGCTCATGTTGGACTAACAGCAAAAGAGGCTGAACAACACTCAATTCAAGTCTCATCGTATACGTATGGTTTAGATGATTTAGATAGAGCCATTACCGAAAGCGAAGCGCAGGGTTTCGTTACAGTATTAACGAAAATTAATACCGACGAGATAGTAGGAGCAACTATCGTTGGAGCGAATGCAGGTGAATATTTGTCGGAATTCACGTTGGCCATGAAATACAAAATTGGCCTTAATAAGATTTTGGGGACAGTCCATCCCTATCCGACCTTTTCGGAAGCGAATAAGTATACCGCAGGAATATGGAAAAAAGCAGAAAAGCCGGAAAAGCTCCTCGGATGGGTTCAGCGGTTTCATGCATGGCGTAGAGGATAAGAACTCATGAAAAAGCAATTCTTGAAACAACTACAAGAAGAACAGATCTCTACATCAAGAGAGAAGATTACCACTGTTCAGGTTAATAACGGTCGTCTCTGTAACCTCGCCTGTCTTCATTGCCATGTTGAAGCTGGACCGAAGCGAACTGAACTGATGGACGGGAGAGTAAGTAATAGAATCTTCGAGTTAATCGATGCTTCTACGGGCATAGAAACGCTGGATATCACGGGTGGTGCACCGGAAATGAATCCTCACTTTCGGTGGATGGTTTCTGAAGCAGCCAAGCGTGGTCTTCACACCATTGATAGATGTAATCTGACCATCTTCTTTGAAGAAGGTTATGAAGATCTCCCTGAGTTCTTAGCCCAGCACAAGGTGCACATAATCGCCTCACTCCCCTGTTACACATCAGACAACGTGGATAAGCAGCGCGGACGCGGAACATTCGACCGCAGCATTGAGGGGTTAATAAAACTTAACGAGCTGGGCTATGGGAAACCTAACACTTCTCTTCAGCTTGATCTGGTTTACAATCCACTGGGAGCGAGCCTGCCGGGAGCTCAGGCAGAACTTGAGTGTGCCTACAAAAAACAACTCTTTGAAGACTTTGAAATTGAGTTTAATAACCTCTTCACGATCACCAATATGCCGATCAAACGTTTCGCAAGGCAGCTCGAAAACTGGGGACAACTTGAAGAGTACATGACTTTACTCGAAAGTAGTTTCAACCCTCATGCGGCAAAAAACATTATGTGCAGAGAACTTGTTTCGATTGACTATCTCGGCAATCTCTATGATTGCGACTTCAATCAAATGTTAGAACTCCCTCCTACCCAAGGAGAGAGAACTATTTGGTCGATTGAAAGCTTCAATGAGCTTGCAAAAGAGGAAATTGCCTTTGATAGACACTGCTATGGTTGCACTGCCGGCGCTGGGAGCTCCTGTGGCGGGAGTCTCGTATAGGATTCGGCATAGCTCTTGAAAACTTTTATTGTTGGACATCATTCAACGCCCAATCGTAATCTGAATAAACTACGCGATAGTTTAATGCCGCAGCTCCTGGCGACTTGAGCGAGTTGTCACCCATATACCTCAACGCGAACTCCTGTAAGGAGTCACTAAACAACAAAAAATCATCCTCATACCAAGAGAAGATTTTAGAGAGAAATAGCTTTTTTCCCTCGTGATCAATCCTATTATGAGCTTTATCTTGTAGAAATTGCCTGGTGGCAAAATCTAGCTGTTCATCTAATTTTTCGGCAACATAAACCTCTTTCTGCAGTGAAGGACATCCTCGAGAGGCACATACCAGCGCAAAGTGAATTCTCGGTTCAAGAAACATCTCTCTAATAAGGCCATGTTCGATAAAATCGAGATCTCTCACGTCGCCAAATAAAGTGAAAAACTTCTGCTTCCAAGGTCCCACAAAAAATGTGCCGATATCCTTTATTGAGCGAACAGGGTAATGCTTAATAACCAACTCAATAGTCATGAAGTTATATGCGTTAATCAAAAAAGCCAGTTGTTGATTATTGCTCCATGAATCGAACTGCGCCCTGGATACTCTTTCAAGATTTGCTCTGATTTCTTCACGGTCTTTTCGCAGCTCCTTCGCTCTCTTATAGTGAACTCCAGCTCCCAACGGTGATACGGGAACAACAACAGTGTTCACTAGCATTTGATAACGAGAGAAGGGGTGATCAAAATCATCCTGCCCTGGTTGGAAGTCACTAATGGCAGTATCCTCTTTGTTAGCGCCATCAACTCTTATCCAGAAGATCGTTAGAGCGGTTAATGAAACGAGCCCAATGACTAGCAGTAAGACTGAGAATCTCATGCCGCCCAAAAAACTTCTCATTTTCATACCTTCTCTCGAATTTAGCCCAACCAAAACTTTTGTGGCAAAAAAGACAAGCGCGCGCTCGACAAATTAATCAGAACGCTTTTTTCATTAGGCGACCGGCCGAATTGCGCTATCTTAAGGATACTGATTCTCAGTGTTTCTGAAAGCCTGAATCTTCAATAATAACAAAGGAGTAAAAAGAATTTCTTATAGTGACCAAAGCCCTCGAAAAAGTGAGAGTATAGGCATAGCTGATACGCTTATAAATTCTGCTTAAAAATGATTGTACTTCGCGCGATATTACTGAGCACACTAGGCATTACCTTTGGGATAGCGCTCTCAAATCTCGTGATAGCTTCTGCTGCTCTCTTGCCAGAAGAGCTGCTCTTAAGACACTATTTGATGTGTATGTTCCTAATGTGGGGCTGTCTGGGGACAACTTCATTCGTATTACCGAAATCAGTTCCTGCTCAACATGCATATAAAATCTTTATTCTTATAACTGCAATAATCTTTCGCTGCATCTGCCTCACAGCTGCTCCAATTTTTGAGGACGACTTCTGGCGCTATCTTTTTGATGGTTGGCTTTTTAGTCACTTTGGGACTCCCTATGGATTTCCCCCTGTTGAGTTCTTAAATGATCCAACCATTCCTCATATCTTCCAAGAGATCGTCTCAAAAATTAATTATCCCGAGTTCTCGACGATCTATGGTCCTACTTTAGAATATATTTTCTTGTTTGCATTTTACCTCGACCCGGGAAATCTTCTTGCGATTAAAGCCTTTATTCTCGTGGCTGATATCGCTATTTTTATCTGTCTCTGGAATCGTGCAACTCTAAGGGGGCTCCTGCTCTATGCGTGGTGCCCACTCCTTCTGCAAGAATGCTACTTCTCAGGGCATCCCGATCTCCTCGGAGCAGCTCCACTCTTTCTTGCTGCCACTTATATCCATGAAAAGAAATATACGGTTTTGACCGGAATCCTGTCTGGAGTAGCCTTCGCATCAAAAGTCACCGCTTTCCCGATACTCTGCATAGGGCTTATGTCAGCCCGCTTCAAGAGTATAATTGTTGGTCTCATTACTGCCGCATTGCTCTATATCCCGTTTTACCGTCACGAAGGCGAAGCAGAATTTGCGATAGTAGGATCATTCCTTTCGCAATGGGAGTTCAATCCCAGTATTTATAAGGTAATAAGATACTTAACGACTCCGATTACAGAAGAATCCACCCTGGCTCGCCTCATATGCGCTGCAATATTTAGCGGTTTCCTTCTTTTCTGGATTGTTCAGAATTATAAACGTTCCCCACAGATGCCTATTCGAGGAGATATAATTATCGGAACGCTACTGCTCTTCTCCCCAGTCGTGAATCCTTGGTACCTTCTTTGGATTTTGCCGTTCGTTGCACTTCATACCACTCGATGGGGCATAGCCGCTCTTATCGTTGCGCCGATGAGCTATCTTCACGGACTCTACTGGAAAGTGGAAGGACTACGACCCTTCGAGATACCATTAGAAATTACTTTGATTGAGTACGGAATTATATTCTTTGCAATAATATGGGAAAGAAATAGAAGAGCGCCTGGATTATAAGGACTTTCTCTTTTGTGAACGAAAGGCCGGATTACTATTTGATTGCACTTTAAAAATTGACTTCACACACTCTTTTATAATCATGGCAAACATAGCGGAGGCAGCTCTCACTGTTCCACCTACCGTACCTGAAATTTTTGATTCGCCAGTTAGTCGTTTTTCATGAACAACTGGTACTTCATAAGAAATGAGGCCGCACTGAACCGCTCGAATCTGCATTTCAACCGTCCAGCCACATCCCGTATTCTTCATTCCAAGTTTTCTAAAAGAATCAGCTACAATAGCCCGATATGGACCCAAGTCCGAGAGTGGTGAACTAAAAAGCACTTTTATGAGTGAGGTAATGAGCCATGTTCCAAACCTCGCATGAATTGGATGAGAGTCCGTATCTGAGGGGAAAATCCTCTTTCCCACTACCATCTCAGCACCCTGCTCCAATATAGGGTCCACCAGCTGAGGCCATAAGAGTGGATTATCGCTGCCATCTGCATCGAGAAAAAGAAAAATATCGACCTCTCGAGAAACTGCAGCGACTCCGCTTAAACACGCTCTTCCATATCCAGGAATCTCCTCATCAACGACCGTAGCCCCCGATTCGCGAGCAATCTCACGAGTTCTATCGATTGAACCATTATTGACTACCAGAATCTCATGGAGAGTGCATCTTGGATGGTTGACGGATTTAAGCATCTCAACAATACGTCCGATCGAACCCTCTTCATTTCTCGCTGGAATAATCGCAGCTACTTTCTTCATTCTCTCCTTCATCCGTTACACACCGCCCAAGGCATCATAATCATCATTCTTATAACGGAGCAATAATGTAAGACCTAAAGAGCTTGTCTTCACTTTTGATAGCATACATGAAAAATATTCAGACAAGAAAATCACCTCGGTAGCTATTCATCAAAAGACACCTACTCAACAGAATGATTGCCGATAAAAACCCCTCTCTTCTTGCCATCGCTCACCTCTCTACTATCTTTCCTCCATCGTACGATTGAATGAGCAGAGATAAAAATAGTCAGAACACTAAGCAGAAGAATTTGCCGAGCTAGGAGGTTCCAGTTGTCTTGCAAAAACGTATCGATAAATCCATGCCCCCAATCCTGCTCCTAAAATGGGTGATACAACATAAACCGCGAACCAACCGTATCCATTGAAGGAGAACGAATATCCACCCCATCCCATGAAGAAAGTAAAGATACGTGGAGCCAAGTCTCGCGCTGGATTCAAACACGCCATCGTGATTGGACCTAAGAGGCATATCAGGAGCGAAACCGTCAGCCCAATGAAAAGAGCTGTCATTTCATTTGGCTTACTCTGATTTTTTTCATCCGTTAGGGAGAGAATTACGAACATCAATACGAATGTACCAAATATCTCCGCAACGATGGCAGTGCTCATCGAAATTTTTTCTTGAAGAGCTTCAATAGAAGGATTTGGAAAAAACTCAGTAAAAATCATTGCGGAGCGCTCACTCCCTACCTGTCCCCTTACAATTGACTCTCTTATCTCAAAAGCATCAATCGCTTCCTGAAATATTAAATAAAGGACGCAACAGGCAAAGAAGCTGCCTAGAAACTGAATAATCGCATAGGGAAGAATCCCTCTCATGGGAAAACGCCCTGATATCCAAAAACCAATGGTCACTGCAGGATTGAGATGTGCACCACTTAGACCTCCTGTTACATGTATGGCGATTGCTATCCCGACTCCCCAAACAAGAGCCACCTGTGCGATGCCACTAAAAACGCCCGTCGTGATGGCTGCCGCCAAACTTCCACATCCAAAAAATACAAGCAGGAAGGTGCCAACAAACTCTCCCAGCCACCATCTCCGCTGCACTACTGGCTCCACTCAAGTAAAAGAATACACACGCTAACGCTCTGAAGAAATCGACAGAAAATGAGCGAGGAACGCCCTGCACTAGAATAAGGGCGGCATTGTGAATTGATGAAAGCCCCTACTCCGCTCAAGTTTTTACCTCCGTCTCGGCTCAGCATCATGACCTGTATTGAGAGATACTGCCAGATGGCGTCCATTAACAACAACTCACTGAGCCAGCATCCGATTCATTCGATGGCAGCGGCCCACACGGGAACAACCCATAGTGGTGCTTACCATCTCCGACTACATCGAAGTGTTTAGCAAAGCGAGTCTCTTGCAGCATAGCTGCAGAGTTACTACATACAGAGATAGTTCTACCAGTTTCAAACAGGTGGTGGTCATCTAGCTCAAAAGAGTGCGGATGTCCGGGGATGGTCCCTCGGTAGATCACCGCCTGCCCATAATCTTCGCACTGATCCTCAAGTAAAAGCTTAAAAGCTCGAATGGTAATTGAACTAAAGCGCGCATGACCAACTTTCTGCTGTATTGATTCGTCTGTAATCTCAATGGGGGTACTTGAGACTTTCCTGAAATCCTCTATTCCTATATTTCTTAGCATCCTACGAAAATCTTCGAAGTATATGGCTCCACCGAGACACTCCCCGAGTAGAATTGGATCGGTTTGCATCTCCTCTGTCAGCCGCCTATCCACAAAAACGTCCGAGAAATACAACTCTCCTCCTGGCTTAAGGACTCTGAATATTTCAGAGAAGAGTCTCAGTTTCGTTGGAGACAGATTAAAAACACAATTAGAAATAACCACATCGATCGAATTGTCCTCAATACCAATTTCAGCAAGATCTTCCATGAGACCCTGTTCAAAAGTTATATTGGTGTGCTCTAGACCGAATGCTGCTGCGTGGTACTCTTGATGCTCTTTCGCAACGGCAATCTGCTCTGGAGTCATATCCACACCGATAACTTTCCCAGACGGACCCACTAACCTTGAAAGGATAAACGCATCTCTCCCAGCACCACTGCCCATATCTAAAACGGTACACCCTTCTAAAAGAGAGGGAATTGGAATTCCACAACCATATGATTTTTCAATCACCTCTGGATGAATCAATTCGAGAATTGCCTTTATCTCAGAGGAGTAGCTATCACTGGAGCAACATGCTGTCGTTTTGAGATCGTTCTTTGTCTTGAGCACTTTCCCGTAATAATCTCGAACCGAACTAAGCGTCTGAGAAGAATCTTTGCTATCATAATTATCGAACACCGCAGATTCTCCACCTAAAATTATCTCTGATCTCATAACTGCAAGGCTCCCTCATCAAGACAACTCAGACACATCACTCACCCTATTTACTGGATTACTACTCTCGCCCCGATTCTCCCACTAACGGCGGAACCGAGACGTGATACGGCGGCTGTCCCCGACTTAACATAACCCCTGGCCAAAAGAGCCACAAACGCATGAACGCAAACCAGCAACTTGTGATACTGTTCTATAAATTGGTAAAACACAGAAATATAAATCACAATAGTATTTTATGGGATTACGGCTATTTCCTCCGCTAAACGGAGCGGTCTCATAAGTAAAGAGAATTCTTCCTTCAGCGCTTGTATTTGGGCTTACGAGCCCTTCTTGATGAAGTAAGGTGAGGTTCATGTTTCCATGAATAGGCAAAAAAAAAGTACCCATGCATCATTCTTAACTCTTGGATGCATTCTTTCACTGGCAGCCCTCCTCATAACCTTGAACATGCAGCCAAGAAGAAACCCGGGATCATCTCAGATAACGGCGGTTATGGAAGAAATAAGGGGGGCTTTTCCTAATGTTCCGACGATCACACCGCACGAGCTCAACCGAATGTTGGAAGAAAAACAAACGCTGAGACTGATTGATGTACGTACTGGTGATGAGTTTTATATGAGCCACCTAAGGGGAGCACAACTCCCTGCCCTCCTCGAGGAGATAACAGCTGAGACTTCACCAACCAAGACAGTTCTTTATTGTTCCGTAGGATGGAGAAGTGCCATCATGGCAGATTCAATGATTGAATCGGGTGTTCATAATGTATTTAATCTCGCAGGAGGAATCTTTTACTGGACACAACTTGGATACCCGATATATCGGGAAGGAAAGGAGACGAATCAAGTTCATCCATACAACGCGACTTGGAGCGACTTACTACCAGAACAGTTTCATCCAAAGACATTCTCACCCATTGAGGAATCTTAAACGGTAAGGTTTTTCATTCTACTGCGCTGTAAAATTTCTTCACTTGTTCTTTACATAGAGCTATGAGATCGACTTGGGGAAATCGTTCAAGACTTAACTGGGGACAACGCTCTGCCAGAAGCTCAGAGAAGGTCGCTCCCTTCTCGGCCAAAAGAAGCGTATGCTCCCAATATTCACGGACATCCTGCAGATATTCAGGCAGCCAGAAAGCTCTAGAACCCGCATCGTAAATGGTGCAACGTTCAAGCGGATAGGATGGGGCTTCGTACTGTGACTCTAAAAACTCTGGTGCAAGCAGGCTATCCCGCCTTAGAAGATCAGTGCCAGTAATCTTAATACTCAAATCACTAACAGCGCTCGCTACAGAAAAAATGCCCTCAAGATAGATTACTGTCGAGCCTTCGTATTGTGAAAATCTTGCTTTACATTTTTCATCAACTTTCTTCATGCTTTCGAGAGCACGAGGTCCTCCAATGGTAACGAAGAAAATGTGGCGAATCTGACTGTTCTGAGATTCGACTGAATCACAAATGCTTCTCAGCGCATAATCACAGCTGGTGCCTGTTGCAACCACATCGCCGAAGAAAATTGAACACACAGGCGGGACTTGAACTTTCTTGTAATTAGACTCCGTAATGCGCCATTCTTCCTCATTCTTCTCGTCGCGAGATCTTTGTGCGCTCATGAATGCCGAAGCATGCGAATTCCAGCCGAAGCTTTCACCGAGAGCTTCCCGAAGACCAAAATTCAAGCCGCCACGTAACAGGTGAAGCACGAGACTCTCGTGCTCTGTTACATCACAGGCTGAGTTCTCTCTTAAAATGGTCAAGATTGAAGAAGAGGCTTTTTGCAAAGCGGACGTATAGTTGAGACCAAATACCGAAGGATCATTACAAACAAGTCGACTCTCTGCCGTAGAGGCAAGAAAGCACCGTACTGAACCTGAATCCCCTTCAATTTCATACAATGAGCAACCCTGCTTGCTGCCCAAATTCCGTAATCTCTTTTCGCTGTTCAACATCACCTTTTCCCACTGTTTCGTTGAAAGATTTCAGATCCTTAACGAGATGCGACAATAGCGGGACTGGCTCTATACCCGAAAGAACTCCGCCTCCTGTTCCCATATTGAAGTATTGTGAAGCTCTATTTCCACCGTCTTTAAAGACGGCGTTTTACTATTTTCTATCACTCTTCAGAACCTGCACTACCTCTATCAAGATGCCATCTTAAAAGCTAGCTCTTGTCCTGGTTACGAGATTGAAAAATCCAGTATGCTGCGCGTAACAACCTGGATTTATTGGTTTAATCTTGCAGCTTCTTCTCATCTTCCCACCACTGCGAGAGGACCAACACACAGCACCAAGAATAACATCACGTGGGGCAGCAAGTCTTCATACTATCCCACTGCCAACCCAAGCAGACCGATTGTTGCAAATGGGTACTTGCAACACCAAGCATCCGTTGCCACCATCATCGTCGGGAAGTTATGGACAAGAGTTTGAAGAAAGTTCAGCCTCTATTGTTGATATCCCGGTCAGGCTTACACAATTTTGATGGAAACATCGGAGGTGTAGCCAGTAAACTAATGAGTTAACAAATTAAGAGGGAGTTCTATGGAACTACAGGATTATAATCTTATCTATAACGCGTTCTCGTTTTGTATCGCGGTTATGGGAGCAGCTACGGTCTTTCTTTTTCTCGGTCGCTCACAAGTGGCACCTCAGTACAAAACTGCGGTTACTCTTAGTGGAATCGTGACCCTAATCGCATTCTACCACTACTGGAGAATTCTGGAGAGTTGGGATGCTGCCTACGCGGTGAAGAATGGAGTGGTAACAGCAACTGGTGTGGCATTCAACGATGCCTACCGCTATGTTGACTGGCTACTCACCGTTCCGCTACTGCTCTTAGAGCTTATCCTTGTAATGCGTCTTTCACGTGAAGAGACGTTCAACAAAGGGAAGTCGCTTGCAATGGCTGCAGCTCTGATGATTATTCTTGGATATC
>Ga0181593_10002297_pt1 | contig 17605 bp, 13 predicted proteins | sample 071ome_19_FD_133756 | JGI IMG/M metagenome (GOLD analysis project Ga0181593, IMG submission 133756) | Coastal salt marsh microbial communities from the Groves Creek Marsh, Skidaway Island, Georgia - 071413AT metaG (megahit assembly) | ecosystem: Environmental > Aquatic > Marine > Intertidal...
GAATCCCATGCTGTTCATCTCAGAAATTCCCATGGTGCATATGCAGGCGGGTAACTATGATGAGGCTGTTAAAAGTTGGCTTACCCTGATACAAAATTCTCCTAATCAAGCTTCTGGTTTCCAACGTATACTGTTTCGATATAATGATCCATTATTATATGATATTAGCATTATCGAATTAGAAGACTTACTAATGAGATTGGAACCTAATGATGTGCTTTATGGCACCTTTTATGAGTTACAAATTTGGCTACTCATGGAAACCAATCTGTTCGAACGAGCATTTAACACTGCACTCAGATATGAGGAAAACACCCCCGCTTTAACCTACTCACTTTACAGCGTCGGAAATCAACTACTCCAAAACAGAGAATACGAAAAAGCACTTAAGTCTTTTAAATATTATTCAGACATAGGACATAATGAAATAAAGTGGCAGGCGCTGGATAGACAAGCGGAAGTTTGGCTGTCATGGGCTAAATATCTTGAAGATTATGACCTAATTCCCGTATCACAACAATCGTACTACACTGAACAGGCAAAACAGCTTCTCAGCATGATACTATCGGAAGCCCCAAATTATCAAAATAGTGCCAATGTGCATCTTCGCTTAGCTGAGCTTTACTTAGATTATGAAAAAGATTTAGATGAGGCACAGCAGATTATCCAACGCCTTGAACGCCAACTTGGCGATTTTTCTGAAGAACTGAACTACTTAAAAGGCCGCCTTGCCATAGCAAACGAGTCGTTTACAGAAGCTAGATTATTACTAACTAGGTCAAATAGGTCTGCTAAAGCAGGTGAAATGGCCGAAAAGACTCGATACTTCCTAGCTTTATCCGACTTTTATTCGGGTGATTATGAATTTTCAGCCATCCAACTAAAAAGTTTAGGTCGTCAGTATACCTCGTATTATGCTAATGATGCATTGGAATTACGCCTTTGGCTACAAGCCATCAATGCCATTGATTCTACCGCTCAAGTAAATATTGCCTTCCCAAGGGCTATGCTCGAAGAGCTCAAAGGGAACCATACTAAGGCTGAAGCCATGCTCTGGGAAATAGCCCTGAACCAAAGCAACCCTTTTTCCGACTATTCTTTCGTTGTTCTTTATTCTTTAGGGGCTAATTTAGAAGAATATGTTACCTCCTTGGACAAACACTTAGTTGATCAAAAAAATACCCCACTCAGGGAACAACTAATGTGGCTAAGAGCACAGGCGGCACTCCACTTAAACGCACAAGATTCGTCCTCAGTGAATTCAGATGCCTTATATTCGTACTATGAAGAGCTGATTTTATCTTTTCCAAATGGTTTTTATAGTCCACTTGCACGAAAAGCATTAAACGATATAAACACACCCTCATGAGCTATGTGAATTATTTCTCTCGCCCTCACCTTTGCCTTCGGAATCCGTGCTGGAACCTAGGCCAATTTGTCCTATTTGCCGTTTTTCTTGTAAGTAGCTTCATTACACCTGTTAGCGCACAACAATTATTCATCCCCATGGATGAAAGTCAGGCGAATCATCTCAAGGCGTACGGACTCATCTTTAACCATTTGACCGAAGGTGGAAAGGCTACCTGGCTATTAAATTATCGCGGCGGTTCATTCATGACCGATGAAAATGCAGAACTTGTTAGAGAAGCACGCCTAAAAAATATAACGGTCGAACTAATTAGTAACCCTCAAGCTACTCGAATAACTCAGGAAGTTGAATCGCCGGGTTCAAACACATCGGTTGTCAACTTAGAAAAAGCCCCTCGAATCGCTGTTTATACACCCGATCAGGCACTACCCTGGGATGACGCGGTCACCCTAGCGCTAAGCTATGCGGAAATTGACTATGATAAAATTTGGGATGTTGAAGTGCTTCAAGGTGGCCTGCAAAATTATGATTGGCTGCATTTACATCATGAAGATTTTACCGGGCAGTATGGGAAATTCTGGGCTAGCTATCGAAATAATCCATGGTATATCACTCAGGTAAAACAAATGGAAGCAATGGCATCTGAGTTGGGTTTTAACAAGGTCAGTGATCAGAAATTAGCCGTTGCCAAGACCATTAAAGAGTATGTAGGCAAGGGTGGTTTTCTATTTGCGATGTGTTCTGGTACCGATACCTTTGATGTGGCTCTTGCGGCTGAGGGTATCGACATCGCTCCCACCCCTTTCGACGGTGATCCCGTTGATCCTAATGCTCAAGAGTCATTGGATTATAGCGCAACATTAGCTTTCGAAAATTTCACTATTAGCCTAAATCCAACGGAATACGAACACGCGGACATAGATGTACCAGTTGCTATCAATGAAATCGATCAAAGTCTGGATTTTTTCACCCTTTTTGAATTTTCTGCTAAATGGGATCCTGTACCTACCATGCTTACTCAAAATCATGTGAGTAGTGTTCGTGGATTTTATGGTCAAACAACAGCCTTCCGTTCTGATAAAATCAAGTCTTCGGTGGTCGTGCTTGGTGAAAGCCCAGGACGGGAACAAGCCAAATATATACATGGCTCCTTTGGGCAGGGAACCTATACTTTTTACGCAGGGCACGACCCTGAAGATTATACCCACCGAGTTAACGATCCCCCAACCGATTTGGCCTTACACCCAAACAGTCCTGGTTATCGTCTCATTTTGAATAATATTTTATTCCCAGCGGCAAAAAAGAAAAAACAAAAAACCTAATGCAAGCCTCAAGAACGTTCGAAGACCTAGTTCAACTCGTTAAAATCCTACGCAAAGAATGCCCTTGGGATCGAAAACAAACCCATGAATCCATTAAAGATAACTTAGTCGAGGAAGTATATGAGGCACTGGAAGCCTTAGAAAATGACGATTTTGAAGAGTTCAAAAAAGAACTGGGTGACCTCCTCCTCCATGTTGTTTTCCATAGTGTAATGGCATCCGAAAGTACACGCTTTACTATAGAAGATGTAATTGAGACACTCATGGAGAAACTGATCAGGCGACACCCACATGTATTTGGCGAAAAAGTGGTACATAGTGAAGAAGAGGTCTCTGAAAATTGGGAGATGATTAAAAAGAAAGAAGGTAAAAAGTCGACCTTAGACGGACTACCTAAACCAATGCCTGCTCTCATACGAGCACAACGAATGCAGGAAAAAGCAGCCAATGTGGGGTTTGATTGGCCAGAGTGGGAACAAGCATGGGAAAAAGTCGAAGAGGAAACCCAAGAATTCAAAGAAACCCTAGCATCGGGTTCAGCCAAAGATCGAGCCGAAGAATTTGGTGATTTACTCTTCTCTATGGTGAATATTGGGCGCTTTTTTGATTTACATGCCGAAGATAGTTTACGCCTCACGAATACAAAATTTGAGCGGCGTTTCCGGTACATTGAACAGCAAGCTGAAAAAGAAAATCGTCCCCTAAATGACCTTAGTTTAGAAGAAATGGATAAGCATTGGGAAGCTGCAAAAAAAGCACTTTAAGCACTTAATTTATTGTCTGGGTTTCATTAACTTATAGTTCACTCTTGAAGAGACGTAATATCCTGTTTTATTACACAAATACAGAGAGTCCTCACGCAAACTCGCACTGAAAGGTACCGAAAAGGCAAGAGTAACCTGAACATCTAACTAAACTTCGGAACACCATGGCAAACGATTTACATACCGGTTTTGACGAAACACTTTACCCATACATCAATAAAGGTTTGGATGGCGTAGTTGCTTTTTCCACCACCAAGAGTTCCATTGATGGGCAAAATGGTGAGCTCATATATACTGGATTCAATATAGATGTGCTTGCAGAAAAAAGTACCTTTGAGGAAGTTTGTTTTTTGTTGTGGAACGACCGTTTACCTACGCAAAACGAGCTGGACGATTTAACGCATAAATTTCAAGATCGAAGAGATATTCCAAAAGTTGTTGTGGATTATCTGCACAGTGTTGATAAGGAATCCAAACCAATGTCGGTTTTACGAACAGCTACTTCTATGCTATCAGAAACCGATATCCACCTCCCCGACGATTCTTATTACGAAAAAGCCATCAATATAACAGCGAAACTACCTACTATCATTGCTGCTTTTTCACGACTTAGAAGTGGCAAAGAAATTGTCCAACCTAAAGCTACTGGTTCTACCGCTTTTAATTTTCTGTACATGCTCAATGGGGAAGAGCCTGGAATACAGGCTGAAAAGACCTTGGATTTATGTTTAATTCTCCACGCAGAGCATGGCATGAACGCGTCTACCTTCACGTGTAGAACAGTTGGCGGGACACTATCAGATTTATATTCTGCAGTCACTGCTGCTATCGGAACCCTAAAAGGGCCTCTTCATGGTGGGGCGAATACCGCTGTAATGCAAATGCTAATGGAATTAGAAGAACAAGGCAAAGACGCCGACGCCGTTGCATTTACGAAGGATAAATTGGCCAAAAAAGAAAAGATTATGGGATTTGGCCACCGTGTTTATAAAACTTTTGACCCAAGAGCTCGTCACCTTCAGAAGATGGCTCAGTCACTAAGTGAAGAAACTGGGCATGAAGAGTTGTACCGTTGGTCTATGGATATGTTGAATACGATGAAAAATGAAAAAAATATTGACCCAAATGTCGATTTCTTTTCAGCTACCGTCTATTTTTCAATGGGAATTCAGCCAGATTTGTACACTTGTATATTTACCATGAGCCGTATTGCAGGATGGGCAGGTCACTATATGGAGCAAATGGAGCATAACAGATTAGTACGCCCAAGAGCACTTTATGTTGGAGAAAAAAATATGGATTATACTCCTATTGAGGAGCGATAACCAAATTTACGATCCGCTTAGGTACAAATATTTCTTTGACCAAGCGGCTCCCTTCTAAATAGCCCTGAATTTTTTCAAGGGCTTTGGCTTGTTCAAGTACATATTCTTTGTCCATAGCTAATTCCGCTGGAACGAACAAATCGGCCCGTACTTTACCGTTTATTTGGATGGGATACATAATTTCGTCGTCTACCAACCACTGTTCATCGAAGGCTGGCCACTCCTGGTAAGCTAAACTCTCTTGATGCCCTAACTTCGACCATAATTCCTCGCTAATATGAGGAGCAAAAGGGGACAATAATTGGATGAAATCTCTGGCGACCTCAACAGGCATTTGACTCCAAGAGTTGGCTTCGTTTACGAAAATCATCAAAGCCGATATGGCGGTGTTAAATCGCATTGCTTCGATGTCCTCACTCACCTTTTTAATGGCTGTGTGCAGTACTTTAAGCTCATCTTTAGTTGGTTCAATGTCACTGACCGTTGACTTGAGTTCACCATCCTCATCATTAATCAATAGTCTCCAGGCTCGGTGTAAAAACCTATTAACCCCATCAACACCTTTTGTACTCCAAGGCTTAACCTGCTCCAAAGGTCCCATAAACATTTCGTAAAGCCGAAGTGAATCCGCTCCAAATTCCTCAATAATATGATCAGGATTTATAACATTACCACGACTTTTAGACATTTTATGTGCCCTAGCTTCTATGCGTATATCAGTGCCCTTGACCACAAAATGATCCCCTTTTTTCTCAACATTTTCATCGTCTAAACGCACTTTTTCAGTAGCTTCATCGGCGGCGTCAATAGGAATCCACTGTCCATCTTTTTGAGCTGCAGTGTACTCCATCTCACCTAAAATCATACCCTGATTCACTAGTTTCTGAAAGGGTTCCTTAGTACTAACAACACCCAAATCGAACAAGACTTTGTGCCAAAAACGTGCATACAGCAAATGCAAAACCGCATGTTCTGCCCCACCCACATACAAGTCCACGGGCATCCAATACGATTCATAATCAGGGTCTACCGGGCCACCTTCCCAATCCGGGGATATATATCGCAAATAATACCAACAAGATCCCGCCCATTGAGGCATGGTGTTGGTTTCACGCTTAGCTGGCTTACCTGTAGTGGGGTCAATCGTGTTCACCCATTGGGTCGCATTGGCTAAAGGTGGTTCTCCATCGCCCGTTGGCTGATATTTATCGACAATAGGAAGCTCTAAAGGGAGTTGATCTTCGGTTAGTGGTACTGGTCCCTGATCGGTATGGAGTATCGGAAACGGTTCACCCCAGTAACGCTGTCTAGAAAACAACCAATCACGAAGCTTATAATTAATCGCTTTGGTGCCCACACCATGATCTTCCAGCCATTGAATCATGGTTTTTTTTGCCTCATCTATACCCATTCCATTTAAAAAATCAGAATTAATGGCAGGACCATCACCCGTGTATGCCTTACCAGTAAATCCTTCCTCGGGTTGAACCGTCCGTACAATCGGCAAATCAAAGGCTTCTGCAAACTCCCAATCTCGCTCATCCTGTGCTGGTACGGCCATAATGGCCCCTGTTCCGTAGCTTGCTAGTACATAATCCGCAATCCATATTGGAATCTTCTTTTTGGTTACTGGATGCTTGGCATAAGCCCCCGTCCAAACTCCCGTTTTTTCTTTAGACAATTCTTGCCTATCCAAATCCGATTTAGCCGCGGCATTTTCCACATAGGCCTGCACGGCTTTACGCTGCTGCTCACTTGTAATCTTTTCAACCAAGTGATGCTCTGGTGCAAGTACCATATAGGTTGCTCCAAACAAGGTATCGGGTCTAGTCGTAAAAACCCGAATAGGCTCGGAATCATAACCTTCTATTGCAAAATCAATTTCTGCACCAACAGATTTCCCTATCCAATTTCTCTGCATATCTTTCAAAGATTCAGGCCAATCAAGCTCATCCAAATCCTGAAGCAAACGCTCTGCATAGGCAGTAATTTTTAGCACCCATTGACGCATTGGACGTCGAACAACGGGATAACCACCTACCTCGCTCTTCCCATCAATGACTTCCTCATTGGCTAAAACTGTCCCTAATTCTGGACACCAGTTCACAGCTACCTCATCCTCATAGGCTAAACCCATTTCATAGAGTTTTAAGAAAATCCATTGTGTCCATTTAAAGTAGTTTGGATCTGTTGTATTTACTTCTCTATCCCAGTCATAACTAAAGCCAATAGCTTGTAACTGCTCACGAAATCTTTTGATATTATGCTCAGTGGTAATGCGTGGATGAGTTCCAGTTTTAACAGCATATTGCTCGGCAGGTAGACCGAAAGCATCCCAACCCATAGGATGAAGCACGTTAAACCCCTTCATTCGCTTATATCTAGCTATAATATCAGTAGCCGTATACCCCTCTGGGTGTCCCACATGCAATCCCGATCCACTAGGATAAGGGAACATATCCAGAACATAGTATTTTGGCTTGCTACGATCAGTGGGCGTTTTAAATGTCTTTTGCTCTAGCCAATATGTTTGCCATTTCTTTTCAATGGCCTCTGGATTATACGAATGCATAAAAAAGTGTTTTAATGAATACGGTCGTCGTTCTACATTGGTGTTACAACAGGCCTTAGTGTGAACCTAAGGTTGTTGAATTTCTATTTCAACAGAGCCCTAAAATAGGGATAAATGAATTAAATAATGAAGGGACAAAGATACCTTAGTATATCAGTCCCATCGGGCTTCCAATACAAAGGAGGGCGTTGAGCGGAGTCGATTGATTCGATATCAAAAGATGGTATATAAGGCTTTTTAATGTCTGAAGCATTGGTACCTAGATAGTATATGCTCTGTAAAGCCGAACCAAATCGTTCTACTAGATTCACTAAGTCTTCCTTATTGGCATGTACCCAATAGACCACTCGATTATTACTTGGTTCAGGAACATACTCAATGGGATGTTCCTCTATCAACCAGTCTCCAACACCAACAAACACTCTGTCTACCGCGATATTGTATGCTTTTCTATAGGTTAAACTAGTTAAATCAGATCGATTGACCCCTTTTAAAGGGATTTTAGCCTCTTTTATATTTGATGAATTGTACTGCTCCAAATTATCCGGTTGCTCCAGAGTATTGGCTTGGCGTAAAGAACTATTCTGCTCCAGTACATTTTTCATTGCATTTTCTAATGGAATTCGCAGCTCATTAAGCCCTAAGGGGGAAACCACCACTCCAACCGATCGGCACCCTTTTCCACCATGTCTCATCAGCGCATCCATGAACTCCGTGGACTGTTCAATAACAGCTTTTTTGCTTGGACAGTAGGCTATTGAAAATGATGCGGTACGGTTCAACCAGGGTATTTCTTCATCCAGTATTCGAGCCTCAATTAAGGTTTTCCGTACACTACTTAAAGAAGATTCCGATCCAGCAAACAATACTTCATCATAGTTATTTACTGGAATATCTGCTGTATTTTGGGTCCAATGTTGTATTTGATCTCGCCAACCAAATTGAATCAACCAAGACAATATAGAGGGCAAAAAATAGGGGTCTTTTCGTGAAATCTTACCGGTATAGCAATGGCCTGCCAATAAAATAGCAATAACATCCTGTAACCCTACTAGGGGGAGATTTCCAGCATGAATACATAATATATTTGATCGTTCTCTTAGCTGGGTAGTTCTATACGCTTCTTTATTTTCATTGTCAGTTGACTGAATATCTAGCATTTCTATTGATTGGTCCTTAGATGATCGATCATTAGTACATTGATCCACCCAGTGTACCAAATCACCGGTTTCTAGACGGCTTTTAATGGCAGAAAGCTGAAAATAAATATCCTCAGAACTAAAATCGGTACCTGAAATACTTTGTTGAATGGCTTCTTGCATTCCAGATTGCTCATCATCAAACCACTTGATTAAGTGCTTCTGTAATAGATAGGCTCTATCTTTCGCCTGCTTCGACCAATTCTTACCCAACTTGTGTACCTCATTCGATCCGCTATGATGTGATTTAGGCCGGGCTGATTTATCCATCTTGTTCCATTAGAAAGTTACATCCACGTAAAGATGTGGGTTCCCACCTTCCAAGTACCTGAAATCTTCCCTCCTCATCCTGTACTCCCCGATCACCCGTTAACATAAAACTACACGAATAGATGTTAGCTAAATCAACAATCCCAATTAGTCCCTCCTGCCCCGACTCCAACACCTTATTTGGTTGATCTGGATCTACCACAACTATCTTGACCCAATCTGGACTCTTCAGCCAAAGTCCCTTGGAAGTGTACGCTTGACTCAGGCACTCTGTCATGCCATATTCGGTGTGAAGTTGCTCAGGGGCGCAATTAAAACCCTGAACTAGCCGATCAAATAAATCGACACGTGAGATTGACCGCCTAAAAGTTTTCATCCCACCCGTTTCCATGATACTTACCTCTCTTGGAAGACTTAGTGGCTCATTCTCCCGCTCATGTCGCTCGATTAGGTCTAACCAACCAAATGCAGCCCCAAAAAGCATTACACGGTGCCCATCTTCCACCAATTTATTCAACTGCTGTAAAGGCAAACACTCCTCGAGGGATAAGTAGCGACTTTCCTGGGTATGATCCCACTCCATCAACCTGTCAATCATATACAGCAAAGAAGATTGTGGATTTTCGGAATAGCCAGGTGTATAGGCCCAGATAATCCAGTTATCCTTGCCAAATCGAGCTTGCCAGGATGCTCGTATAGAAGCATCATAGAATGTGGGGTTTAGTACACGGTGACGGCTCCGCTGCATGGCAGATGTTCCACTACTTAAAAATTCCAGGGGTTGAGCATCTGCTTTCAAATGAGTTAAATAGGTCGATATCTCAGTATCCCCAACCAAAGTATCATGAGTCCATACCGCTGCGTCTTTAAACGCTTGCACTGGTAATAAAGGGGGGAGCTCTTCAAAACAGCGAGAATAATCATCGGCAGACCAACCTAAAGCAGTACAATATTTTTGGTACACCGGATTCAATATGTACTGAAAAACAAATATCTGGGCTAATTTCTCTTCGAAATTAAGGGTATTATTTAAAAAAAAGGGAGTGACTGATTCAGTTAACGACGCATAGAGTTCCGGTATTCGTTGCTTGATATGCTCAATTGTTTGGCTTGAGATAGAAAAGGGCTCATTCATAGTAAGGCGACCATTTGTACCCATCAGGTTACTAGTTATCCTGTTTTTGAATAACATCTAAAGCAAACAACGCCTGCTCAAATAATATCCATAGTCGGGATTCGTCCATTATTGAATGAACCCACATGCCATAATGTTCTTCTAATTCATCCCATCTACCGGCATAGGTAGTTAGGGAAATTTTGGATTCATAAGCGCGATCTTGGATAAATTCATAGCTTCCTAGCCAGAGGCCATTGAAACTCATACGAGCAATTTTTTGACTTTGAGTACTATATAGTTCAATGTAATCGGCCTCACAATACAGATAATTAATCCGACCCATAGCTTCGGAAAGGGCACTAAACCCAAGATAATCCCCTTTTGAATTAAAGCGATGTATACCTTTCGCCTGAGTGTCCCACACTTGTAAATGCCCACTATCGAGTAAACAAATTTTTTCAGGCTTCCAGCTTCGAGTAGCACTAAAGCTATCTAGTCCCATAGCATAATCTACATTAGCTCTTGTAATATCTAAGCTAGATAGATAATGCAATTGATGATCTAAGATTTGTATACGCCCATTTTCTTTATCTGCTACGTAGATCTTGAGTCCATTATTGCTAGCTATGTCACTCGGAGCATGAAATGATTGAACCCCGGCCCCGTGTCCACCTGCCTCAATGTGTAGTTTTCCATCTGAGCTAAACAGGTATATCTTATGCTCAGCTTTATCACTCACAATGAATCCATCCATACCCTTTATCATAGCTGAAGCTTGGGTAAAGGTAGCTACGGGTATTGGATTTTTTTGTGGAAGGTAATAGCTCACTTCTTGCGTTCGAACGAAATCATGTGAGTGTAAGTCCAAGGTGATTTCAGCGGCGTTCTGTGGTGAATTCTGAGCTACGGAGAATAATACCAAAAACCACAAGTATGAGCTCTTAAATGAGCTAGAATTGTGTACATCTTTATTCCTGTGGAGTACAGAAGAGTAGCTTAAACACGCTTTAATGGTACAAGCTGCTAATAAACCTCGTATATACCTGTTAATATGATGGTAGATTACATTCATGAAACATGGTTCAACCCTTTAGCGCCAATATCTTTGCGGTAGAACATTCCCTCAAACGAAATAGATTCAAGGCCTTTGTACGCCATTGATATTGACTCTTGGAGTGTTGGCCCGGTGCCGACCACATTTAACACCCGACCACCCGCAGTACATAGTTGTCCATCTAGTTCCTTTGTACCCGCATGAAAAACCTGAATGTCGTCTACTTTCTCGAGTTCATCTAAGCCAAAAATAGGAAATCCTTTATCATAACTCACAGGATAACCACCTGAAACTAACACCACTGTTGTTCTATATTGCTGATCAAATACGATGTCTTTCCCTTGAAGTTCGCCTCGTGTACTTTGTACTAAGTGAGTAAGTAGATCGCTTCGAAGTCTTGGTATAACCACCTGGCATTCTGGGTCACCAAACCGGCAGTTATATTCTACTACTTTAGGACCTGTTGATGTAATCATGAGACCTACATACAAAAAACCTTTATAGGGGTTCCCTTCGGCAGCCATTCCCGCTATAGTTGGTGCAATGATAGTTTCTGATACCAAATTGAGCATATCTTCTGCCAAGAGTGGAGATGGCGAATATGCCCCCATACCTCCCGTGTTTGGACCTTTATCGCCATCAAGTTGGCGTTTATGATCTTGTGCTGTACCCATAATTTCAAAGTGTTCACCATCGCACAAAGCAAATACGGATGCTTCCTCACCAGGCATGAATTCTTCGATTACTAAAGTTTGGGCTGCGGCCTGTAATGATCCTCTGCGAAGCTCTTCTAAGCCAGCTAGAAGTTCTTCCCGATTTTCCGGAATTAATACACCTTTACCGCCGGCTAAACCATCCGCTTTTAACACTATAGGGTATTGATTGTGAGCATCTACATAAGCTAGTGCTTCGGCATAATAGTCCCCTCTAAACACTTTATATGCTGCTGTAGGTATGTTATGGCGAGCCATAAAGTCCTTCGCAAATTGCTTACTTCCCTCTAATTGCGATGCAATGGTACTAGGGCCGAAAACAGCATGACCCTAGCCTCTAGAAAATCGGTTATCCCAGCAACCAACGGTTGTTCAGGGCCTACAACCGTAAGACCAATTTCCTTATCCACGATGAATTCTAGTACTTGTTCAAAATCTAAGGCATTCAAAGCCACATTCACTCCACATGCGTGGGTACCTGGATTACCAGGTGCTATATATAAGGTATCGCAAAGAGGCGATTGGGATAAAGCCCAAGCCAATGCGTGTTCTCTTCCCCCACTTCCTAGGAGTAATACCTTCATATCCCTATTCTTCCTCTGGGCTTAGTTGAGCATCGGCCTTTCCAGCAGAAATACTCAACGCTTCCGCTATTTCAACAATACCCACAAAACTCTCTGCATCCAAACTTGCACCACCGATTAATCCACCATCCACATCTGGTTGGCTTAGTAATTCATGAGCATTAGTTGGCTTCATGCTTCCCCCGTAGAGAATGCGAATCGCTCGTGCCGCTTCTCCAAACTGTTCTGTTAAGATGGATCGAATAAACGCGTGCATTTCTTGTGCTTGATCTGGGCTTGCTGTCTCTCCAGTCCCAATAGCCCATACCGGTTCATATGCGACAACGACTTGAACTGCTTGTTCTTCGTTAAGGCCATTGAAAGCAGCAAGAGTTTGGCTTTTAACCACCTCAAAATGTCTATTTTCTTTTCGCTGCTCTAATAATTCTCCGACACACACAATTGGTGCTAAATCATGACTAAGGGCGGTTTGTAATTTTTCGCGAACTAAGGCATCATCTTCATGAAAATAGGCCCGTCGCTCAGAGTGCCCTAAAAGGACGTAACTACATCCTGCTTCTACCAACATAGACGCACTTACCTCGCCTGTATAGGCTCCCTTATCAGCCTCATGCATGTTTTGCGCCCCCACAAGTATATCACTTTCGTGTAGTTGATCAATAGCCATAGATAATGACACAAAAGTTGGACAAACCAAGACATCTACATCTTCAGAAATGACCGCTTTTCGCGCTTTTATGGCAGATAATAAGTCGGAGGTAAATTCTGCTCCTCCATTCATTTTCCAGTTACCCGCAATTAGAAATTTTCGCATAATTAATAGATTACAAAATTAGTTCGAGGTTAAGTGTGGTGTGAGATAGGGTATAAAATCATCGATTTCTTCACCAATGAATTTCCGGATGATTCGGCCTTCAGCATCGACTAGTATTCGTGTTGGATAGTACTGAATATTGAAGGTTTCAATCAGAGATTTTCGATTCATTGTTGGTGGTTCCGCAATAGACCAGAAACGATCTCTTTCTTGAAAAAACGCTAATATAGTGGTGGTACTTTCATCAAAAGCCATCGTATATATTTTAAATCCACGTGGAGCAAAAAGCTGATAGCCTACCGTTAATTCTTCGTATTGCTGTTGATATAATCTATTTTCCAAAAGAGTAAATTCCAGCAAAGTAGGCGATCCTTTAATACTCTCTTCGTCAATAGTATCCCCTTCGGTGCTAACAAAGCTAAAAGCTGGAATAAATGTACCAGGGGCTAAATCTTCAAGTTCAAAACGCATGTTTTTATACCAAAACGAAAGATCTTCTTCTTCGTACAAACGCTTGAACCGCTCTAATCTATTTTTTCCCTCGCTAACTCGTAAGGAATCATAATACAACTCAATGAGCATTTGATCGATTGCTCGGGCTTGTTCTTTGTTGGTGACGAGCGAGTGTAAGGAGTCTAAATAGTGAACCCCACGATCAAAACCATTAGTGGTACTGGTATAATCCTTACCAAAGGTTAAGGCAAGCCCTAAGGACTGATTATTATCAAGTCCTTCATTAATCAAGGACATCATTTTCTGTTGGTCAATATCTGAAAGTATTTGCACCGCTGCCTCAAGTGCGAAAGAGGAAGCAAAGGTTTCAGGATAATCTCTATACACTTGTTCATATAAATTGGCCCACTTTCGTAATTCATCAATAATAGCGGTATCGGCGAGTGCTCCCATAGCAATAAATCGCCGGGTACGAGTAAATCCTGCATCGACCCGGTCAAAAACATCTACCGCTCGCTGTTCTCTAGAATCTACCTTCAACGTTTGACCAATGCTTGGAAATTCTCCGGTAAAAAGTACGCTATCTCCCTGTGCTAAAAGGACTCTCATACTTAAAATTGGGCTTCCGTCCCGGCTTATTTGGAGGGGATAAGCTCCTGCTTCATCAAAGCTTATGGTACCCTTAATTTGACCCATACTATCGGTTTTTTCTATAAAAAGGGTATCAATAACGCTATTTTGCGTTTCTTGCGAGTACAATAAAAATTCAAATCCTTCTCTATTACGTGTTTGATCCAACGAATCTGCTACATCAATTTCAACAGCAAAGTAGCTTTGATTGATCGGTTCTGGGCGGTTACATTGGCTAAGTAGAAAAGCAAACAATAACAAGACAAAGGCACCTCGAAAGCCAGGGGGGGAAATCATACCCTTAGGTAACAAAAATTGTTTTAGTTCTGGCTTATTCATTTTTTCCTTCATTGTCGTTAATGCCATTTTAGCTCTTCTAATCGCTATTGATACGTTAGTTTCTTTTATCCTACTCATCATTAGATTTTTAGTCTAAATATTTACGAACAAATTCATTCGCCATTTTAGGGTTAGCTTTTCCCTTAGAGGCTTTCATCACCTGTCCGACAAAAAATCCCATCAATTGCTTTTTCCCCTCTCGATATCGTTGGGCTTCATCTGGATTCGCTTCAATAACTTGTAGTACCAGATCATCCATATAATTAGTATCCGAAACCTGGAGTAGATTCAAAGCCTCTGCTAATTCAAGTGCAGAGGTATCTTGCTCTAACATGGCGTTAAATATGGTCTGCTGAGCGGATGAGCTAACTTTATCTGAAGCTCTGAGATCCAACAATTCAGCTAATCTTTGCACCGATAAAGGGAATTCTTTTATGCTAATACTTTGCTCATTTAATACTCGGAGAACGTCACTTAAAACTAGACTAACCGAGGCTTTCACATGGCCACTTTCGGAGACCAGTTCTTCAAAAAAATCGGCAAGGTATCGATTCTCTGTTAAGGTAACAGCATCGATTTCACTGAGCTGATATTGTTCCACAAAACGCTCTTGACGTACATGTGCAAGCTCCGGTAACTCTGCCTTTATCTCATCCAATAAATCATTAGTGACAATAATGGGCGGAAGATCTGGTTCTGGAAAATATCGATAATCATGCGCCTCTTCTTTAGATCTCATGATTCGTGTCTCCATTTTACTAGTATCCCAAAGCCTAGTTTGTTGAACGACTTCCCCTCCCGCTTCTATAAGTTCAATTTGCCTGTAAATTTCAAAATCTATGGCTTTTTCAACATTTCTAAAGGAGTTCATATTTTTGAGCTCAGTACGAGTACCAAATTTTTCTCGTCCCCTTGGTCGAACCGAAACATTGGCATCACAACGCAAACTACCCTCTTCCATATTTCCATCACAGACCTCAAGATATTGAACAATCTGTTTAATTTTAGACAGGTAGGCATAGGCTTCTTGTGGGGTACGCAAATCTGGCTCCGACACTATTTCAATGAGTGGAGTACCCGCCCGGTTTAAATCTACTAACGTATTATAGGGATCTTGATCATGAATGGATTTTCCGGCATCCTCTTCCATGTGGATACGCGTAATCCCTATGCGTTTAGTGTACCCTTCCACTTCTATATCAATGTATCCACCTTCACAGATGGGTGTTTCAAACTGAGATATTTGATAACCTTTTGGTAAATCAGGATAAAAGTAATTTTTCCTAGCAAAGATAGATTTAGGAGCAATCGAGCAATTGGTAGCCAAACCCATTTTAATTATGTAACGAATTAGATTTTCGTTTACTAGAGGCAGGGTGCCTGGGTGACCTAAACACAATGGACTAACTTGGGTATTGGGTGCCTGGCCATACTGCGCTGCTACGGGAGCAAATGCCTTACTTTGAGTTAATAATTGGGCGTGTACTTCCAAACCAATTACCGCTTCAAAATCTTTATGATCGATGGTATTCATAACTCTATTTATCCTACTAATTTAGACTCGAAAGATATTAAAGTTGACGCTTAGTATTTGTGTTTTTTTCGGGTTCCTGCCGCTTATAATAACAGGCAGAACAATGCTTGCAAATTCCCCATTTTGATTATATTTATAAGCTCACAGCGAAATTTTCTTTGTGACACAATACAGCTAAATTCCAATGTCCCCCAAAAGGAGTACCTATGACCAAACAAAGAATCAAAGACCAACTCGCTTCAAAGCTCATATGTACGGATACGTTGATTTTGTCTAGTTTTACAAATCTACCAAAACCCAACTTATTTGCGAGGTTTTTTGGATTAGTCTTCCTGCTAAATGGACTATTGGCCTGTACTTCAACCACCGAAAAAGGAATAGGAAACACATCAGAACATAGTCAAGCGATGCAAAGTACCATTGAAGATATTGATGTTACCACCTTCGCAGCACTTATGGAACAGGATTCAGTGATAATTTTAGACGTTAGAACCTTAGCAGAAGTTAATGCAGGGGCTATAGAAGGTGCTATTCATCTTGACTTTTATCAATCTGACTTTCAAGATAAACTCAGCTTACTCGATAAAAACAGCACCTATTTAGTGTATTGCCGGTCTGGCAATAGAAGCTCACAAGCATCGGCCTTAATGACGGAGCGCCTTGGCTTCAAAGATGTAAAAAATCTTTTAGGTGGATACCAAGCATGGGCTAAACAGTAACATAATGGTACTTATTTGGTACCGCTTTTCTCAAACCTAAAGCTAATTTTTGAGAGTTGTTGTTGAGCTCCTTATTATTGCTTACAAAATGACATGTTGAAACTTGATTGAATACTTGACCTCGCTCAAGCATTCCGTCTTTAGCCAAATCAAAGACCGTTTAAAACGATATAATAAAGAGCAATGAAAGCAGACTACGATGTACACCCCCGAAGTAAAGTTGGGTTAGACTATTTAGGATTAGACAAAAATGATGAAGTGTACTGGAATTTAAACCCATCGGAACTCTACGAGCATGCCATTCTTCATGGCGAGGCTATTTTAACTGCTGACCATGCGTTACTCGTGCACACCGGTAAGTTTACTGGCCGTTCCCCAAAAGACCGATTTATTATAGAGCAGCCCTCCATACAGGATGAAATAGATTGGGGGGAAGTAAATCAACCAGCTAGCGAAGAAGTATTTAACAATCTCTTTACGAAAGTTCAGAAATACCTCAGAGATAGACGACTGTTTGTTAAAGATGCTTTTTGTGGCGCCGATACTAAAAACCGACTTAACGTCCGAGTTGTAAGTGAGGTAGCCTACCATGCCCTATTCACACATAATATGTTTATCCGCCCTAGTGAAGCGGAACTAGCGGATATTGAACCAGACTTTACTGTTGTAGCAGCTCCTTTTTTCGAGGCGGATCCAAAAGTTGATGGCACAAAAAGCAGTACCTTTATCCTCTGTAATTTTGAGAAAAAGATTATACTTATTGGTGGGACTATGTATTCTGGGGAGGTAAAAAAAGGGATATTTTCCGTGATGAATTATCTGCTTCC
>Ga0181593_10002299_pt1 | contig 17597 bp, 12 predicted proteins | sample 071ome_19_FD_133756 | JGI IMG/M metagenome (GOLD analysis project Ga0181593, IMG submission 133756) | Coastal salt marsh microbial communities from the Groves Creek Marsh, Skidaway Island, Georgia - 071413AT metaG (megahit assembly) | ecosystem: Environmental > Aquatic > Marine > Intertidal...
ACTTGGACTCGTATTTATCCTTATCAACCGGCTCGCAGACGGACTAGACGGCGCGGTGGCGCGCGCCACACGACAAACTGACTTTGGCGGTTACCTCGATATCGTCCTTGATTTTATTTTTTACACGGCCGTGGCTGGCGGGTTCGTTCTGGCCAATCCCGTGCACACCATTCCGGGCGTTTTTCTAATGATTTGCTTTATGGCGACAGCCGCATCATTTCTGGCCTTTGCGGTGAACGCGGCAAAGCACGGAATAAGCACAGAGGCCCGTGGTCCCAAATCATTCTTTTATGTTGGTGGAATCACAGAGGGCAGCGAAACCATCGCTTACTTTGCCATTGTCTGCATCTGGACTGAACATTACGTGATCGCGACATGGATATTCGCCGCGTTGTGCGCGGCAACGGCCGCCCAACGCATTTGGCAAGCTAACCATGCGTTTCGTGAGATCAAGGCCGACGCAAAAGAAGCTTAGGCCGCTTGCGCCTCGGGCTGAGTCAATAGCAGGTAAAGTCCGTCCGATGAGTCTGCGCCGCGCAATTTCTTGCGCATACTCTCATCCCGCAACAGGCGGGAGATACGGGCCAGCGCTTTTAAGTGGTCAGCCCCGGCACCTTCAGGTGCGATCAGCAAAAATACCAAATCGACCGGATGCTCATCGATCGCCGCAAAATCGACCGGCTTGTCGAGGCGTGCGAATACGGCGTGAAGGCGATCAATTTCCTTCAGCTTACCGTGCGGAATCGCAATTCCGTTTCCCACGCCAGTTGTACCCAGGCGCTCCCTTTCCAAGAGCGTTTCAAATATTTTGCGCTCATCGATCTTGGTCAACTCCGACGCATGCCGCGCAAGTTCCTGCAGCATATGCTTCTTATTGCCCACTTTCAGTCCCGATAGCACTGCTTCGGGCTTAAGAATTTCATTTATTTCCATACGGTACCTTCTCGCCGCTGTCGCCGTATCTATGGATGGCAATCTTTGAATTCAGATGCGTGAATGATTTCAGAGCTTGTGGTCTGTTTCCGCCTACCGCCGCCAACTGCTTCTCGCTGCAGCCATTTCGGCGCTGAACACTTTGCACAATCCCAAAACGCCGCTCTTTCCTATGGAAAGAGCCATCCTGGTTGTGCGGTCCGATTTCAGTTCCAGGCCCCCCGGGACTTTTGGCTGAAGTCCACGTATTGCGTATTTGCCTGTCGAAAAAAGTTGCGGAACATATGCCCCGCATGCCGCCCAAGTCAAGAACTGTGGAATCCGCTATTTTGCAGTGCAATCAATGGTCTAAGAACCCCGTCGCCTTTTGGCGGCGACGCTGGACCGAAGAGGGAATATTTAGAGAATCCCGGTACTTGGCCACCGTCCGGCGGGCCACTTCTATGCCGTTGGCACGTAACATCTCAACGATTTTGTCGTCGGAGAGAATTTCCGTCGCGCTTTCGCCGTCGATTAGAGATTTTATGCGGTATCTTACCGCCTCGGCAGAGTGCGCACCTTCCCCGCTTGCAGACGGAAGCGACTGCGTAAAGAAATATTTCAGTTCAAATATTCCGCGTGGGGTCGAAATGTATTTGTTCGTTGTTACACGGCTGACGGTGCTTTCATGCATTTCGATCGCATCCGCAACATTTCGCAATATGAGTGGCTTGAGGTGGGTAATGCCGTGGCGAAAAAACATGTCCTGCTGCTTCACGAGTTCAATGGCCACCTTCAGAATTGTCTCAGCGCGCTGATGCAAAGCCTTCACAAGCCAATTGGCCGACTGAAGGCGCTCGGACAGAAACGCTTTCTCTTCCTTTTTTGCGGCCGACCGCGTGATAGTTGCGACATAACTTTGATTTACGAGCACCCGCGGCAACGTCTCATGATTGAGCTCCACGCGCCATGTCCCATCAGATCTGGCGGTCATGACAACATCCGGTAGAACCGCTTCATTGACGGACTTCTCAAATTGCAAAGCCGGTTTGGGATTGAGTGCGCGCACCTCGGAAATCATGTCGCGCAGATCGTCCATTGAGACGCCACATACCTCCCTTAATTTATTGAGATCTCGGTTTGCTAGAAGTTCGATATTGGCAATGAATGCAGCCATCGCCGGATCAAATCGATTTAAATCTTCCAACTGCAGTCTCAGGCATTCTTTTAGATCGCGCGCGAATATCCCCGAAGGATCAAATCCCTGTAAAACGCCTAATATACGCGCAACCTCCGCCGCCTCCGCGCCAAGTTGGGATGCGGCCTCCTCGACATCAATCGGCAGATAACCGCTCTCGTCCAACTGGTCGATCAGCCAATTGCCGACAAACCTGTCAGCGGGGTCAAGCAGCGCTAAATTCAGCTGTTGAATCAGGTGGCTTCGAAGATCGGGTGTGTCTGCAAGAGTTTGCTCCAGGCCAGGCAAATCATCGTCGTATCCTCCAGAACCCCAAAGATTCGTATCTGTTGTGCCGGCGTCCTGGTCAGCGCCCAGTGAGGTATCATCTTCAACAATACCCCTATCTATCTGCACCGGCGCTTCGTCTTGGCCGTCAACCGTATCGATAAGGGATGTTTCGCCATCGCTTCGCTCGTCAGCATTGCCGGCGCTTTCCGTCAATGCACTACCGTCTCCGCTTTCATCTACCTCGAGCAACGGATTTGACTGTAATTCCTGCTCAACATAGGCCGTAAGTTCGACAGATGAGAGCTGAAGGAGCTTAATCGCCTGCTGAAGTTGCGGCGTTATGACGAGACTTTGAGATTGCCTTAGATCGAGCCGGGGTGAGAGCGCCATGGTCAGTCCTTCACCATGCCACTACAGACTAAAGCGTTCCCCCAAGTATACGCGGCGCACGCCCTCGTGCGCGACGATCTCGGAGGGACGGCCTTCCATGAGTACGGTGCCCTCGTGCAATATGTATGCGCGGTCAATGATGTCCAACGTTTCTCTTACGTTGTGATCGGTGATGAGCACGCCAAGGCCACGGTCTTTGAGGTGAGAGACCATTTCCCGGATTTCCCCGACGGCGATCGGGTCGATGCCGGCGAGCGGTTCATCCAACAATATAAAACTCGGCCGCGATGCCAGGGCGCGCGCGATTTCGCAGCGTCTGCGCTCGCCGCCTGAAAGCGCCAGCGCCGGGGACTTGCGCAAATGATCTATGGAGAACTCGTGCAGCAAGGCGTCGACCAGCTCGTCTTGTGCTGCTTTTTCTGTCTCTACAATCTCCGCAACGGCGCGGATATTTCCTTCGACGCTCATACCTCTGAAAATCGATGCTTCCTGCGGAAGGTACCCGATGCCTAAGCGGGCGCGCCGGTACATCGGCAACGCCGTGATGTCCTCGCCGTCCAGATAGATACGTCCGCGGTCGGGGCTAATAAGGCCGGTCACACAATAAAAAGAGGTAGTTTTGCCCGCACCGTTTGGACCAAGGAGCCCAACAGCTTCTCCACGTTGAACGGACAGATTAACATCACGCAGAACGGGCCGGCCTTTGAAAGTCTTTTCCAATCCGCGCACGACGAGACCCTTTGACGGCACCTGCGCGCCAGCGGAACCATTGCTTGAACCTTGAAGCTTGTCGATCGTATCAGACGCCATTCCCGCGATTTCTCCAGATACTTAGTCTTGAGCCGCTGGTGCTGCCCCGGCATCCGGTTCAACAGCAATTCCAGCCGCAGGTTCGGTGTTCGGCGCAATCAACGCTCTCACGCGCGCGTCTTCCCGGGGGGCTTGCATTCTAGCCTCGGCGGCACTGCCAAAAAGACGGCTGGTGCCGCCTTTGACATTCACAACGGCAAATCCGCCGCCGGCCTGATTATTGTTCTGTGTGATTTTAACCGATCCATCCAATGTGGCGATACCGCTTTCTATATTGTAGCTGCCCCGGCTGCCCTGCACAGTTTCCTTTTCTGTTTCCATGCGGACATTTCCGAATGCTTGCAGGAACACGATATCTGCCTTGCTTCGTCCCGCACTTTGTACATTTGCACCGCCCTCGGATTGACGGAAAAAAGCAATCAACTTATCGCCCGACAACCTTCTCTGTTCGGCATCCTCTGCAACGGCTGAGCCTTCTGCGACCGCCACCTTTTCGTTGGACCAGTATTGGAGCGCGCGCTTCGCGGCAACGGAGCCATCCTCCGTCGTCAATTTGACCGCGCTGCCTTCCAGGACAAGCACAGCGTTGTCGAAATCGTAGACGGCGGCATCGCCGGTGGCGGTTTCCGTATCCGACTTCATCGTCACGTTTCCGCTGGCATAAACGCGGTAGAGTTCATTGCTTCCGTCTGAAAGCGTACGATAGTCGGCGGTAAGTTCGTCACCCGCGACACTGACTTCGCCCTGAACGGCGACCGCATTCCCTCGCGCAATAAACCGCCTATTCTCCTGCTGCCACTCAATTCCGCCTTGTGCATTTACCTGGATCGGGTCCTCGGAGTTCTTTGCATCAAACACCAAGGACTGCGCATGTGCAGCACTGCTGAGCACAATTGTCCAGACAACAGCCCAAGCGGCTCCACGCGCCAAAGATGATAAAGCGCTCAATGGCCTCATTCCGCGTCTCCTGACCGCACACCTGATGCGCCGTTTACATCCGCGCTCGACCCATCTGCTGTTTGACCTGAATTGAGGATAAGTTCCGCCGGACCTTTGAACGTCACGATTTTACCCTTTTCCGACATCGAGAACCCGCTGGCCTGCATCGTTCCAAACGGGCCCTGGCTGGAAACCGGTTCATCGCCGGACGCTTCACCTTTTTCAAGGTCTATATGCGCTGAAAGGGTGTGGAACTCGTTTCCTTGATCCTGATACAGGGAAACGTTCCCGCTAAGGTCAAGAAGTTGCTCATCTCGATTGTAGATGCCCTGACTGGCCGAGATCGAAAGCCACGTCCCATCGGTCAGGCTGATATCCGCCTGCGGGCCAACAAGATCAACCGATGGATCATCGTTGGGACGTTCACGCACATTCGAGGCTGTCACTGAAAACGGCTGACCTTTATCGTCGGTGCCGTAATATCTGGCGTTTGTCATATTCAGTGTGTCAGCCGTGGTCTCCTCCAGAAGATTAATGCCGATACGAAAACGGTCGTCTTGTCCGCGAAACATCGGCAGGACCACGATTAAGAAAAGCAAAAAGCCGGCGGCAGACGGCAGCAGAATTTTCATCCAGCCGACAAATCGGCTGTATTGCGCAACCGAATGCGCGACGGATGTTGAGCGCGGTTGCCAAAGTGCGGAGCGCTTCCCATCCACGGCCAGTGCGTGTTGAGAGGCCTGCGAGGCAAGCGCTGAGTCCGAGCCGGGCGCATTCATGATTAAACCGCTCCGGCCCGCAACACGTCATGCATCCTCAAGATGCCGACAGGTTTATCGTTATCGACGACAAACACACTGGTCACCTTCCACTCGTTCATGCGCCGTAATGCTTCAGCTGCAAGGATGTTGCCGCTGGTGGTTTTCGGCCCCTTTGTCATGACATCTGAGGCGACCTTTTCGAACAGGCCGTCGGCCATATGCCGGCGTAAATCGCCATCTGTCACGATACCCACCAAAGTGCCGTCTTCGCCCACAACGCCGGCAACGCCAAATGTCTTATTGGTCATGGTGAGCACAACGTCGGTCATGGGCACGCCGGGCTGCACAAGTGGCAGTTCATCACCGACGTGCATAAGGTCTTCAACTTTGTAGAGTTTTCTACCGAGCTGTCCGCCCGGATGGAACACTTTGAAGTCTTCAGCAGTAAATCCCCGTTTTTCGAGAAGCGCGACCGCAACGGCATCGCCCAGCGCCATCATCAATGTGGTGGAGGTTGTCGGCGCCAATCCAAGTGGACACGCTTCGCCGACTTCAGGAAGCAGCAAAACGGTATCTGCGGCATTCGCAAGGCTTGAGTTTTCCCGGCTGGTAATGGCAACCAGCGGAATGCCATATCTGCGGGTATAAGAAATGAGATCGGCGAGCTCGGGTGTTTCTCCCGAATTAGATATCGCCAACACCGCGTCACTGGGTGCGATCATGCCGAGATCGCCATGACTGGCTTCCGCGGCGTGCACAAAAAATGAGGGCGTCCCGGTTGAGGCTAATGTTGCCGCAATTTTGCGGCCAACGTGGCCGCTCTTTCCCATACCGGATACGATAACGCGCCCCTCAACGGCGGCGAGCACACCGAGGCTTTTCTCAAACTGTTCCCCTAAGGACGACAAGAGAGCATCCAGCCCGGATTGCGCATGCTCAAGAACGCGGCGCGCGGAGGCAAGATCGGCCGAGGACGGAGTACCCGTACTAGGAGGTCTTTCAGGGGCTGATTTCAAACTGGTCATCAATCACGCACTGCCTGCACTCGAATTCGACCCGGCACCGTGCCGCGTCTAGTCGTATTACCGTTCATGTGGGCTACAACAGCGCCGCTGTCAAAGGCGGCGTGTGCTCTCACCCAAGGCATGACCGGGTCTAGTGAATACCGATGGCCACCCAAAGGTGTTGCACAACACCCGTAAAGTATTGCCGGAGGCCCAAGCCGGGTCAACACGCTCCACCCTGTTACGGTCCGAGTATCCGGCTAAATTCTTTATAAATCGCAAATGGTTAGTGTTGCTGCGGCGGCGCGTCAGTGCGCAAAAATGTCCTCGTCCGCCCATCCGGCGACGTCGAGCGCGGCCCGGTCCGGGAGAAACCCCAGGCACGCCTCGAGCAGGTCCTTACGGCCTTCCCGCTCCACCAGAGTGTTCATGATATCTCTGAGCTTATGCAAATACAGCACGTCGGCGGCCGCATACTCCATTTGCTCTTTGGTGAGTCCTTCGGCCCCCCAGTCGGAAGTCTGCTGCTGCTTGGAAATCTCAACGCCGAGCAAGTCGCGGCACAGGTCTTTCAACCCATGTTTATCTGTATTGGTTCGCACAAGACGCGAAGCGGTTCGCGTGCAATAGACTGGCGCACACCGCACACCGAGATGGCGCTGTATCATCGCCAAATCAAAACGCGCGAAGTGAAAAATCTTTTCAATCTTTTGATCGGCCAGAATCTCCGCGAGATTAGATGCAGGCACGCCGGAAATAATCTGAACCAAATGCGCATCACCGTCACCGGCGGACAACTGCACCACACACAATCGGTCGCGATGCAGACGCAGACCCGTCGTTTCGGTATCGACAGCAATGCTGTCTTTGAATTTTATGCCGGCGGGCAAATCGCCTTTGTGTAAATGATTGGTCAACTCAAATTCCCAATTATCTCAACCACGAACTTTGAATCCCGTTGATCCGGGCCGTGGTTCAACAAAGTGGTGCCCAGGAGAGGACTCGAACCTCCACGGCCTTGCGGCCACTGGCACCTGAAGCCAGCGCGTCTACCAATTCCACCACCTGGGCGTCTATCTCGAGTGACTCTGCGTGCACCGATGGAGCACTTCAGCACCCGAGAGCACCAATCTTTGTCGGGGCCCCGCAGAAAATCAAGGCGGGGTCCATGAACAGGGCGAGACGGATACAGCGCTCATTGGGGGTTGTCAATGCAAGGCGATACAAGGGTTTCATGCTATTGGACCACTCTGCTTGAACATGCGCTCAAGCCGGCACAAATTGCTGATATATTGTCAGGCTCACTGTTCTATGCCACTGAAAGGCCGAGAATCACGCCATCCATCGGATAAGGCTCATGGATCAAAAACGGGAAAAACTGGTTACAATTTTCGGCGGCTCCGGATTTATCGGACGGCATCTTGTGCGCCACTTGGCAGCCCAAGGATACCGCGTCAGGGTGGCGGTACGGGACACCGGAAAAGCGGCGTTCCTGAAGGTTGCTGGCCGGGTTGGCCAGATATCGTTTGTTCCAGCGTCGGTTACGAACGAAGCCAGCGTAAAGGCGGCTGTCGAGGGCGCGGATGCCGTGGTGAACCTCGTAGGCATTCTCTTCGAACGCAGAAAACGTACCTTTAGGGCCATTCATGAGGACGGCGCGGCGAACGTCGCCAAAGCCGCCAAGGCCGCAGGCGCAAAACATCTGGTGCAATTGTCCGCTCTTGGCGCCGGCGACGGATCGCCGTCCAGTTACGCGCGGAGCAAGGCTGCGGGCGAAAAAGCCGTCAAAGAGGCGTTCCCTGGCGCGACCATTCTCAGGCCAAGCGTGGTGTTTGGTCCCGAAGACGGCTTCTTCAACCTCTTCGGGCGTCTGGCCCAACTTCTGCCGGCGGTGCCCTATTTCACCGATGTAAATCCTCAGGACGAAGGCGGCGGCGGGCCCTGCTTTCAACCGGTTTATGTGGGTGACGTGGTTGAGGCAATTGCAGCAGCCCTTGCCGGTGAAAAGTACTCCGGCCATGCGTACGAACTGGTCGGGCCGCGCGTTTACGACATGCGGGAGATCGTGCAGATCGCGAGCAAAGAATCCGGGCGAAACCGCCACGTAATTGGCGTGCCCTTTGTGCTCGTTAACATTGGTGCACATCTATCACACGCGCTGCATAAATTCCGCGACACCGTTCTGCCGTTTATTCCCTTTTGGGCGCCATTCATCACACCGGACCAGGTTATTCAGCTCAAGCAGGGCAATGTCGGCGCCGGTGCGCCCGGCCTCGAGGTATTTGGCATAGTACCGACTGCGGTTGAGGCCATAGTCCCCACGTATTTGCGCAGATATGGATCGCTGCAGCAGACCAAACGCCTGCGCCTCAAACCGCGGGGCGGTGACTAGAGATCCAGCCGAGGTCGCGTCAAAAGGATGTTGGCAGCCATCCATAAGCGATGGCCAGGATGCCGGCGCCAATTACAAAGCGATACACGATAAACGGCAGATAACTGGACCGGCGCAGCCACGACATCATCGCGAACAGCGCAATCAACGCCCCGATAAAGCCGACGACAGAACCGACTATTTCTGAACCGGTTATCGAAATCGGCTGGTTGGACGAAATCGATATGCCATCGCGCACGTTGAGAACAATCAAAGCCGGAATGGCAAGCAACATTGAAATACGCGCCGAAGCGCCGCGCTCGTATCCGAGAAACCGGGCCATGGTAATCGTCACGGCGACGCGGCCCGTGCCTGGTATGAAAACCGCCACCTGCATTAATCCAATAAGAACCATGTCCAGAAGTGTCGCGTGCTCCATGCGCTTCACGGTCATGCTCAGGTAGTCGAACACAAGAAGCAGAACCGAGCCTGCCACCGTGGCCCAGCCGATGAGGAGGAATGAGGTCGAATCAAACTGCACGTAAGCGGAAAACAGGAATCCGGCGCCAACGGCTGGAATCGTCGCGAGAACGATCTGTCCAGCGAGGGTCGCGCCTGCGTCTCTCTTACCTTTGAAAAACCGCATGACGCCCGCCGCCATGTCGGCAAGGTCCTGCCAAAAGTAGGCCATGATGCCGAGGAGCGCGCCGCTTCTCACGGCAATCACGAAGGCTGTATCCGGCGCGTCCCAACCCGCCGCCCAAGCCACAAGTGCATCGTGACCGGAAGGACTAATTGGAAGGATTTCGGCGATTCCCAGTAGGATCGCCTGCACAACAGTTTGTGTCAGCGCCACTTATTAAGCCTACCCCTAGCGGTCTGAGACCTTATCGCAGCCGCCATGCATCCGCTAGGGCAGCATTTTTATACATTTAGTAAACATTTGTGTACTAAAATGACCGCACACATTGCCTACCGACAGCCCGGGGGTGATTGGCCGTCATGAGGCCCTATTATTTAGGTCAGTATAATTGACTTATATGGCAGATTTCCTTAGGTGAAAGGCACCTAGCCTGTTACTTTGCGCCCGGCAGAATCGCCGAGAGGCCGATGCTGAGGGACGAAAGCTGAATCACAGCTTTTCCGGCCGGGCACCCGAGAACTCTGGGAGAGAGCAGAGCTTAAAACGTCGCCGATACGGCGTTTGAGTTAACGGGTCTTCCGACACGACCCGCCGCCGGCGTCGCGGTGGCAAAGGGCGACGTAACGATAAACGATAAATGAAGTCCGGGCGTGGCACCGCGGACCGAAAAAAAGACGGGAGGACCCGCATATGAGAAAGATGCTGCAGTTTGTTCGCTTAAACCAAGCGATGCCTGCCAAGCGCTCGGCAGACGAGCGGCGCAAGGACTTTGGCGAAATCTATCAAGAATGGTCCGATGGTGACGCCGGCGACCAGGCGTCGCGGTGTGAACAATGCGGCATCCCCTTTTGTCAGGTTCATTGCCCGGTACAGAACAATATCCCTGATTGGCTGAAGCTAACCGCCGAGGGCCGGCTTGAGGAGGCTTACGCCGTTTCGTCAGCGACCAACAACATGCCCGAAGTATGCGGGCGGATTTGCCCACAGGACAGATTATGTGAAGGCTCTTGCGTGCTGGAACAGTCCACGCACGGAACCGTGACAATTGGTGCCGTCGAAAAATACATCACCGATACGGCGTGGGAGCGCGGCTGGGTAAAGCCGGTCACGCCGCAATCGGAATTGAGTGAATCCATCGGCGTGATCGGTGCAGGGCCGGGCGGAATGGCCGCAGCAGAAGAGCTTCGCAAGCTTGGCTACAAAGTGGAAATCTATGACCGCTACGACCGCGCCGGCGGCCTGCTGATTTACGGCATCCCCGGATTCAAACTTGAGAAGGATGTCGTGGAGCGACGCGTCGGTTTGCTTGAGGACTCGGGCATCGTCATCCACAAGAACGTGGAAGTCGGTAAAGACATCAGCTTCGCCGATCTTCGCGCTAAGCACAGCGCTTTGGTTGTCGCGACAGGCGTCTATAAAGCGCGTGTATTAAACTGCCCTGGTGTTGGCGCCGAAGGCGTCCATGCCGCCATGACCTATCTGACGGCATCCAACCGCAAAGATCTTGGCGACGATGTTCCAGCGTTCAACGATGGCGCGCTCAATGCTGCGGGCAAAAATGTTGTTGTGATCGGCGGCGGTGACACCGCCATGGATTGCGTGCGCACAGCCGTACGCCAGGGCGCGAAATCGGTGAAGTGTTTGTACCGCCGTGACCGCGACAATATGCCGGGCTCACAGCGCGAGGTTGCGAACGCCATTGAAGAAGGCGTGGAATTCCTGTGGCTGTCCGCACCGGAAGCCGTCCTGCACGACAGCGACAATCAAGCCACCGGGGTCCGCGCCGTGCGTATGCGTCTGGGAACGCCGGACGCATCGGGCCGCGCCAAGCCCGAAGAGATCGACGGGTCTCAATTCGTCGTTCCTGCAGACATAGTGATCGAAGCTTTGGGGTTCGATCCGGAAGATCTGCCCGCAATGTTCAACGAGCCCGCACTCGGACTTACGAGATGGGGCACGTTGAAAACCGACTACCGCACGCTCATGACAACGATGGACGGTGTGTTCGCCGTAGGAGACATCATGCGCGGCGCCTCCCTCGTCGTATGGGCAATCCGGGACGGCCGGGACGCAGCGGCAAACATTCATAGCTATCTCCAAGCGCGAGGAGCCGAAGAACCGCAGCGCTTGAAAAAAGCATCTTAGTTTCGGCCGGGAAAGGTTTGGCCATGAATAATATCAACACTCCTTCTGCGCCCTCTGCCAAGGAAGATGGCGCCTCCTTTGTCGCCAACTATAAGGCGAACGTCGAAACTCTTACGTCGGCGCATGCCTACGATCCCGCACAGGAACACGACGCGTGCGGCGTGGGCATGGTTGTGGCGGTGGACGGCAAGCCGCGCCGGCGCATTGTCGAAGCAGGCATTGAAGCCCTCAAGGTGCTTTATCACCGCGGGGCCGTGGACGCGGACGGCAAGACCGGGGACGGCGCGGGCATTCATCTTGAAATACCGCAGGATTTTTTCCGCGAACATGTCACCAGGACCGGGCACAACATTGATGATCAAGAAGTGCTCTGTGTGGGCATGGTCTTTCTGCCCAAATCTGATCTCAGCGAACAAGAGACGTGCCGCACGATTGTGGAAAGCGAAATTCTGAACGCCGGATATTACATATACGGATGGCGTCAGGTTCCGGTAGATATCTCCATCATCGGCGAAAAAGCAAACGCCACGCGTCCGGAAATTGAACAAATCATGATCTCAAATCGCCGCGGGCTAACCGGCGACGATTTGGAGCGCGACTTGTACTTGGTGCGCCGGCGAATCGAAAAGCGTGTAACCGAAGAAAACGTTCGTGATTTCTACATCTGCTCGCTGTCCAGCCGCTCGATCATCTACAAGGGAATGTTCCTGGCGGAGCAGCTGACCTCGTTTTATCCGGACCTTCTGGATACTCGGTTCACGTCGTCCTTTGCGATTTATCACCAGCGCTACTCGACGAATACGTTCCCGACCTGGTGGCTGGCACAACCCTTCCGCATGCTCGCGCACAACGGCGAGATCAATACGCTTCTCGGCAATGTCAATTGGATGAAGGCGCACGAGTGCCGGATGGAACACCCGGCATTTGGCGACACCATTGAAGAACTCAAGCCCGTCGTGCAGCCGGGAAGTTCGGATTCGGCGGCGATTGACGCTGTGTTCGAACTCTTGTGCCGCGCGGGACGCTCGGCGCCGATGACACGGTGCCTCCTGGTGCCGGAAAGTATCGCGCAAAACGCGGTGATGCCCGACAATCATCGCGACCTCTTCCAATATTGTAATGCAGTGATGGAGCCGTGGGATGGCCCCGCAGCCATGTGTGCCACTGATGGGCGCTGGGTGCTGGCATACATGGACCGCAATGGTTTGCGGCCGATGCGCTATACCCTGACCAAGGACGGTATGCTGATTGTCGGTTCGGAAACAGGCATGGTGCGCGTTTCAAATGCGGATGTCGTTGAGAAAGGGCGCATCGGACCCGGCCAGATGATCGCCGTCGATTTGAAGGAAGGGGCTTTTTACCACGACAAAAAGATCAAGGACACGCTCGCGTCCAAACATCCCTTCGGCGAGTGGATGAAAAATACCACTCACCTTGACTCGATCATTAAAGCCGGAAAGACGCAGAAGCCTTCATTCAAGAAGGAAGAGCTGATTCGTCGTCAGGCGACATATAACCTTACGATGGAGGACCTGGAGCTTATCCTTCATCCCATGGTCGTCGATTCGAAGGAACCGATCGGCTCCATGGGAGATGACGGGCCTTTGGCGGTGCTGTCGGAAACCTATCGGGGATTGCACAGCTTCTTCCGTCAGAATTTCAGCCAAGTGACAAACCCGCCGATCGACAGCCTGCGCGAAACCCGTGTCATGACGCTCAATACGCGCTTGGGCAACCTAGGCAATATTCTCGATGAAGCGCCGGAACAGTGCGAACTGCTTCAGCTGACAAGCCCGATGCTGACGACCACACAATTTAACGCCATGCGCAAATACATGGGCGATGCCGCCGGCAGCATCGACTGTACGTTTGACGTCAATGGCGGGGACGGCGCCTTGAAAGAGGCTATTGCGCGCATTCAAGCGGAATCGGAAGAAGCCGTACGCGCCGGCAAGCACCATCTCATCTTATCGGACGAAGCCGTCAGCGAAAGTCGCGCGCCGATCCCCATGATATTGGCGGCCGGCAGCGTTCATACGCATTTGATTCGCCAAAAGCTGCGTACATTCACGTCCATTAACGTGCGGTCCGGCGAATGTTTGGACGTGCATTATTTTGCCGTTCTGATCGGCGTTGGCGCCACAACGGTGAACGCCTACCTCACGGAAGAGGCCGTCGTGGACCGTTTTGAACGCGGATTGTTTGAAGACCTCAGCTTGGAAGACTGCCTGAAACATTACCAAAAAGCGGTGGGCGACGGTCTGCTCAAAGTCATGTCCAAAATGGGCATCTCCGTCATCAGTTCATACCGCGGCGGATACAACTTCGAAGCTGTTGGACTGTCACGGTCACTGGTGGCCGAATTCTTCCCAGGCATGACCTCGCGGATCTCTGGGATCGGCTTGTCCGGACTTCAGAAGAAAGTCCTGGAGCAACACAAGAAGGCGTTTGGCTCGAACGTCGTGGCTCTGCCGGTGGGTGGCTTTTACCGCTATCGCGCGCGGTCTGGAGATGTTCACGGCCATGATGGCCGTCTCATCCACATACTGCAGTCCGCGGTGGAAAAGGATGCATACGCGACCTACCAGAAATATTCCGAGGGCGTTCGCAAATTACCGCCGATCCATCTACGCGACCTTTTGGATTTCAGAAAGGTTAGCCATTCCATCGCTCCTGAGCAGGTGGAGTCCACAACAGAAATCCGCAAGCGATTTGTCACGCCAGGCATGTCGCTGGGCGCTTTGAGCCCCGAAGCTCACGGAACCCTTAACATCGCGATGAATCGTATCGGTGCGAAATCCGACTCAGGGGAAGGCGGCGAGGACCGCGGGCGCTACAAGCCGTTTCCAAACGGCGACAATGCGAATTCGGCAATCAAGCAAATCGCGTCGGGACGCTTTGGCGTAACGGCTGAATATCTGAATCAATGTCGCGAAATCGAGATCAAGGTTGCACAAGGCGCGAAACCCGGTGAAGGCGGACAGTTGCCCGGCTTTAAGGTCACGGCGGAAATCGCAACATTGCGGCACGCCACGGAAGGCGTGATGCTGATTTCACCGCCCCCGCACCACGATATTTATTCAATCGAGGACTTGGCGCAGCTCATTTACGATCTGAAGCAGATCAATCCACAAGCGCGGGTGTGCGTGAAACTCGTTTCACGTACAGGCATCGGCACGATCGCCGCCGGTGTGGCCAAAGCCAATGCCGACGTGATCCTTGTGTCGGGTCATTCGGGCGGTACAGGCGCCAGCCCGCAAACGTCGATCAAATACGCGGGCCTGCCGTGGGAAATGGGCCTGACGGAAGTCCATCAAGTGTTGACGCTGAACCGCCTGCGGCACCGCGTGGTGCTGCGCACCGACGGCGGCATCAAAACAGGCCGCGACGTGGTCATGGCCGCGATGATGGGCGCCGAGGAATACGGGATCGGCACCACCTCGCTGATCGCCATGGGCTGCATCATGGTCCGCCAATGCCACTCCAATACCTGCCCGGTGGGCGTTTGCACGCAGGACGCCGCGCTGCGCGGAAAATTCACCGGCACGCCGGAGAAGGTCGTCAACTTGTTCAGCTTCCTGGCAGAAGAAGTGCGCGATGTGCTTGCTGACCTGGGCGTCGGTTCGCTCGATGAAGTGATCGGCCGCACGGATCTGTTGCATCAGGTCAGCCGCGGCGCTGCGCACCTCGACGACCTGGATTTGAATCCATTGCTGGTCATGCCGGACGCCGGTGGTCTTCCGACGCGCAATACCGTGAAAGGACGCAATGAAGTCGCCGAAGGCATCGACGAACAGATGATCGCCGATGCGCGTCCGTTGCTGGAAGAAGGTGAGAAGATGCAGCTCACCTACAACATCCGCAACGTCCACCGCGCGACGGGCACAAAGTTAAGCCACATGATCGTGAAAAAATACGGCATGGACGGCCTTCAGCCCGGCCACGTCACCATTCGCCTGCGCGGCTCGTGCGGACAGTCTCTTGGGGCGTTCGCCGTTCAGGGTCTGAAGCTTGAAGTTTGGGGCGATGCAAACGACTACGTCGGCAAAGGGTTGTCCGGCGCAACGATTGTGATCCGCCCGACCACAAGCTCTAAATACCGCTGGGCCGATAACACCATTATCGGCAACACCGTGCTTTACGGCGCGACGTCGGGGAAGGTGTTCGCCGCAGGTCAAGCGGGTGAACGCTTCTGCGTCCGCAATTCCGGCGCTGTGACGGTGATCGAAGGGTGCGGGTCAAACGGCTGCGAGTACATGACCGGCGGCGTTGCCGTGATCTTGGGTCAGGTCGGTGCGAACTTTGCCGCGGGCATGACCGGGGGCATGGCGTTCGTCTATGACCGCGAAGATTTACTCAAGCACCGGATCAACACCGATAGCGTGATCTACCAGCGCATCGAGGTGGGTCATTACGAAACGCAGTTGCGCAATCTCGTCATGGAGCATCACAAGGAAACGTCTTCACCCTGGGCCGAGCTGCTATTGGTCAATTGGGACCGCGAAGTCAGAAACTTCTGGCAAGTGGTGCCCAAGGAAATGCTGGGCCGATTGGAAGTTCCGGTAACGCGGGATGCGCCGGAAAAGCTGGAAGCTTAAGCAAAGACATAAGAGACGATCTTTCGAAGCGGCGGGATAATAACCCGCCGCTTTTTTTGTTTGAATGTCCTATTTGAATTTCGTTGAGATGAGGTCAAAGAGCGCCCGCTGCGCCATGGCCTCTCCGCCGGCGGGCCGGCCCGGCCGATCGCTTGGGTTCCAAGCGAACAGATCGATGTGAATCCACGGCGCGGCGCCGGCGAATTCCTTCAAGAACAGCGCAGCGGTGATCGCGCCGGCGAAAGGCGAATCACCGGCATTGTTGATATCCGCAGCCTTGCTATCGATCATGCGGCGATAGGGGGACCATAGCGGCATACGCCAGAGCGGATCGTGGCGCGCCTGCGCCGCCGCAAGCAAATCCATGGCCAAATTCTCGTCATTAGTAAACATCGCGGGAATCTCGGGACCAAGCGCTGAACGCGCAGCGCCCGTTAAAGTCGCGCAATCCACCAACAAGGCGGGCTTTTCCGATACCGCATCCGTGAGGGCATCACCCAGCACGAGGCGCCCTTCCGCATCGGTGTTGCCGATCTCAACTGTTATGCCTTTGCGCGTTTTGAGGATGTCGCCGGGGCGAAAGGCGTTGCCCGCAATCGCGTTCTCAACGGCGGGCACCAAAACGCGCAGCCGCACCGGCAATTTGGCGGACATGACCATGTCGGCCAGGCCCAGCACCGTCGCCGCGCCGCCCATATCCTTTTTCATAAGCGCCATGGCGCTTGAAGGTTTGATGTCCAACCCGCCGGAATCAAAGCACACACCTTTGCCCACCAGCGTGACCTTAGGCGCAGAGTCGTCTCCCCATACAAAATCGATGAGACGCGGAGCGACCGCGCTCGCGCGTCCGACGGCGTGGATCATCGGATAGTTTTCGGTGATCAGATCTTCGCCGCTCACCACCCGGACGGTTGCACCGTGCGCTTCGGCCACTTTCCGCGCCACCGCTTCCAAGGCGTCGGGCAACATATCGGAGGCAGGCGTGTTGACGAGGTCGCGCGTCAACGCGGCGCCGGCAACGGCACGGCGCACGTAATCAACATTGCACTCCGCCGGCCATTCCAAACATGCTTTTTCGGATTGGGGCTCGGTCTTGTAGCGGGAAAAACTATACCCGCCCAACGCCCAGGCCAGCGCCGCCCATGTCGGAAAATCCGGTCCCGCACCCAGGCATTCATGTAGCCGGTATGTACCCTTGGGCAGCACCTTGGACAGATTGCCCGTCGCCCAAGGGTCATCGCCCACGCCGAGCCCGACCACAGCTGACGACAGATTCCCATCTTCGCCGGGTATCGCGCACACGTTTCCGGCGTCGGCTTTGAACGCCGATGCTTTGAGCCAGCTGGCCATCTTAGGCTCAAGGCCGGCCAGCCACTCCGGATACTTGCTGAGTGAAATAGCCGTTAGGGGGGTACTCTTCCCGCCCGGCTTGGTCAGTAAATTGAGCGGCGACGCCATAGCGGCTTAAAAGCTTGAATCCGAGGACGCGGTCGGCAATCCGGCCCTGGACGGCTTCGCATCCGGCACAGTTATCGACCCGCGCATGGGCGCCGGGA
>Ga0181593_10002301_pt1 | contig 17584 bp, 18 predicted proteins | sample 071ome_19_FD_133756 | JGI IMG/M metagenome (GOLD analysis project Ga0181593, IMG submission 133756) | Coastal salt marsh microbial communities from the Groves Creek Marsh, Skidaway Island, Georgia - 071413AT metaG (megahit assembly) | ecosystem: Environmental > Aquatic > Marine > Intertidal...
AGGTTCGATCCACCATTAAGTACATTGAAGCCAACAATTTCTCCTTTTTTGATTACCGCTTCCGCGAGACCTACATTTAATTCAACCAGTTGATCGCTGTCGGTATTGAGTCCAAATGGGAAAGATTTTCGATAAATTAAGCTGGGATCTCCATTAGAGGCTAACTGAACAGGAACTTCCTTGAAGTATGATCCCCATATATCATCTCGGGGATCAAATGTTGAGATATCGGAAACATCAAGAGGTTGGGTAACCACAAAATGAGTGTAGGGATTTTCACTTCCCTCAGGGTTGTTGTAAAAGTATACTTCATTTTGCTTAAATCTTACCACCGGGTTTTGCATACCATTGGTATCGATGTTCTTTTTAAAGTCATCGATTGAATGAGCCTTGGAGGTAACTAGATTCAAGGAGACTAGTGAACCTGTGTCTGTATCATTCAGGTAAAAAGATTCATTGGAAAAAAGGAAATTTGAATTTGGGTTTTCAATAACCGTAAAAAGACCTGCATCAAATTGAGATCCGACTTCTGGATTCGAGGTTTCCAATATTTGAAGAGATTGGCCTAAGTCAGAGACTTCGGTTTCTCTATTCACTGGCCGATTAATTTCGAGATAAATAAAAGAGCCAGGAGAATTCTCAAACTTTACAATATCACCCGCATCGTAACTTTGGGTTAAAAACCATCGGTCTGGCTGGCCCGAATCATTGGTTACCAATGGAACGTAAGATAAATCATCTATCTTTTGGGGAATTTGATTTTCAGAACCTATAGAAATCAAAGTTCCATCAATGTTTTGACCTATTTGAAACTCGTCCTCCACTAAACCTGCTAATTCGGTACCAGATTCCGCATTCTTAAGAACTTGGAAAAAATTGTTTTTATACTCCAATATCTCTCCCTTGAAAATTTTGCGGTTTGTCAACAATGCATCTCGCAATTGGATATCTTCTGACTCCTCACCCTCTGCCAACTGGCCAATCCTTGTAAACCCGCTAACACTTTCACCATCTTCGGTGGGCAAATTAGTGGGAACGACACTTCCCGCGAGTAACTGTTGATCTAATTGATAAAGCGTACCATCAATCCCAAGAATCGTGTCCGCGTTGTAATCTACGGCAGTGACCTGACTTTTTCCAATCTCAGCTTCTAGAGAAAGAGGAGAGGTCGGACCGTAGTCTTCGGTAAACTGGTAAATTTTACCTTCATAGTAAACCACTTCTCCTTTTTGAAAAGTTTCGAGATCCGAGTAGCGCCGTAAAGTCTCAGGGAAAGGTTTTCCTGCCTCAGGAAGGGCTGAAACTTCAAGGAAAGAGTCTCCCGTCAATGTCGTTCCTGCAATGGTATCTTCCAATACTTGGAAAATTTTACCACCTGAACTCAAGACTTCTCCTTTGCTGTAAGCTCGGTTGGTAATGCCCCCCTCTAAACCCTCCTCTACTATGGGAGGTGTAAAAGTTAATAAAACTGGTCCTTGGCTATCATCAAACTGTGAACCACCATCGAGAACCTCAACCTGTCCTAACTGACCGTCTTTAGATATTTTTGCTTGAACAACCGCATCAGCACCAAGGTCATTGACCAATGACATCGATTTACCGAACTCCTGGCTAATTCCTGTGGGGGGGCCCTTGACATTGATTAACTCGATCGAGACGCCATCTCGACCCGTGGTATTTAAATTCCAAAATCCCGTTTCTTTGGCATTGATCGTTTCAGGTTCTATTGAAAAATTGATCAGCTTCGATAAGTCTTCGAGAAGTTTTTGTCGATTATCCCTGTAGGTAACCGCTTTCCCCTGCCCCAAAAGTTCAAATCTTTTAATCTGCAAATTAACTTCGTAAATTTTCTTGAGAAGAAGATTTACTTGATCCACTGAAGCTTCGATTGACTCGGATAAATCAGCTTCGAGATTTTGCAAGGCTTCACCCGCATCATTGAATCTTTTAGTTAAAGTCTGTAATTTTTGAAAAACTTCTTGTTTTGAACTCGATTCATCAGGAGAAGCGGACAACTCTTCCAAAGAATTAAAAAATTCATCGATAGCACGAGCAAGACCTCCATTGGCAAGGTTGCTATCGTTTTCTAAGTCTAGAGTGCCATCAATACTCTGCCTGACAACACTTTCCCCTAAAGCCGCCTGCAATAGTGTAAGTATCTCTTGCTGTGCTTCAAGATTTGCAGTTTCACCAAACTCAGAAAAAACTCTTTTGTCGAGAAGGTTGTCACGGGCGTGATCTAAACCACCTGCCTCTATAGGGTTGGTACTAAGCCCACCCGCAGTTTTCTGCATCAAACCTTCTCGGGACAGCACTCTTTGCCTAGCATAACTTTCGTCATCTACATGAGCTAAATTCTGACCGGTAATTTCAGCGGACTTCGCATGGTAACGAAGGGCTTCAGCGCTTTTTATAATCTCACCCAGCATCGTTCAAATCACTAGAATTAGGCACGACCCATAAGTTTCGAAGAATAAGCTGACTGAGCAACTTTTCCGGACTTAGAGTAGGTTTTAGACTGGGTTGCAGGGCTTGTGGATGAAAGCAAGTGATCGGTGACTTCGATCAATCGGTTTAGAAGCTTTTGATTTTGAGACACTTTCCTACGGACTTGCGATATGAGTTGATTAATTTCCTCAATAATGCTCTCAAACATAGGTTGAGTAACATCAGGCAAAAACGGAACTAATTCAGACAAGGTAGCTTGCGATGGTTGTCCAAAGCGTTGGGCTAAATGAGAAACATAGCCTTGCCTTCTTTTGAGCAAAATCTTGCTGGCATCCATCTGGGCTTGAACCGTTTGATTAATTTCAAGGAGACTTTCAGGTTTGCGGTTAAGAATCGTTTGTTGCTGTGCATTTAAAACCCCAATTAGTCCACCGTACTCTTGCAATTCATCACGCAATAATTCAAGAAGTTCTTCCCAATTCATTGAAGCGGAAACCGGTTCTGTCAAATTTACCATAATGAATTAAAGATTTATGGTTTCTGGGGAGGTGAAACCTCAGGTTTGGACAATTGTTGCTGAAGAATGGAAGAGATTCCAAACCCTCCACCCTTAACAATATTCTCAGAAAGGGAATCTGTGAGAAAATGTCGATAAAATCGGTGTCCCTCGCTATCTTCGTTAAAAACCCCCTTAAACATGGGTTTAAGGGCATCGTTTAAAAATTGTTTTACTAACAAGGACTCAAATTGCTGGCTCACTACCACATTTTTGTCGTGCAAAGAAGATTTTTTTGAATGCACGAGTTCCTTTAAGGAATTGGTGTCAAGCCCAGTGTATTGCGGTTGTAATCCAGAAGTTTGCATGATCATCTCAGTTGATAATGAGTTCAGCCTGTAGGGCACCTGCATTTTTGATAGACTGGAAAATAGAAGTCATCTCACGGGTGGTAAGACCTAGTTTGTTCAATGCGGTGGCAAGTTCATTAACAGTTGTCGTACCAGCAGGGTCGAGTTCATCAATCGATTCGAATCGTCCAACCTCCTCAATCAGTTCGGCATTCTCCCCCTCGATGAGTTCGGTTACCCCCCTTGAGAATGGCAAGGGTTGACTCACTCCCGTCGTTGGGTTGAGGAAAATTGTCACATTGCTACTGCTAACCGCAACAGGAGAAATCCTCACATTTTGAGTCGCCACAATGGTACCGGTGCGCTCATTAATGATGATACGGGCAGGCACATCAGGCTTGACTTGAATTTCTCCCACAGCGGCTATGAAGTTTGTGGTTTGACCAATAAAGTCAGCAGGAATACGAACGTTAACCACTCCTCCATCTTCAGCGAGGGAGGATGCAGGGTAAAATTCATTGATAGCATCGGCCATTTTAACGGCAGTTAAATTATCTGGGGAACGTAGCAGAAGATCAATGGAGTCTTTCTCCAATGCATCGGTGAGTATTTCACGTTCAACTAGGGCCCCGTTGGTAATCATTCCTACGGTAGGGTGATTAACCTGAACATTCCCTCCCCCATCACCTGCAGTTAATCCACCAATAGAGACGGCACCTTGCGCCACCGCATAAACAACATTGTCTGCTCCTTTCAGTGGAGTTTGAAGCAAAATCCCACCCTGAAGGGAATCGGCGTTGCCAATGGATGATACGGTTACATCTATTTTAGTACCCGCCTTTCCGAAAGGCCCAATCTCAGCAGTAATCATAACCGCAGCTATGTTTCTAGATTTGTCTGCTTTGTCTGCACGAATTCCTAAGGTCTCTAGTGCATTCAAAATTCCTAGTTCCGTGTATTCAATTCGAGAATCTCCCTGCCCATTGAGTCCAGTAACGATTCCATAACCAAAAAGTTGATTGCTTCTAAATCCGCTAACTTCAGTCAAGTCCTTGATTCTGGCACTAAACAGAGACAAAGGAATAAGCCAAAAAACTAGGAAGAAATAAACAGGAATTTGCATGAATTAAAAAGGATTAAGCATCGAGGATAGTTTCTGATACCAGGATTGTTTTTGTGCATCATTTAAACTCCCCTTGGAAATGAATTCTATCTGTGCATCCGCTATGTACTGGGAGGAGACGATATTTCGGTAGCGTAAACCATCTTTGAAACCAAAACCGATGTCTTCTTGCCTGACCATGCCTTTGAGTACAGCGTAGTAGCTTTCGCCCGAGAAGGTAACCAGTCGGGCTCCTTCCAAAATAAGCACGCCATTGGGCAAAACATCGATAACCACAACACTTACCCGACCTTTGAGGTCTTGGGTATTGGCAATCGAACCACCGCCTTGGTTACTGCTTTCCATTTCAATTTGCGTACCAGGCAAGCCCCCCTTGTGCTTCCCAAACCCACTATTGGCGTAGAGAAATTGCGTAACCGCGTTCTCCACTTCGAGTTGACGATTGCGAACGGAGTTTTGGGAAGCGGCCAAAGATGAGCTCTCAGCCACATCAATGGTGATCAAGTCTCCAACAGCATGAGCTCTTTTCCCAAGAAATAATCCTTTCTGCTCACCGCCCTTAAGCCACAAAGAAGTACCCCAAGATGGAAAAAGGGGGGAAAGACACAATGAGATTAAGACAAAAATCCTCATAATATCATAAATGAACCTTAACACTACTTTCGTTGAGGACTTTGGCTAGAAACTCTTTTTTAGAAGACAAGTTTTTAACCTTCACTAAAGAGCCTGCAACCCCATCTTCCAGTGCCAAACCTTTCATCGTTACAAAGATCCCATTTCCAGAGGCAAAAACATCAATAATTTGACCCTTATTGATCAAAGTAAGCTTGGATAAGTTAGACCATTTAAGGGGAGAGTCCGCTCGGATAGAAGATGCAGTCTCAAAGCTTTTGAGGTTCACCGATGCTTGAACACTATTCGCGTGTTGTTTCAGTACATCAACTTTACATTTCTTGAGTAAATTTTCGCTTAATCTCACGCCAGAAGAAAGAGGGCGATCGGTAAAATAAACCTCCTTAAAATGAGAGACTTTGACTGGAATTGCGAAATCCCCACAATTCAATCCTTGATCCCATAGGACAAACTTAAGATAGGAACTGGAAGACAATTCATCCGGAGAACAACTATTGAGCTTAAGGATAAAATTATGCCCCAAGGAGAGAGGTTCCCAAGTTCGAGTGAGCGAGACTACCACCTCACCTTCCACTTGATACCTATGCTTAAGTAACTCTCCTAGCCTTGTCTGCAATACTTGAGCATTAAGAGAAACGACCTCCTGAGAGTCACCTGAAATTGTATCAGATACAAGGGAGTTTCGGTTGCTTTGAGAGTAAAAGGCTGAAGTTATCTTTTCAAACTTTTCAAAGGTTGGAATTTTTACAAACCTTTCAACCCCCCCCATACAGGAGAGGTATGAAATGAAAAATAAGCATGTAAGTCGCATCAATTATCTCTTAAGTTGATTGACTCGAGAAAGCATATCATCCGAGGTCTGGATCGACTTGGAATTTACTTCGTAGGCTCGTTGGGCGATGATCATATTAACCATTTCTTCCACAACATTAACATTGGACATCTCAAGGTATCCTTGTTGTAAAACCCCAAAACCATCTTGGCCAGCTTGCCCAGGTTGAGCTTGTCCGCTTGCTTCGGTTTGAAGGTAGAGGTTGCCACCAATTGACTTAAGTCCAGATGGATTAGCAAAACGTGATAACTGAATTTGCCCAAGATTTTGAGTCTCATCGGGAGTTTCCGCACTGACTTCGCCATTGGGTGAGATAAAAATGTTGGTAACATTTGCATCGATTGCAGGAAATCCAGCGAGCGTCAAACCATCGGATGTAGTAAGTTGACCTTCCGGACCTACCTTGAAAGCTCCATCCCTCGTGTAGGCAAGGCTACCGTCAGGTCTTTCGACTTCGAAAAAGCCAACACCATCAATGGCAACATCTAGTTTTTCACTGGTTTGAGTTAGTTGACCTTGGGTATAAATTTTGGCAGTGGAAACCACTTTAGTTCCATTTCCCATCTCCACTCCGGTTGGAATAACATTTCCAGCACCAGTCTGGCCACCTGACTGCCTAGGATTTTGGTAGAGCAAGTCTTGGAATTCAATCTTGTTTTTCTTGTAGCCAGTCGTATTGACATTGGCAATGTTGTTTGAAATGACATTGAGATTAAGCTGTTGTGCTTGCATCCCAGTTGCTCCTGAATATAGCGATAAGTTCATAATAATTAAGTGGTTTGTCCGAGAGTTCCAATGGCTTTTCCTACATTTTGATCGAAAGTCTGAATCATTTTCTGGTTGGCTTCATGTGCTCGAGAAACTTCAATTAGGCCAATCATCTCTTCGATTGGAGATACATTACTGTCCTCAAGAAATCCTTGGAGAATCGTAAAGGTACCCGGTTCTGCTTCTTGGGGAACAACCGTTTCATCCTTTGGAATAAAACCTCCTCCTATTCTCTGGAGTTGCTTGAGAGGATCATCGAATGTGAAAACGCCGATCTCTCCGATTAGATCCGTGCCTTGAAAAACCTGACCTTCCTTATCAACCGAAACCTCTCCTGAACCTGGAGTGGTCTCGATTGCGTTACCTCCTAAATCAGAGAACTCATGACCCATGCTATTGACTAAAACTCCTTCCGAATTGATGTAAAACTGACCATTCCGGGTGTAAACGGATTCGCCTTTGGCATTATTCAGGGCAAAAAAACCATTTCCCCGGAGGGCGAGGTCTAAAGGATTATTTGTTTCGCGTAGTGCACCTTCGTGAAGATCAGATTGGTTTTTGAGCAAGGGGAATGAACCGGGCATTGTATTAGTTAGCTTGTCATGCGTAGATCGAGGGATTTCCCCTCCTTCGATCGCCTCGAATGAAACAGTGGCTTTTTTGAAACCCGCCACATGACTGGCGGCTAGGTTATTGGCGATAATGTTTTGGTATTGCTCAAGGCCACGCAGAGCAGAAGCATTTTCGTACAAAGATAAATTCACAAAGTGTTCTAAGCAGAATTTATGCCAGTAATCCGAACCGGCCGATAAACTTCTATCGTGTTGAATTACTTGCTTAGGAAACCGAAGCCGTTAGTACTGACATTCGATCTCTAGTAACCGTCCGTCTGGTAAATGAATCACTATAGAAGAAGGACGCCCATCCACAGAAATGACTTCAACCTTAGGACAGTCTTTTTCTTCATAAATTATATTGGATTCAGTAGCTTTTCCAGAAAGGTCTGAAGCAATTGGTAAGTTTTGTGGTTCAGATTCTGTGGGATCGAGCAATCCTCGAAAAGAATTTGTTTCCTCTGTTTCTGAGTTTTTAAAACCTCTCCCTTTGAGATAATTTTCCATAAAAGAAATATGCAATATACCGAGTATTATCGATACCGAGCTAAGTCCTCCTTGCTAACATCCAAGGCCAAGCTAATTTCGACCCGGCGGTTTTTGTCAGGGCGATTGGGGAAGCGGATACGATTTGGTTTGGTTGCACCATGCCCCGTCATTCTCTCTAATTTTCCCTCTAATTCCCCAGCAGAGTAATGCCCTAATGCATTGTTAACTTCAACGGCTTGGTAAAGCGATAGTTCCCATTCCGCGACTTCATGATTTTTAACTTTCTCTTCAAGATTCATGGCATGAGAATCAATCCGGTACGCCAATACATGTTGAGAAAGTAACCACGATAACCGTTGCATTACCTTTCTACCATGGTTGGAAAGTTTAGAGGAAGTCGCATCAAAAATAGGCTTATCATCCCCATGGTAGAGGGTGACTTTTAAACCGTCAGATGTGACTTCTAGCTGGATAGTTGAGTCATCAATCTCGTGCAACTTCAGTCTCTTATACCAATCTTGAGCAATTCGGTGAAGGACATCAATATCAATGGAAGTAGTGTCATCTGTATTCCTCATCGTGGTATCAGATCTTCCAACAATTTGATCGACCATACTACCAGGACGGGCATCCTTTTGTTCAATCGGAGTGGATTTGGGCACACCCGCTTTGTAAGGATCCCGAAAAAACCTGGTGGTCGCGATGATAACCTCTTCATCCTGAGACAAAATCCAAAGGACTAAAAACAGAGACATCATGCCAGTAACAAAATCAGCATAGGCAACTTTCCAAGCTCCCCCGTGACCAAAGGAATAGTTGCGTATCCTCTTGGAGCTCATGTACATGTAAATTCAAAAAAGAGAAAGATCAACCGCCCTTGGCTGCATCTTTACATTTTTCCTCAAGTTCATCTGCTGTTGGCTGGAGTTGCTTGTCCAAAGATCTTCTACCAATTTCAACAGCCATAATGGGAGATAAACCAGTTGCAAAACCGGAAACTGATCGTTCAACAATTCGGTAATAAAGCATTTCTTGGCCTTGGTTTAAGGACACAAGCCGACCGAGGGGCACTCCAATTCCGTACGCAAGGAAAATGCCGAGAAAGGTACCACTCAGGGCCGCTGCTACTTTGTATCCAACAGACTCAGGATCCTCAAGATTGGACATTGTATTGATGATACCGAGAACTGCGGCTACAATCCCAACCCCTGGAAGGGCATCAGAAATCATCTCAATCGCCTTGATTGAACGACTGGCCTCAGACTCTCGACTACTCAACTCGGATTTTAAGATGCCTCCTATTTCCCCCGGCTTACATCGACCATCCACAATAGGCCGAAGTGAATTGCAAAGGAATTCAACCAGACCAGCATCATTTAAAAAAGAAGGATACTTTGTAAAGATTGAGCTATTCGTAGGGTCACTAACATGTTCATCGAGAGCTGGAGTGCCTTTTCTCCTGCCAAGCATGAATAACTCATACAACAAAACAAGGAGATCGATAAATTTAGCTTGATCACTGATTCCACCCTTGAACGCCTTGAGGATGTCGTTTTTGAGATTCACCAGAACCGTCTTGGGACTCGAGACCACTAAAATTCCTAGACCAATACCACAGATAATCATAATCTCACCGGCATGGATTAGGGAAACTGGATTACCGCCAGCGACGGCGAAGCCCCCGATACAAGAAACAAAAACGATAATAATTCCGACAGTTAAAAGCATTGTAAATTAGTGAGATTCAGATGTTTGAAACTTGGCACGAAGTGAAATAATGGAGTGAGAAATGATTTGACTGATTCTACCTTCCGACAAGTTAAAGACTTGTGCGATCTCAGACAACCTCAATTCCTCAATATAATAGAGCATTAGAATTTTTTGATTCTGGGATGGCAATTCTTTGATGTATTCACGGAGTTGTACAATCTTTTCTCCGTTTTCCAAATGCTCAAACGCAGTTAATTCAGTTGGATCGTGAAGAGTCTCACTTAGGGATGTACTCTCTCCGTCAAAATTTTCATGGGAAGAAGAGGCCTCAAGAGGCACAAAGATAACTGGTTGAGTTTGCTTAAGCAATTTATTGTAGGCTGAAAGGGTAAGGTTAAGCTCTTTACAAATCTCCTCTGGAGTTGGAGGCCTCTTGAGAACGAGTTCCATTTCCAACACTGTAGCCTGCAAAGATTTTGCTTTCGCCCGGTTCGCTCTGGGCAAATGATCAATCTTTCTGAGTTCATCAAGCAATCCACCTTTAATCCTAAGGGCCGCATAATTTCCAAAAGCTTTTCCTTTTGATGGATCAAAACGATTCACGGCAAGAATCAAAGAACGCACCCCAACGCTGTACATATCGTCGGTCTCATAACTCTCAGGAAAATGGTACCTCAAACGACTGACAATCGATTTAACCAGAGGCAGATAATCCTCGATTAGTTGATCGCGAGACTTGTCATCCAGCATGGCTTGAAGATAGTTTTCAGACGCAGTTACAACCACAGGTTGACCACGGGTTGCCTCAAGCTTTATTTTTGAATGCTCGGCCATAAAAGATCTTAGGTATTCTTTTTAAAATTTTCTGTGCTATTGGATGCGGCGGCCATGTTGGCTTCCATCGAGCTTGTTAGATTCTCCTGTTGTGAGCTTAAGGAGATGTTTGCCGAATCCGATGATGCAGTAGGATTAGCCTGAGAGGAATGGCTTTTAAAGCCAGATACTTTGGCATTACGAAGTAAAGAAATTAGAATCAAACGACCCAAGAAAGAAAACAACAAAGAACCACTGGTACCATAAATAAGGCTTAAGATTAGATCTTTATTGAGAACTAATGAAACTGAATAAAAGAATATAAAGCCAAAAAAACCGCTCAGGAAAAAGACAAATTTTGCATCATCATTCATACAGATTGTGGATAAGATGAAAAGGTTTGAGAATAAAGATTCTCAGGAAACGATTTAGAGATCATCTGATTAAGAACATTGAAAGAGAAATCTCCGGTGACATTTTGACCATTTGAAATGCAATAAGGAAATAATCCTGAATCTAAAATAATTGGCCAAAGTTTGGAAGCGTTTGATAATTCATCGAAATGGGAAACGGCAAGATGAGTGGCCTCGAGGTTGGAACTTATACGAATGCACTTGTTTAGAACTTTTGAGTCATAGGCACCATTCACCACAAATAACCTAGTTTGAACTCCTAATTGATTAAGAGAGGAGTTTACCGTAGACCATTCCCCGACATCGTTTAGCGAAATTCCAGGTATATCGATAAAAAGAGGGCTATCCACCGATGAAGGAGGGACCTTATTCGGCTCCCTGTAAAGAGTCACGCCAATCACTTCGCAAAATATCCTCAAGGAGTCATCAGGGTTTGGAATCCCATTTTCTAATTTGAGAACCATGGGTAATTTCTTTTTTATAAATACCTCATGAGCCAAGAGTTTACATAAAAGTGTGGTCTTGCCGGAACCAGGAGACCCAAGAATGGCTATTTTACTGCCGGTATGCTTGGGGGGAATCGAACGAAAACGATCGCTTAGGCAAAGGGTAACTTTCTTAAGGAGATCAGCCAAAGATAGATCCTTGACATCACTCATATCTGGCAGGGTTTTTATTTCTGAAAGGAAAACAGGGTCAAAGCCTGCTTTTGCAAGTACACTTAAAGCATCCCCTTCTTCGATATAGTCATGAGTTTGATTCTTATCGAGAGCTAAGGTGGTCTGCTCAGCTTGTTGGGGGTCCTCGGATTGAACTTCTTGAGTTGCCAATGATTTGGCGGGTACAGATGATAAACTCTCACCAGCAAATTCAGGGTCACTAGAGAGTATATCTTCGTTTTTCTCCGGACTACCCAATTCTGCAATCACCTCCAATTTAGGAGAAGATATAAACCTTTTCAATCCCTCACCTCCGATTTGTTTAACTGAAACTACTTTGGCCTGATCCCCAAGTTTTTCTCGAATGAGTCGGACCGCCTCCTCCGCTGAACGAACAACGATACGATACCTTTTCGCATCGCTAGTGGGTATAGTTGGACTGTCTTCTGAAATCATGTTAGGAAACTAATTCAGGGCTACGGATTAACGCATCATCGTTTTGGTCATCCAAAGAAGGGGTCAAACCATTTGGTAGAGACAACTGGGGCAGTGTGATCGCCGCAAATGGTTCAACCAGTGTCTCAGCTGGAATTTCTTGAAATGCGACAATGGAAAGCTGTGGATAACTGGGTTCAAGAAAACGACGCAAAGCCAGCCTCAAATCGGAAGTGGTAACCAAGCATGGTGTTAACCCGTCATTGGTCATTTCTTCGATGCGAGGAACAATTTCTTCGATAATGCCTTGCGTTAACTCAGGGTCCATAGCCAACCCAATATCGAACTGACTTTTCTTGACACGCTGAACCAAAATTTGCTCGAGTTTAGGATCGAGGGTTAGAGCAACCAGTTTGTTATGCTCCACTTCGTAGTCTTTTACGAAATATGTGCCCAAACGCTTTCTAGCTTGTTCAGAAAGGTCATCAGGGTTTTTGGTAACCGATGCCATGTCTGCGATGGTTTCCAGAATCAGGGTAAGGTTTTTAATCGATATTTTTTCGCGCAGTAAATTTTGTAAAGTTCTCTGAATAATTCCGACATTAACTAAATCAGGCAATAACTCACTAACCAAGGTAGGATTTTTATCCTTGATGAGGTCCAATAATCGCTGAGTTCCTTCTCGTTCTAAAATAAGATAGGCAAAATTCTTTAAGGCATCAGAAAGGTGAGTAACCAAAACTGATGAGGGGTCAACCACGGTAAAGCCCTCGACTTCTGCCTTTCTCTTTTCTTTTTCTGTGACCCATTTAGCCTTAATTCCGAATACGGGTTCGATGGTAGGAGTCCCATCAATTTTTTCATCACTCGCCCCCCCCATGTTCATTGCGAGGAACCGGTCGGGCATGATGGATGACCTGGCAATTTCTTTTCCCCTGAGCAAGAACCGGTATTCATTCGGTTCAAGCTCTATATTATCTCTCACCCCAATGGTAGGTAATAACATACCCATATCTTTAGCAAAGTTGGTACGGGCTCCGGTGATTCGGTCGAGAAGATCTCCCCCTTTTCCCTTATCTGCCAAAACCAATAACCCGTATCCCATCTCCAGACCAAAAACTTCTTGTTCAATCGCTTTCTCCATTGATGAAGAGCTGGTTGCAACCTCGGGTGAGGAGCCTGTATCATTGGACTGTATAGGCTGGGCATTCCCCTGCCCTGCTCCCATCATCGATGGAGAATTTGTTGCAATTTCTTCGATCGATGATTCAGCGGAAGATTTTTTCGCCAAGTAATAAGATAAGCCAAAACAGGCAATGGATAGGATGAAAAATGGCCAAAAGGTTTCGGATAAGAAAATCGAAAACAGAAGTAGCAAAAATCCAGAGATAGCAATTGCACGGGGATAGATGGTTAACTGCCTGCCAACAAATTCACCGAGATTAGCTTCATCGGATGAACGAGTCACCAGAATACCCGCAGCAATCGAAACAATAATAGCGGGTATTTGAGACACTAGACCATCACCAATGGAGAGCACCGTGTAAGTTTGCAGGGCTTCAGTGATCGCCAAGTCTCTTTGGAAATATCCTATGAGAATACCTCCAATAACATTGACCACTGTGATAAAAATGCCTGCTATTGCATCTCCACGCACAAATTTGCTGGCACCATCCATCGCTCCATAAAAATCAGCATCTTTTTGAATTTTTGCTCTTTTCTCCAATGCTTGAGCCTCGGTGATGATACCGGCATTCATTTCGGCATCAATCGACATCTGCTTACCAGGCATGGCGTCGAGAGTAAACCTAGCAGTAACCTCGGCAATTCGACCAGCACCTTTGGTAATTACCACAAAATTAATGATGACCAGAATAAAGAAAATAACCGCCCCAACTACATAATTGCCCCCAACAACAAAAGTGCCGAATGACTGGATTACAGAACCTGCGTCTCCATCAAGTAAAATCAACCTAGTTGATGCAACATTGAGACCAAGTCGATATAGGGTGACTGCCAATAGAATCGTTGGGAAAACTGAAAACTCGGGGGGTTCCTTGACATAAACAACCGTGAGTAGAATGAGCAAAGAAACAGCTATACTAAAAACAAGAAAGATGCTCAGCAGGTCTTTATGAATGGGAATAACTAAGAGGAAAACAGCCGCAAAAAGACCAAAAATAAAACCTAAATCAGAGTTTCCCTTGAATCGGGAAAAGAAAGGAGAAATCTTAACCCAGAAGTCCATTAGGCAGTCGCTAAAGAGTTGGATCCTTTGGCGAGAAGTCTTCTCGCCTTAAGACGGTGGAAATAATAGGAATGCTTGGCATATACATCAGCCAATATTCGAGCCACCACTTGATAGAGTTGCAAAGGAATTGGCTCATTAAGGATGCCCAGTGCGAAGAGCATTTGAGCAACAGGTTTGTCCTCCACCATGGGAACATCAAACTCTTTTGCGATTGTTTTTATTTTTCTTGCTAGCATGTCATGGCCCTTCGCCACAACAACTGGAGCATTATCCGTGCCTTTTTCATATTTTAATGCTACCGCATAGTGAGTAGGATTGGTAACAACGACATCTGCAGTGGAAACATTCTGTAAATTTTGGCCCATAGCCATCTCCATTGCTTTCTTTCTTTGAGCCGATTTCACCTCCTCTGAAACTTCCTTGCTTTTACGTTCTTCTTTGACTTCCTGCTTAGTCATTTTCATCTCCTCGGTATGCTCTCGCTTTTTGATTATGAAGTTGATTATCGCAACAATCAGAAGCATCAGAAAAAGAAGGGCAAACATGATGATCATTAACTCGTAGATAAACCCAGGGACATGCTGTATCGGAATGGGAGCATAAAAAATGGGGTCTTTCAAAAAAATCAAAACTGTGACCCACACCACAGTACCAATGGCTAAAAACTTTAGGAAATCTACAGCGAATGTTTTCAATGCCTTAAGTCCCCAAATCCTTTTCACTCCACTTACTGGGTTCATCTTATCGAATTTTGGCTCCATAGCTTTAGGAGTGAAACTGAAACCAGTTTGAACACCCTCGGCGATCAAAGCTGCAAAAAAACATCCCGCCAACATGGGTAAAATCACCAAAGCTAATGACATGAAAGTCTCGGTCAAAGTAACAAGCATACCTTCCTGCGTTGCCTCAATTCTATGAATATTCTCAAAGATTGATTTTGTAAATTGAATCACATCCTCAGCTTTGCTTGGTGCCCAAAAAAACAGGACCAATAAACCCGCCAAGAGAGTTGCGGTCATAGAAATCTCAGGTGCTTTAGCAAACTGCCCACGAGACCTGGCCTCCGATAGTTTTTTTTCCGTGGGAGGCTCCGTTTTTGAACTTTTATCAACATCTGACATCGAAACACCCTAAATTATCCAGATTGGATGATGTCGATCATTACTTCAATGGATCTCTTGCTATGATCAAAGACATAAGAGGAGAATAACAAAAGGGAAGAAACCAACAGGATAAGCCCAGCCATAATACGAACAGCAAAACTGGTAATGAATACATTCATCTTAGGGACCGCTTTACCTAGAACGGCAAAAGAAATATTCACGATAAAATTCAAGGCAATGAAAGGAGCCGCCATCAAAACCCCCAAAACGAAGACATTGGAAACCTCCGAGATGTATTGGGGCATTGGATTAGGTTCCAAAAAAAAGGAACCTATAGGTAAAATATCAAAACTGTAAGTAAATGCCTTAATTACATCTAAGTGGATTCCCGCAACAAAGAAGATTACCAGACTAAAGTAGTAGAATAAACTGCTCAAGGTTGCGTCCGTTGAGCCTAGTAGCGGGTTAATGCTGTTGCTAGCCATCAGACCAATCTCGTAAGAAATCAGATACCCGGCTAATTCTACGGCAAAAAATACCATACGAACCATCATAGCCAGTAATAAGCCAATACAAATCTCATTCATAGACAGAAGGATAGCCCCGATGAAGTGCACAGAGATCCCAATATCCGCCGCGGCAAATGGACTTATTAACAAAGATAAAATTAAGCCAAAACCCATCCTGATTCTAACTGGTATTAATTTTCCAGCAAACAGGGGTATACCGATAAAAAAAGCTCCTGTTCTCAATAAAACCAGTACCCAGACAACTATTTGCTCTGCTTCAATGGTCACTGAGCCATGGTGGGTATCAAGTTGAACATGGAAATACAGAAATCTGTAAGTGTCTTGAGAATAAAATTGGAAGCAAAGACAATTGCCAGAGATACACAGATCAGTTTGGGAACAAAAGTCAGGGTCTGTTCTTGGAGACTCGTTATGGATTGGATGAAACTAACGAGCAAACCAACAATTGTAGCTGTTCCTAAAATCGGTACTGCTAAGATAAGTCCTGTTTGAAGAAGATTCCTCATCAAATCGACTGCTAACTCCATAGTCATAAGAAAATCCCTTCTATATGTTGAAGCTTTCAACCAGAGATTGAACAATCAAGTACCAACCATCCACTAAAACAAATAACAGAAGCTTAAACGGCATAGAAATCACCACTGGAGGCATCATCATCATGCCCATGGACATAAGGGTCGAAGCCACAATAAAATCAACCACGATAAAAGGAATAAAAATAAGAAAACCCATTTGAAAAGCGGTTCGCAGTTCGCTCAAAATAAAGGACGGCACCACAATACTTAATGGAAGTTGACTCCGCGTCATTGCACCCTGCCGGGAAATCTCCAGAAAGAATTGAACATCCTCCTGTCGAGTCTGATTCATCATGAAATCCTTCATATATGCAGTAGCAACTTCAAGGGCTTCAGATGATTTCATCGCTTTATCCATGTAGGGTGTTACTGCATCGTCATAGATCTTGTTCCAAATGGGACCCATAATGAAAAAGGTTAGAAATAATCCCAAACCGATGATGATTTGACTGGAAGGTGCCGCATTTACACCAATTGCATTTCTAACGAAGCCAAGAACAATAATAATTCTTGTAAAACTGGTCATCATCATAATGACGGATGGACCTAGGGTTAGAATGGTCATGGCCACCACAAGTTGAATGGCCAAACCTAAATCTCCTTCTTCATTTGCACCACTCACATCAATACGCAAACCAGGCCCCGATGATTGAGCGTCCAAGTTATTAGCCACGCAAAAAAGAAAGAGAATGGAGAGAATCCCAATTTTTAAAAAAAGAGATTTACCCAAGCGTAAACCAATCAATGTATTAAGAAAATTCATGGGGATTTGCGGTGGAGTCCGGAGGGGAGCTAATTTTTGATAAGCACTGAATTTGTTGAGGGCTGATTCCGAGTAATAACTTTTCGCCTCCATACTCCACAACGACTAGAAACTGCTTGTTGCCAAGGTGTTTAGTTTCGGAAATTGAAATACCTTGGCTTGTTTTGGCCAAAAACACACTCTTACGGGCCGATAAAAAACGATTAATAAAAAAAGCGATGCCCCCCAAAAGTCCGAGAAAACCAAGGACTCTAAAGATACCGCTAAAATCCCCGAGTTGATCCATGAAGAAATTTAGGGTATGGTTATTTCAACTCGGATTTTAGGTTTATAAAAATAAAACCCTAAGGTGAATCAACTGATACTATCAACAATTTCAGTTATTTTCAGTCCAAACCTATCATCAATAACAACCACTTCCCCAAGGGCAATGAGTTTGCCGTTCACTAATAAGCTCACAGGATCTTTCGCATTCTGCTTGAGTTGGATTTGCGAGCCAGGACTTAATTCAACAATCTCCTTCATAGGAAGTTGAGCGGTGCCCAACTGCACGGTTACTTGGACTTTTACATCCATAAC
>Ga0181593_10002302_pt1 | contig 17580 bp, 11 predicted proteins | sample 071ome_19_FD_133756 | JGI IMG/M metagenome (GOLD analysis project Ga0181593, IMG submission 133756) | Coastal salt marsh microbial communities from the Groves Creek Marsh, Skidaway Island, Georgia - 071413AT metaG (megahit assembly) | ecosystem: Environmental > Aquatic > Marine > Intertidal...
TCAAGCGCGATGTCCATCCTGAGCGCGAGGTTCGGGCTAAGTGAGGTCACGCGTTGCGTGAGCTTCAACGAAGGGGAGAGCCCCTTGAGCCTGTCAACCGCGCCTTGAACTTGGCGCTTGACCACCGCCTTTGCGCTGAGCTGTTCAGCGTGATGATCCTCTGTAGTCACCGCGGGGGGCGTGACGCCCTCCGTTGCGATTTGAGCGCTGGGCGCCGTGACAGGAGGAGAGGCGAGGGCCTGGCTCATCGAGAGGACCCCTATCGTGAGCGCTCCCACCCGACGAGCGCGGGAGCTGTAGCGGTCTAGTCTGTTTATATGAACATGCTTGCTGATCATCTGAGATCCCTTATGATGAAAGATGGTGTTAAGTAAGATGTGTGCCGATCGTAGCGAGCTAAATCGATACAGGAAAGAGCTAAACAGATGCAAAATGGAGCGCTGGGGCTCACGGTTGGTGGGGAGCTGTATGATCCACTCTTCCTCCTCGCTTGGATGGGGGTCACGATGACCCAAGGCGCGCTGGGGGTCGTGCTCCTCATCGGGCTGAGACATTGGCGCTACGCTAACGCAGGGTCGCTACAGCGCTGGAGCCAAGTGACCTGGGCCGCTCTGCTGATCGCGGGGCTAGGTTACCCGATCTCTGTCACGCTCCCTCTCCCAAGCTGGCTCTGTATGCTCATCAACATGAGCCTCTTTACGCTTTGGGTGAGTCGCGCCGCGCGCTGGGCCTCCCAGGAGTGAGCGTAGACCGCCCAAAGCGTGAGTGGAGGTGAGCTTAGGCGCTCTTGAGCTCCCGAGCTCTGATCCCTAAAAAAGCGAGCAAGAGGAGCAACACGACGCTACGGCCGCCTTGGCTTTGCGAACAGCCATCACCGTTAGAGGGAGGAGCGATCGGCTCTCTGCTCCCTCCTGTCATCGGCGCGCTCCCATCGGCGGTCACACAGATGTTATCGGCGCACCGCTCACCTGCGCCACAGTCGCTGTCCATTAAGCAAGGAGGCGTGCATGATTTCTGGCCGGTCATCCCTACCGGGGAGCAGAGGTACCCAGGGCGACAGTCGAAGATCGTGTCACAGCTCGTGAGGCAGTACGTCCCGCCCAAGACGCTCGCGCAGACCCCGTCACAGCCCTCACAGCGGGTGAGCCCGCAGTAGCCATCGGGGAAGGGGTCGCCGAGACACTCGAGCCCTGTAGCGCAGGGCTGATCCGCTGAACAGGCGGCGCCTAAGGAGCCCACGCAGTCGGTGTCTTGGAGGTCGATCGTCCCATCACAGTCATTGTCTAGCCCGTCTGCGCAGAGCTCAGCCGTGGGCCACACATCTCCTTGACACGCGCTCCAGCTCCCTCGAGTACAGACCCTGAGCCCAAGTCTACATTGACCGACCCCGCTTGTACCGTCAGGTCCTGAGTAGCACATCTCCTCAGCGCCATCCTCACATTGAGCGCAGCTGGTGTATTCACCCCATGAGCAGTCGCTCTGACAGACGCGAGACTGGCTCCCTTCCTCACCGCACGCGCGGAGCTCCTCTGCGCCAGGCTCACAGACCCCACGGTCCTCACAGCCTCCCCACTGCTCCCACATCCCCATCTCATTACAGGAGCGACGCTCCTTGCCACATAGGTCGCAAGGCCTCTCCTCTGTGGCGCCCATCGCGCAGTCTGTTTGAATGACGCTCTCGGTGATCTCGAGGTCATAGAAGTTAAAGTCATCCACCTCGCTTGGGGTGACCTGTAGATAGTATTGGCCCGGTAAAATGGGAGCGCTGGGCTCAATACGAAGCGCCGCCCCCCCATCCTCTAAGACCCCCTCCTCGATCACCGCGCCCATCTCATCGAGCAGGGTAAAGTTGAGCATGCCACCCTCAAAACGACTCACGACACGTGTCATGAGCAGGATCGGGTTGGTGTAGGTGACCTTGAGCCAATCTGGGTCCTTCGCGATCCGGTTGCTGACCCCTTGTCGTGGCGGTGTCACAGCGGCGGCGAGGCTGTCATCATCCTCCGCCATGTCGTCGTCTACCTGATCCACATTAATGTTGCTGGTGCTTGGGTCATCGCCACATAGGAACCCACACTCCTCCTTATCCACCTCAGCGAGCGCGTAGACCTCTACGCCACCGATCCAGTCTTGGAGGCTCCCAGTGTTACACTCATAGCGTCGCTCGAAGCGTTGGTTTTCAATGTCTGTAGCGCTGAATTCTTCGGTGAACTCCCAGAGCAGATCATCGCCGATCGTGGTCAGCGGGACGTCATCCTCAAAGACCTTGAGCGTGACGCTGTCGCCCATCGTCATCGGCTTCTCATCGCCTGTGATCACAACCTCAAGCAGACAGGGGGTGTTTTGATCATCAAGGATGAACTGCTCTTCAAGCGTCAGACGGATCGTCGTGTCACCCGCTGATTTTTCTTGGGTGACGAGCTGAGGGCGAGCAAAGCTCAAGAGGGGGAGACAGAGCACAAACAGCGATGAGAGAAGCTGTGCGAAGCTCACCTGTCGTGGGTGACGTCTAATCATAGCGGGCTCCTTATCGATACCAATAAAGTAAAAACGCGGCGCCAGCGCAGAGGGCGGCGAGCAATAAGCGAGGGGGGATGAGCGGTTTGGCCTCTCCACCAGAGAGCTCAAACACCCACTTACTCAGCTGAGAAAAGTCAGGTTGGAGCAGGTCGATCTGCGCCGCGAGCGCGTCAAGCTCTCGAACGCAGGCGCTGGCCTGTCGACGGCGACGACGCTGGCGATAGCTGGCCCACAGCCTGCCGAGCAGCCCCTCACCATCGAGCTCACTGTCATCGCTACGTAGGTCGATCTGTTCAGCGAGCTCACCAATCACCCCGCGTATCAGCGTGACGGGGCTGAGCGGGATCGAGCGGCCACGTAGACCTACGATGGTCGGGAGCGTGTCGAGCGTGAGCTTGAGGATCGGGTCTTGTTGGGTTTGAGGGATGACGTTTAGCTTAAGTGATTGGATGAAGCAGAGCTCAGGGTCGTTCATCCATGAGATGTACATCTGGACCTCTCGACAGAAGGTCTTAATGAACTGTGGGATCTCCTCGGGCTCAGGGAGTGGTGTTTTTGAGTCTTGAAGGTCATAGCCTTTACGCTTCATGAGCACCGCGATCACGACCTGTTTTTGGGTTAAGATCCGGACCATCTTCCCCGAGTTCGTGCGCTCGATGTAGCGCCCTAAGTGTCGCACACGTTTCTCTGCCCAAGGGGTGAAGAGCTTTGGGGAGTTTTGCTCGGGTTTAGGTAGGACGACGATCACGCGCTCAAAAAGCTCGGAGACGTCAGTCTTGACGGTCACCCACGCGCCATGGCTGTGGATCGCCCACTTCGCGCCATCCGTGAGCTGCTCTCCCAAGACCTTAATCAGCTTGGGAGCTTTCTCGTTGATGTAGCGTTGTACGTGGGTCCCGTCCGGTCGCTGAGACTGATAGTAGCTCAGCATGAAGGGGAGTCGCTCGTGGTTCGCGCTCAAATTCATCGCTCCGCACTCCTCATGATCACTCTCACATAACAGATTTATGATGAGAGAGATAGAGCCTTGATCGTTTCTCATCAGCATGAGCTTCACAGCTAGATTCTTAATCCAATGAGCGAAGAGTGAAGACTGAGCAGCTGATAATTCTCTCATAAAGACTCGACAAGCAGGGCGCGCTCAGACACACTCTCGACCACAACATGACAAGACAGAGTGATCGAGAGAACACACCACCTCTGATCCGTACGCGTGTCACAACAAACACGAGGGAGAGCAGCTCATGAAGGCGGACTGGGAATCGAGGCTAGCAGGGAACAGCATCGGGATGATCGAGGCGCTCTACGCCCTCTATCTTGAAGACCCAAGCGCAGTCGATCCAGACTGGAGGGCCTACTTTGAAGAGGTCCCTAATGATGGGGTGAGGTCAAGCGACATGGGTGGACCTCAGCTCGCGCCTCCTGCGCTCTTCCGGGCAGGGGGGAGCGCCTCTACGTCAGGTGGGCAAGACGGTGACCTCGCGGTGCGACAGGATAAGGTCGATCAGCTGATCCGCTCCTATCGCGTCCGTGGTCATAGGGTCGCAGACCTCGATCCGCTAGGGCTCAACTCTGAGCATCACCCTGAGCTCGACATCGGACATTATGACCTCGCGGATGGTGACCTTCAAAAAACCTTCTCAACTCGGACGCTCTCGGGCGTGTCGCAGAGCTTGACTCTGAAAGAGATCCTTCAGCGCCTTAAGCAGACCTACTGTGGCCAGATTGGCGCGCAGTTTATGCACATCGATGACATCGAGCCTAAGATGTGGCTACAGAACCGGATGGAGGCGAGCCAGAACGTCCGCGCTATGACTCGAGATGAGCAGGTGAGGGTCCTCTCTAAGCTGATCGACGCTGAGACCTTTGAGCAGTTTATCCATAAGAAATTCTTAGGCGCAAAGCGCTTCTCGCTAGAGGGAGGCGAGAGCCTGATCCCGCTGATTGACCAAGCGCTTGAGCGCGCAGGTGACATGGGGATTGAGGAGGTCGTGTTCGCCATGGCGCACCGTGGCAGGTTAAACGTGCTCGCTAACGTTATGGGGAAGTCTCCAGCGCAGATCTTCCATGAGTTTGCAGACGCAGACCCTGAGCGCTTTGTGGGTGGGGGTGACGTGAAATACCACATGGGATACAGCCATGATCACAGCACCTCTCAAGGGAAGCGCATCCACCTCTCGCTCTGCTTTAACCCAAGCCACCTTGAGTTTGTTAACCCTGTCCTGTTGGGGAGGGTTCGCGCAAAGCAAGACCGCAGACAAGACACTAAGCGTGAGAAGGTCTTACCGATCCTCATTCATGGTGACGCGGCCTTCGCGGGCCAAGGGATTGTTCAAGAGACGCTGAACCTAAGTCAGCTAGAGGGCTATCAGGTCGGTGGGACGATCCACATCATCGTGAACAACCAGATCGGCTTCACGACCCCCCCCGCCTCCTCACGCTCATGCACCTACTCCTCTGACGTCGCGAAGATGCTCCAGATCCCGATCTTCCACGTGAATGGTGAGCACCCAGAGGCGGTCGCTCAGGTCATCGACCTCGCGATGGACTTCCGGAAGACCTTCCAGCGTGATGTGATCATCGACATGTACTGCTATCGACGCTATGGGCACAATGAGGGAGATGAGCCTGCCTTCACCCAGCCGGTGATGTATGACGCGATCCGTAAGCGTAAGACGGTGCGTGAGAGCTACACACAAAACCTCCTCGCGCTGGGTGGGCTCACAGAACCTGAGGTGAAGGCGCTCAGTAAGAGCCGTCGTGAGCGACTCAACCAGGCCTTTAATGAAGCAAAAAGCGCGGAGTTTAAGTACGCGCTCGACTTTGGTCGAGGGCTCTGGGAGACCTTCCGTGGTGGCCCAGACCAAGAGACCCCTGAGGAGAGCACCTCTGTTAAGCCCGGCGCGATCTCTGCGATGTTAAGTAAGCTGAGCGAGGTCCCCGAGCGCTTCAATATCCACCCGACCCTCGCTAAGCTGGTCGAGCGTCGACTCGAGTGTGCGTCGGGGGACACCGACCTCGACTGGGGCGCGGGCGAGGCCGCAGCCTTCGCGAGCCTCCTCGTCGATCGTGTCAACATACGCCTCAGCGGGCAAGACAGTGGGCGTGGGACCTTCAGCCATCGACACTCGGTGTGGCATGACCGTAAGACGGGCGAGCGCTACCTTCCCTTAAATCACCTCTCACCCGTCCAGGGCCACTATGAGGTGATCGACAGCCCGCTGTCAGAGTCCGGGGTGCTTGGCTTTGACTACGGTTATAGCCTCGACAGCCCTGACGCCTTAACGATCTGGGAGGCCCAGTTCGGAGATTTTGCCAACGGCGCTCAGGTGATCATCGATCAGTTCATCGTCTCCTCGGAGGACAAGTGGAACCGCCTCAGCGGGCTCGTGATGCTCCTACCTCACGGCTTTGAGGGTCAAGGCCCTGAGCACTCGAGCGGGCGACTTGAGCGCTTCCTGTCTCTGTGCGCTGAGGACAACATCCAGGTCTGTAACCTTACGACCCCCGCTCAGCTCTTCCACTGTCTACGCAGGCAGGTCGTCCGACCGCTCCGTAAACCGCTTGTCATTATGACTCCAAAGAGCCTCTTACGTCACCCACTGGCGGTGTCACCGCTCAGCGCATTTGAGGGGGGGGGCTTCCAGCGGATCATCGCTGACCTCGCGCCTCGTGAGGCCACGAAGCGCGTGTTGTTCTGTAGTGGGAAGGTATATTACGACCTCCTCGACGCTCGAGAGCGGTTTGGCTACGCTGAGGGCGAGGTCCTGATCCATCGAGTTGAGCAGCTTTATCCGCTCAATGAGGGCGACATGACGGGGTTGTGTGAGGGCCTCAGCGAGGCCACCGAGGTCTGTTGGGTTCAAGAGGAGCCACTCAACCAAGGGGCTTGGCCACACATGAGGTTGATCTTTGGGAGCTACCTCGAGACAAGCGCTGGGCCGATCAAGCTCAACGTCGTGGCGCGACCTGCGAGCGCGAGCCCCGCGACAGGCTCGAGCGCGAGCCATAAGATCGAACAAGAACAGCTCATGCGCGAGGCCTTCGGGCGCGACGCTTGAAATCAACAGCGCGCGCTGTCATAGAAACATCACAACGCACACACGGGTCCGATGGGACCAAAGATACACTGCACGGAGCACAATATGTCCTTGATCGAAGTGAAAGCGCCCTCTGTAGGTGAGTCCATCACCGAGGTCGTCATTGGCGAGTGGGTCAAGTCGCCAGGTGACTGGGTAGAGGAGGACGACACGATCGTTGTCGTTGAGAGCGACAAGGTCAACATGGAGGTGCCTGCGCCTGCTTCAGGCGTCCTTGTTGAGGCACTTAAGTCAGAGGGGGACACGGTACCGGTTGGTGAGCTGATCGCCCGAATCGACCCCAACGCGAAGCCCGCTGAGCGATCGGAGCCCGCTGAAGCTGCGGGCGACGCGACCACGACCTCCCCGGCTGGAGCGGGGAGCGGTGATACGCGTGTGATGCCCGCAGCGCAGCGCCTGCTCGCTGAGAAGGGGCTGAGCGCGGACCAAGTGAGCGCGACGGGCCCTGGTGGTCGTCTCCTCAAAGAGGATGTCCTCGCCCATCAAGGCAGCAAGGCGAGCGCGAAGCCCGCTACGCCAGTGGCCACCCCTGCGGTGGTCCGCGTCGCGGGCTCCCGTGAGCAAGAGGTGGTCAAGATGAGCCCGCTCCGTAAGACGATCGCCCGTAGGCTCGTCGAAGCCCAGCAGACCGCGGCGATCCTCAGCACCTTTAATGAGGTCGACATGAGCGCGGTGATGGCGCTCCGCAAGCAGTATCAAGAGCAGTTCGTTAAGCGTCACGGTCGCAAGCTTGGGTTCATGTCATTCTTCGTGCGCGCGGTCGTCGAGGCGCTCAAAGAGTACCCCGCTGTGAACGCGCGAATCGAAGGGGACTCGATCGTCTACCATCACTATTATGACATCGGTGTAGCGATCGGTGGGGGGAAGGGCCTCGTGGTCCCTGTGATTCGCAACGCAGAGGCGCTCAGCCTCTCGGAGATCGAGGGGACGATCAGCGACTTTGGGGCGCGCGCTAAGGCGAATAAGATTAAGCTCGAGGAGCTTCAGGGTGGTAGCTTTAGCATCACCAATGGTGGGGTCTATGGCTCTCTGCTCTCTACTCCCATTATCAACCCACCTCAGAGCGGGATCTTAGGGATGCATGGGATCCAAGAGCGCCCGATCGCCGTCAACGGTGAGGTCGTGATCCGCCCGATGATGTATATCGCGCTCAGCTATGACCATCGGATCATCGATGGCCGTGAGGCGGTGAGCTTCCTGAAGCGTGTGAAGGAGCTCGTCGAAGACCCAACTCGCGTGCTGTTGGAGGCCTAAGCGATGAGCGACCGGTATGACTTAATTGTAATTGGCGCTGGCCCCGGTGGGTATGTCGCTGCGATCAGAGCCTCTCAGCTTGGGCTCAACGTCGCCTGTATTGAGAAAGAGCCTGAGCTCGGTGGAACCTGCTTGCGTGTAGGCTGTATCCCAAGCAAGGCGCTCCTCGTCTCAAGTGAGCGCTACGAAGAGGTCACGAAGCACTTCTCAGCGCATGGGATTGAGGTGTCTGGCGTTGAGCTGAAGCTCGATAAGATGCTCGCTCGCAAGGATAAGGTGGTCAAGGCGCTCACCGGGGGCATCAAGATGCTCTTCAAAAAGAATAAAGTGACCCGCTATGAGGGCCACGCGAGCCTCGTGAGCCCTACAGAGGTGAAGGTCACCAGCGCGAAGGGCGAAGAGACGATCAGCGCAGAGCGCGTCCTCATCGCGACAGGGAGCGTCCCTGCAAATCTCCCCGGAATTGAATGGGACGGCGACCGCATTGGTGGGAGCACAGAGGCGCTCGCTTACCCTGAGGTACCAGGGCACCTCGTCGTAATCGGCGCGGGTGTCATCGGCCTTGAGCTTGGCTCCGTTTGGCGTCGGCTCGGCGCGAAGGTCACGGTCCTCGAGTACATGAACACCGCGATGCCGGGGATGGACGCTGAGCTGAGCGCTGAGGCGGTGAAGATTTTTAAGAAGCAGGGGATTGAGTTTCAGTTTGGGGCGAAGGTCACGGGCGCGCGGGTCGAAGGTGAAGGGTGTGTGGTTGAGTGTGAGGGGAGTGAGCCCATTCGCTGTGATCGCGTGTTGATGAGCGTAGGTCGACGCCCTAACACTGAGGGGCTGGGCCTTGATTCGATCGGGGTCGAGGTCGATCGCCGTGGGGTCATCCAGGTCAATGAGCACTTTGAGACCAACGTGAAGGGCGTGTTCGCGATCGGCGACGTCGCGCCGGGCCCCATGCTCGCACACAAGGCGGAGGAGGAGGGGGTCGCCTGTGTAGAGCACATGGTCACAGGGTATGGTCACATCAACTATGACACGATCCCAAGCGTGGTCTACACGCACCCTGAGATCGCGAGCGTAGGGCGCTCAGAGGAGGCGCTTAAAGAGGCAGGGGTGCCTTACAAACAAGGTAAATTCCCTTACATCGCCAACGGTCGAGCGAGGGCGATTGGGTCAACAGACGGCTTCGTCAAGGTGCTCGCGCACGCCGAGACAGACCGGATCCTTGGCGTTCATATCATCGGCTCAAACGCAGGTGACCTGATCGCAGAGGCCGCGGTGTCTATGGAGTTTGGCGCCTCATCAGAGGACGTCGCGCGTAGCTGTCACGCGCACCCAACCCTCGCCGAGATCATGAAGGAGGCGGCGCTCGCTGTAGATGGGCGCGCGCTCCATATGTAGGAGCGGGCGTCAGCGCTTTAGGTAGCGCCGGCGGTAGCGTCGCTCTAAGGCGCGCTCACCCAGCTTGACCCAAGACGCCTCATCTCGGGCGACGCGCGTCTGGAGTTTTTGTGCCCGCTTGAGCGCTTTGCTAAGCTCTTGGTCGACCTGCGTCAGCCCAAAGCGGTGACCAACGAGGCTGAGGGCGGCGAGCGACTCATAGGCGCGCTTAGCGTCGTCATTCGCAAGGCTCGAGCGACTCGCTTGCAGGTAGGCCATCGCGGCGAGCCGGTTTGGGCCACGGTAGCCCTTCTCAAGCAAGAGGTCACCGAGCGCCTCAAGCAACGCGGGGTGGGTGTGATCGCTGAAGCGCATCATCCCGAGCACGCCTTGTAGCCCCTCCTCAACGCTTATGGATTGGGAGCGTAGCGCCCCACAAAAGCCTCTACAAGGTTGCGTCTTAGGTCGATGATTAGGCATCACCATACACATCCACTCTCCGCCACCAGGCTCGATATAGGGGACCTCACCTCTTCGCTTAGGTAGAGACAGGCGACCTTCCCAGCCCGCCTCGGGTAGCCCTTTAAGCCAAGGGTCGATCATGGTCGGGGAGCGCTCATTGAGGCAGCTTCTAGAGAGCGGGAAGCGCGGTTGTTTAAGCGCCCTCTGTTTGATTAAATAGTCAATCAGCGCGATCTGGATCTTCTCTCTACCAAAGTGAGCTTTAGGGTTAATCTCGACCGCTCGCTTCAGATGCGTGAGGCCCTCCTTGAGCGAGCCACTGTGGACTAGGAGCGTCCCAAGGTTCGCGTGCGTCTCATATCGATCGGGGTGAGCGACGAGGGTTCGCTTCAGGAGCTGAACGCCCTCTGGGTGCCTCTTCAGGCGATCTAGCGCTACAGCGAGGTCATCAGTCCACTTTAAGGCCTGTGGGCTCAGTTGGGTGACCTTGGGCGCTCCTGCTTGCTCAGGTGAAGCCTCATCAAACAGCCAAGTAAAGCCAGCCTCTTTGAGCTGTTTTGGGCGCGCGGTTGCGCGGAGCGTATAGACGCTCAAAGAGCGACGAGGGAACCATCCCGCGATCACCTTGAGGACACCTGGCGCGAGCCTGTGCTCATGTGCGAGGGTGTCTTTATCCCAAAAACAAGCTGATGTATCTTTAGGGTCAAGGGTCATCAAGACCGTGAGTAGGGCGACGGTACACATCGCCCGTCGCTTTTGAATCAGTTGAGTGTTCATAGACATCCTTTAGACGAGAGGCGACAGGCGCTCTAACAGGGTACCCCCTAAAATGAGACCTCAAGATGAGCAAAGAGGGTACTAAAATCCCCTGTAAGAGTTTTGAATCAGTCATGTAGATCGGTATAGTGATCAGCGCTGACAAGAAGGAGCGTAACAGAGATGAGCTTGTATCAGGCGGTTAGGTCGAGCGTGACACGCGCTACGTTACACAGCGCGCTCAAGATCAGCTTAGGCCTAGCGCTGATAGGCTGTGAGGGAGGGGCACCCCCTCCATTGATGCCCGCTCCGCTTGAGGATCTGATTGGTGGAGAAGAGGAGCAGAGCCGGCTCTCGCCCGTCTCACCAATGTTACGTCCCCCTACCTTAAGTGAGTGCGCCGAGGTGCTCCCGGCGCCGATCGCGCCTCAAGTGATCCGGAGGCTGACAAAAATTGAGTATGGGCGCACCTTGACCTCTCTTGTAGGGGTTGATGGACCGGAGCTTGAGACCTTCTTAGAGCTGCTCCCTCCAGATGAGGAGGTGTTAGGCTTTGACAACCAATCGAGCTCACTCCAGGTGAGCGCGCTCCACGTTGAGAGCTACATGAAGATCGCTGAGCAGGTCGCTTGGCGCGTCGCGGATGAGCTTGAGCGCCACGCAGGATGCGCCCCGATAGACTCAAGTGATGAGGCCTGTGTGAGCGACTTCATTGAGCGCTTCGGGAGGCGAGCTTGGCGGCGACCGCTCACCGGGGACGAGCGGGCTGACCTGCTCGCGCTGTATGGTCGCGCGGTAGAGGGCGCGGCGCTTGACCTCGCGTCGCCGGACGCGGAGCTCTTAGGCTCGATTAACCCCGTCCGCGATGGCCTCACCAGCGTCACGATCGCCCTCTTGCAGTCGCCCTACTTTTTATATCGTGTAGAGCAAGGGAGAGCGCTGAGCCCAGAGGAGCAAGCGGAGGTGACCGCGCACAGAGGTGAGGGCCTTGTGGTGGGGCTCACAGGATATGAGCTCGCGAGTCGCCTCTCTTATCTGTTGTGGCGAACCATGCCTGATGAGGCCCTCTTCGAGGCCGCTGAGACGGGCGTCCTCCAGAGCGAAGAGGGCCTGCTCGCCCACGTAGAGCGGATGATGGCCGACCCAAAGGCGGCGGACGGCCTGTGGAGCTTTTTTGAGCAGTGGCTCGCCTTGGATGAGGTCGCGACACTTGAGAAAGACCCAGACCTCTTTAGAGGCTATGACCAGCGCGTCAGTGAGCTCCTCGCGACTGAGGCGCGCCTCTTTGTAGAGGAGGTCGTCTTTAACGTGCGAGACATGCGCGCCTTATACGACGCGAGCTTTAGCTTTCAAAACCGTCGCCTGCTTGAATATTACGCACATGGAGGCGAGGGGGTCCAGGTCGGTGGCTCCGTAGAGGCCTCACTTGAGTGGGCTGAAGAGCACCGAACAGGCGCCTCTCCGCTCCCGAGTGGTGAGGCCTTTGAGCGCATAGCGCTGAACCCTAACCGGCGTCGTGGGCTGATGACTCGAGGCGCGGTGCTCGCGCTCACAACCAAGGCGAACGCAGGGGACCCTGTGCATCGAGGCCTGTACGTGAGAGAGCGCTTACTCTGCACCCCGCTCCCGCCTCCGCCTCCAGACATCGTAGTGGTCGCGCCCGACCCTGACCCAAGCTTAACGACTCGACAGCAGTTCTCGATACACAGCGAGGAGCCGGCGTGCGCGGGATGCCACAACCTGATGGACCCCTTAGCGTGGGCCTTTGAGCGTTTTGACGCGAGCGGGCGATGGCGAGAGACTGAGAATGGGCAACAGATCGACGTCCGGGGAGAGATCGTCGCGACCTTAGACATCGACGGGCCGTATGAGGGCGCCGTAGAGATGTCGGAGCGGCTCTCAGGGAGTCAGCAAGTACAGCGCTGTGTGGTGCTCAACATGATCAGATACAGCCACGGTCGCGCGGAGGTCACTGATGAGCTCTGTGAGGTGAACGAGCTCTATGAGCAGTATGAGGGGGGAGGATATGATTTCTTATCGCTCCTCAAAGGGATCGTGCGCTCACCTGCCTTCCGCTATTTGCACCTTGATGAAGCGCCAGATGAGGAGGGCTGAGGGATGAGTGGTGATCAGACTCAACGTAAGGGGCGACACCCAGTGTCAGCCTCGGCTCCAATCGCGCGACTCACGCGCCGTGAAGTGCTCCGTGGCATAGGGGGGGCGAGCGTCGCGCTACCGCTCCTTCAGAGCCTGCCTAGGGCGAGCGCTCAGGAGCCTACGAATGAGGAGCCACCCAAGCGCCTGCTGTTGTTTTACACCCCTAACGGCACTAAAAAAGAGCTCTGGCGCCCCTCACATGAGCCTGGTGCGCTGAGTGAGCTTGGGCCACTCTTGAGCCCCTTGACCCCTTTTATGAGCCACTTGAACCTCTTTGATGGCGTAGACCTCAAGGCCGCCTTAGAGGGCCCTGGGGGGCCACACCAAAGAGGGATGGCGAGCCTCTTCACGGGCGCGGTGATCTCCGAAGGTGAGTTCGTCGGAGGAGATGGTCGTAAGGCAGGCTGGGCCGGCGGGATCTCCATCGATCAGCTGATCGCGCAACACGTAGGTCAAGAGAGCCCTTATAAGAGCCTAGAGCTTGGGGTGAGGGTGCGAGAGAATATGCCAAGAGGGAGGATCTGCTACGCGGGCGTAGACCAGCCTCTCCCACCGGAGAATGACCCTGTGATGGTCTATCGACGGCTCTTCGGAGCGATGAATGAGCCAGAGGTCATCACAGCGAGGCGCTTGAGGAGGAGGACCTCGGTGCTTGACGCCGTCCTTCAGAACTTTCGTGCCCTTGAGCGCAAGGTAGACTCAGCAGACCGAGAGAAACTTCAGCGACACGCAGAGGGCGTCCGAGAGCTCGAGAGGAGGCTCGCCTTACTGGGAGGGACAGGAGGGGGGCTCTGCCAACCTGAAGAGCCGATCTTTCAGTCGGAGCTGTTCTCCGAGACAGCGTACGAGGACATCGCTAAGAGCCAGATTGACATGATCGTTCAGGCCTTCGCCTGTGATCAAACCAGGGTCGCGAGCCTCCAATGCTCGACCGCGGTGAACGCGCTCCGGTTCAGCTTCCTTGATCCTCCTGTGGGGAGTGAGGGGCACTCATTATCTCACTCGGGTGACACGAACGAGGCGCTACAGGGTGAGTGGGAGCGGACCCTCCTCTGGTACAGTAGCCTGTTTGCGTACCTGCTCACCAAGCTGAGTGAGGTCCCAGAGGGGGACGGCACGATGCTTGATCACACCGTTGTGCTCTGGGGTAATGAGCTCAGCAGAGGGAACACACATGACCTCACGGACATCCCTTTCATTTTAACTGGGGGAGGTCTGATGCCTTCGGGTCGCTACCTGAGCTATGAGAGCGTAGCACACAACCAGCTCTTACTCGGGATCACTCAGGCCTTTGGGGTAGAGGCAGACCGCTTTGGTGCGGCTCACCTAAACGCCGGTGTATTGAATGGCCTCTTGGGATAAACATAAGGCCTACGCCCCGCTCGTCTTGCTGTGGTGTAGTCAGGCCTTCGTCTTAAGCGGGTGTGATGATGATGGCTCAGGCCGGTCGCAGGCAGGGCAGAGCGAGGTGATCGAGGCAGATCAGGAGCCCTTGACGGGAGCTGAGCTCCTCGACCCTAAACGCTGTCAACCTTGTCACCCTGAGCACTATGATGAGTGGGCGAAGAGCATGCACGCCTATGCCTCTGAGGACCCCGTGTTTATCGCGCTCAACCAGAAGGGCCAACGGGAGACAGAGGGTGAGCTAGGAGACTTCTGTGTGCAATGTCACGCGCCAGTCGCTCAGCGCTTAGGGCTCACGTCCGATGGTCTGAACCTCTCAGCGCTCCCGAGCTATGCGCAGGGGGTGACCTGCGCTTATTGTCATCAGGTGAGTGAGGTGACAGGTGAGCACAGCAACCAGCTCACTTGGGCGAATGATGGTGTGATGCGTGGTCCACTCCGTACGCTGACGGGAGGCCGTGCCCATCGCTCGAAATATAGCCCACACCTAGACCGAAGCGACCTGAGCTCCTCCGATCTCTGTGGCGCATGTCATGACATTGTCACCCCCACAGGGCTACACCTAGAGCGAACCTACTGGGAGTGGAGGCAGACGCTCTTCAACGATGAAGACCCGCGCTATAGAAACACATGTAACGACTGCCATATGCCAAGGGTACAGACCGAAGGGGGGAGGAGACGCTCAAGCCACCTGATGCCAGCTGTAGACGTCCACCTTACCCCTCACCCAGGGCGAGAAGAGCAACGTGACGCGGTGCTCGCGGAGCTCAGGTACACCGTGCTTACAGAGCTCTGTGTCTTAGTGAGTGAGCTGGGAGGGGCAGAGCTGGAGGTCACCTTAGAGAACATCTCTGCGGGGCACCGCTTCCCGTCAGGCGCCGCGCTTGACCGTCGAGTGTGGGTCGAGCTGAGCGCGTGGAGCGCTGAGGGAGCTCTCCTTTGGGAGAGCGGTAGAGGTGAGCTAGATCAGCCCGTCAGCGCTTGGGGGGGAGACACGTGGCTTCTAAGGGATCAGGCCTTTAATCGCTTAGGAGAGCCCTCTCACTCCTTTTGGGAGCTCACTGATGTCACGCGTGGCACGCTCCCAGGACCAAGCCCCTTGATTGCGCCTATGCCAGTTGAAGATACACACGTCACTCGAGCGTATCGTTTTGGGACAGATGGGGTCGTCGCACGCGTCGAGCTGAAGGTCTGGATGAGACCGATTGGCCTTGAGCTCCTACAGGAGCTGATTGAGGGTGGAGACCTGTCGGCCGAGGTCTTGTCATTCTCAACAGTCCTTGAGCTAGAGGGGGCCTCAAAAATCTGGAGACCTGATGAGGCTGTTCGCGCCATAAGCCGGTCAGGGCGGGAGATGCTGTGTCTCCCTTAGAGAGAGTTTAATTACTTTATAAAAGTATATTTTTTATTCTCTCACGATCTCTTATAATAAACCTAGACTCTAAGCACAGCTTACGCTACAGAGGGCACGCAAATAGAGTCGTAAAAGGCTAGTTATGAGGTTCTTCACACAGCAAGCGAGCGCGCAGATTACGGAGACGCTGACCTCCGTGAGGGCGCTGTTTTGGGTGTGTGTGCTCATTGGGGTCACACAGAGCGGCTGTGAAGACCCTACGCTCACGATGGGGCTCGTCGCGAGTAAGCTTCGAGTTGAGACGACCCCTGCGCCCACCTATCGGTCCGCGAGCACGCTGACAACGGAGCTGGTTGATATCCCAGGAGGCTCATGGGAGCCGATCAGAGTCAGCCTGCTCAACGTGGGCTACAGCACGGTGAACGTGACAGACCTCTGCCTCACGCAGGCGGACGGCTCGTGTCAGCCACACACTACAGCGAGTGACGTGATCTTTAAGCTGTGTGGAGGAGCGGATGACAGCCCTACGAACTGTAGCGAGGCGAGCTTCCCATTCGCTTTGGACGTCAGTGAAGGCGTGACCTTGACGGTTCTGTATAGCCCGCATGCGGGGGTCGCTCGCAATGATAACACCTCAGTAGTCATCACAAGTGATGACGCGATCACACGCTTTATCGTGAACATCGAGGCCTCCTCATGCGTGACCGCACAAGACGGCTCATGTGCGTCCGAGGACGACCTTGATGGTGACGGGGTGCCAGATCAGCAAGATAACTGTGTAGAGGTCGCGAACGCGGATCAGCTAGACAGCGATGGAGATGGCCGTGGTGATCTCTGTGATGACGCCCCAGGGGTAGGGAACTACCTACACTCGGGTGGGTCTCTCTCACAGGGGGCCATGATCCAAGAGAGCTCGTTGTACCGTGTTAAGGGAGCCATCACCTCTGGCGCACATCAAGCGGACAGCGTGCGCTTCTCTGTCCAAGGTAGACTCGAGCTCTAGCCAACAAAAAATCTTTCCTTAGCCCCGTTTCATGATCGTGAGGTAGAGCAGATGACACGTTTAGAGAAGCTCAATCGGGTAACGACACAATTTTTAACGGTCACCTTAGCGCTTAGCCTCACCTTAGCCGAAGCCCGTGCCCAAGACACAGGGGGCACGATGGCCCCAGCTGGGGGCGAGAGTGGGGCGCTTACAGGGAGCGCGGTAGATCCGCTTACGATCACGTATCATGGCTACCTGACAGACCTCGCGGAGGGGCCAGTTCATGGCCAAAAAAACTTAACCTTTAGGCTGTATACCGAGGCTGAAGGTGGAGAGCTGATCTGGGAAGAGGTGCTCTTAGATGTCCCCGTTGTGTATGGAGCGTTTTATGTGTCCTTAGGGCTACTTGAGCCACTCCCTGTTGAGACTGCGCTTCAAGAGGCGCTCTATCTGACCTTTCAAGTAGAAGATGACGATGAGGTCTCACCTAGGATGATGGTAGGAGGCGCGCTCCGCTCACAGTGGTCTGAGCGCTCAGTGAGCGCAGACTCTTCGGATCACGCCGTAGACGTCAGCGGTGAACATGTTCATCCAGCAACCGTGAGCATTGGGGAGATGCTTGTCATCAATGAGAATGGTGAGTGGGTTGGGGCTCCGATTGACGCGAGTGTAGACAGCGTGGCGGTCGCAGCTGAGCTCGCGTCGAACGTAGAATTTAACTCGACGGTCGCAGACGCCTTATATGAGACCTACGGAAGTGAATTAGCGGGCCCAGCAGGCGAGCCAGGGCCTGCTGGACCTCCGGGTGAGCCTGGGCCCGCTGGACCTCCAGGTGAGCCTGGCGTCGCCCCTACGGCAAGTGAGGTCTCCGCAGAGCTCGTCGCTGACGGTGTTTTCCGTTCAAATGTAGCTGATGACCTCTTCACTCAGCATGGAGATGAGCTCCGAGGGGAGCCAGGGCCGGTCGGTCCTCAAGGCCCCGCAGGTGAGACAGGCGCTCAAGGTCTTCAAGGCCTCCAAGGGGAGCCAGGGCCGGTGGGTCCTCAGGGCCCTGCAGGTGAGACAGGCGCTCAAGGTCCTCAAGGTCTCCAAGGGGAGCCAGGGCCTGTAGGTCCTCAGGGCCCCGCAGGTGAGACAGGCGCTCAAGGTCTTCAAGGGGAGCCAGGGCCTGTAGGTCCTCAGGGCCCCGCAGGTGAGACAGGCGCTCAAGGTCTTCA